>VNIW01000373.1_pt1 | contig 18619 bp, 32 predicted proteins | sample 7248591 | NCBI WGS metagenome assembly VNIW01 (sample SAMN12251776, study PRJNA551026) | human skin metagenome | isolation source: skin samples from patients infected with Netherton Syndrome | host: Homo sapiens | place: France:Paris | reverse complement strand
TTAGTTTGACAAACTTTATAAAAGAAAAATCGTTCCAAAAAGAAAAAAATAATAATTTCACAAAAGATAACTTGTCAAATAAAGGAAATCATTCTAGATGGTCAAGACCAAGTTATAAAAGTATTTCTAAATATAAGGGTGTTACTTGGAGAAAAAATCGAAAAAAATGGGTTGCTTTTATAAAAGTAGATGAGAAATCAAAGTATTTAGGTAGTTATAAGTCTGAAGATGAAGCAGCTATCGCATATAACAATGCTGTTATGGAGTATTGGGGTGGCAATGGTTATCTAAACAAGATAGGGAAAGATGATAGAACTCACAGAGATTATACCACATATAAAGATCGTCAAAAAAGAAGAAATAACATAACTGAATATTACGGGATATTTCTTAACAAAAATAAAATCGGTGCAAGGATAAATTATCGTAAAAACGAATTTTTTATAGGCAATTTTAACGATAAAGAACAAGCTGCCCTGGCCTTCAATGAGTGTTCTGTATTTTTGTTCGGTGAAGAGACTAAACTAAACAACGTTTCTATGACAGATGAACTCAAAGAATTCATATCTAACTGGGAGATACCAGACAAGATCAAAGCACTGAAAGAAGGTGCTGATGATGAATGAACAACCTAGTTACTACTCAATTATCACAGCGAACGTAAGGTATGATAATCGGTTAACTGATAGTGAAAAGTTGTTGTTTGCAGAAATCACATCTTTAAGTAATAAGTTCGGTTATTGTACAGCAACGAACAGCTACTTCGCAAAGTTATATGAAGTAGTAAAAGAGACTATCTCGAGAAGAATATCAAACCTTAACAAATACGGTTATCTAAAAATAGAAATAATAAAAAATGGTAACGAAGTCAAACAAAGGAAGATGTACCCATTGACGCAATCGTCAATACCTATTGACGTAAAAATCAATACCCCTATTGATAATTCCGTCAATACCCCTATTGACGCAAATGTCAAAGAGAATAATACAAGTATTAATAATACAAGTAATAATAATATAAATAGAATAAATACATTGTCGGGCAACCCGACTGCGTATCCTTACAAAGATGTAATTGACTACCTTAACCAACAAACAGGTAAGAATTACAAGTCTACTACTAAGAAGAATCAAACAGTTATACGAGCAAGAACTGATGAAGGTTTTTCACTAGATGACTTCAAAAGAGTTATAGACAACAAAGTTGCCGAGTGGAAAGGCACAAACATGGAGAAGTACCTAAGACCTGAAACATTATTTGGTACTAAATTTGAGGGTTATCTCAATCAAGAACTACAACCGAGTGGAATGGATCAACTAGAAAGAATGAAATACGATCCTAGCTATTGGGACTAGGAGTGATTATAAATGCAATCAATGGAAAGTTTAGCTAGAAATATCAAACCTAGTAAAAACATCGTAGAAGAACAACACAATCTTAAATGTAGTAAGTGTGGTAATACCTATGACTATTACAAGTTTAGTAATGGGCATGAATTCAGACATGGTTGTGACTGTTCAATGATACAAGCTGGTAAAGAAGCAGAGAAGAAACGTAAGCAAAAATATATAAATAATATCTTCAATCAATCTACTGTAAACGGTTCGCTAAGAGATGCAACAGTAAATAATTACAAACCCCAAAACGAAAAGCAAGTATACGCCAAAAAAACAGCCATAGAGTACGTCAAAACATTTTCAGTAGATAAACCTAAGTCTTTAATCTTACAAGGCTCATATGGTACCGGAAAAAGCCATATAGCGTATGCCGTAGCTAAAGCGATTAAAAACGAAGGATATTCAGTGGCTTTTATGCACATTCCAATGTTAATGGAGCGTATCAAAGCGACATATAACAAGAATGCTGCAGAAACAACAGATGAACTTGTACAACTACTAAGTAACATAGATTTACTAGTACTCGACGATATAGGTGTAGAGAACACTGAACACACCTTAAATAAGCTATTTAGCATTGTAGATAACAGAGTTGGTAAGAATAATATTTTCACTACCAACTTTAGTGATAAAGAACTTAATCAAAACATGAATTGGCAACGTATCAATTCAAGAATGAAACATAACGCTAGAACAGTAAAAGTGCTAGGCGATGACTTTAGGGAGCGTGACGCATGGTAACGAAAGAAAACATCATAGAGATATTGAAATGCAGTGATCTGTATGCTCAAAAGATGATTGATTGGGCGAAAGATGATGAGGAACTAAACAACTTAATCAATAGAAAGTTAGAAGAAAAAGCATACAGACAACCGATTGTGGAGGTGTAGTGATGGGACTACGTGAGGGATATAAAGACAAATATTACTTATATACCATAGACGGTTGGAAAATGTGCAGTGTTATCCCTTTGGCAGAAGATGTGTTCAATATCGGCAACTATGCAGGTATGCACTTTCAAAAGGTATTCAATGGCAATGTAACAAAAGAAGAGCTTAACAAGTTAAAACGTAAATATAAATTGTATCGCAAGGAAGAATTACAACAACAAACCACGATTGATGACTATTTATTTTGAGGTGAATCATGAGTAAATACAACGCTAAAAAAGTTGAATATAAAGGAACCGTATTCGATAGCAAGGTCGAATGTGAATATTACCAATATTTAGAAAAAAAGATGAATGGCGTGACATATAACCGTATCGAGATACAACCGAGATATGAGTTAATCCCTAAGTTTGGGGATCAGAGAAAAACCGAATACATCGCAGATTTTTCTTTATATCTTGATAACGACTTAATAGAAGTCATAGATGTGAAAGGTATGGCAACAACTACAGCAAAGTTAAAAGCAAAACTGTTCAGATACAAATATCCCGAAGTTAAACTAACTTGGATATGTAAAGCACCTAAATATACAGGTCTTGAATGGATTGAATATGACGAATTAATCAAAGTCAGACGAAAGAGAAAGAGGGAGAAGAATGACTGAACCTATAGAGGAAATAGTCACGGTAAACGCTACAGTGAAAATCAAATGCAAGTTTCCGGTATGGCTTAATAATCATACTACTGTAGAAGATGAAAAAGAAAAATTACTCGATGTGATTGCAAATAATCCAGAAAAAGAATTGATGAACGAGAACTTTGAATTTATAGATTTAATTGAGGTGGAGTAAATGAGAAATGTCAGAGTAGGCAAACAAACTTTTGTGATGACTGAAAAAGACGAAATGAAAATGAAAGAAAGTGGCGTAAATATGTATGGTGTCAGACAAAGAATAAAAAAAGGTTGGGATTTTTACGACGCAATTGAAGCGCCAGTCGGTATGCGTCGCAAAGAGTGGAATGCACTAAAAAGAATGGAACGATTAGAGGAAATGAGAGAAGTTGAAAGTTTAAAAGAACGTATCCAAAGACGAAGAACGGAAGAACTAAGACGTAAGAAACCTCACTTGTTCAATGTACCCCAAAAACACCCTCGTGGTAAGTGGTGCAAACATCTTATGGAGAATGACATCTTTATTAAAAAGGTAGTCGGATAAATGGATAGAGTTTTATTTCATGAATTGCAGGTTGGCGATAACATTTGGTTTAAAAACCCATATGCCTCGTTTATCCACTGGGGGACTGTAGAGAGCCTTAATTATAATTTTGAGGGTAAATCATACGTAAATGTAAAAGTGGGCGTAGAAACGGTTCTGAGAGCTTATGAGAACTATACATTTATTAAGGAGGATTAAGAATGACGGATATGATTAACCAACCACCACATTATACTTATGGGGATATCGAAATAATAGACGTGATAGAGATGATTACAAGTCAATATCCAGCAGATGTCGCGTTCGTGATAGGTAACGCAATTAAATATATTAGTCGTGCACCTCATAAGAATGGTGTAGAGGATCTAAATAAAGCGGTTTGGTATTTGAACAGGGCGATAAAGAAGTGGGAGACAGAACAATGATCTATTTAGGTGGCGACATGCTAAGTATAGGACAACAAATGCGACGTGAGTGGGAGAAACAAGAGTTACAACGATTAGGTTTTAAAGTCTACGCGCCACAAGACGATAAAGACATAAACGATAAAGAAAATGCTAAGCAAGATAAACTAGCAGAACGTATTATGGCTAACGATACATTAGGCATGGAAACAAGCCGTGTAATGATATTCGACTACTTACCACATGCACAAGGGACAATTTGCGAAATGGGATATGCACAGCACCTCAAAAGATCAAGTGAGAAAGATATTAAAATTTATGTTCAATGTACTGACATCAGACAAGGGATAGGTCATATACCAGACGAACAAGACAGAATGGAGTTCAGTATCAATCAATATGTTTATGGCGTGATTATGGATGTCACTGACGGTAGAGGTGTTCAAACGTTTGATGAGATATGTGAGGAGTTGGTGGGATGAACGCAGAAACACAATTTCATGTCAGTGTAATGGATGCGAGATTAAAGAAAGTTAAAAAACAACGTGACGAATACAAAAAGCAACGTGATGAACTTATTAAAGATATAGCTTTATTACGTAAACAAATGGAGGACGAATAAAATGACAAACACATTAGAAATTAAATTATTATCAGAGAACGCAACAATGCCAACACGAGCTAACGAATTTGACTCTGGTTTAGATTTATATGTATCAGAAACAATCACAATCCCGGCGCATACAACAACAATAGTTAAAACAGATATAGCAATTAATCTGCCTTATGGGTATGAGGCGCAAGTAAGGCCTAGATCGGGCAAATCACTTAAAACGAAGTTACGTGTAGCATTAGGAACTATAGATAAAACGTATCATAAAGAAATAGGTATCATCACAGACAATATAGGCGATGAAGACATCACAGTAGAAAAAGGTGAAAGACTAGCTCAGTTAGTTGTAGCACCAGTTGTATATCCTACACCCAAAGAAGTTAAGGAGTTTGAAAATGAAAGTGACAGAGGAGCATACGGAAGCACAGGAGAATAAAGATATAGTAGCAGAGATCAAACAAATACTTGGTAAGGAGTGAACGGAATGATTAAACGCATATTAAAGATATGGTTCACTATCGCTATATATGAGTTAGGTAAATGGATTGGTAGAGAGTTGTATTATAAGTTAACTGCAAACGATGAGGTGGAAGTGCCTAAGGACTTTGACGAGAATGACCACGCTCATTTAAATAAATTAAGGAAAGAGGTATTTAAATGACTTGGTGGATAGTGATTATTCCAGTTATGTATCTAGTATGGATATGTATAAAGAGTAAGGGGGAACATAAGTGATGTGGATAGCATTAACCATTATACTCGGCATACTTCTACTCATAGCAATAGGTAACAATACAGTGTTACGTCAGGAGTTAGATGCACAAAGATATACAAATGTGTATCTGTTTACTAAGTACGTGAGAGATTGCGATATAGAAGATGTGGAGTTTGAAATAGAAAGAGCGAAGAAACATTTTAAGTAATGGAGGTAATGTAATGACATTCGGAGAGAATTTAAAAGATATTAGAAAAAGAATGAAACTCACTCAACAAGAGATGGCAGATAAGATGGATATAAGTCAATCATATTTGTCAGATATGGAGAATAGTAGAAAATGTCTGAATGTGAATACTGCATTACTAACTGCTAAGAGACTAGAAATATCTGTGAATGAATTAGTTAATGATGATATAGACGTAACTGAATATAATAACTAACGGAGGTAATCACTTGTACACACGAGAAGAAGTGAAAGAAATGATATATAACTATAAGTGGATGACCAACATTATAACATCACAAATTTACGACGTGGATAGTACATCAGTTGCACAATATGGTATAGAATCTGTTATGCCTAAGGCTAAAGGACAAGCAGGCGATAAAGTGTTTTTGAAGGTTATGAATAGAAATAAAGCGTGGAGACGTAATTTAAAACTCATAGAGAAGATTGAGTTTATTGACAAGTATGAGGAGTACATAACTAACGAGATGAATTTTCATATATTGCAGATGATTAAGTTAGGTACGAAACTTAAAACTGTTATGGACTTAATGGAAATAAAAAGTAAATCAACATTCTATGGTTGTTTAAATGAAATAGTAAACGTATATATGGATGCACAGAAAGGATATTACGATTAGCATACACATCGAACTAATCGAACCAATCGAACGTATCGAACTATATTATGAGTTTAACGCTAATACATTATATAATATACGCATAGAAAAGCTGTATAACATCTTTAAGAGTGGAGTTGTTATTCAGTAGGTATGTGATCCAACACTATATTCTTGAGGCACGTTACTTTTGTAGCGTGTCTTTTTGTATGCACCTATCTTAACTACCCACAGAATAAGGACGCGCATATTAAAGTACACTACTTATTTAAGGTGGGGTTTGAAGGTGTTACTATTTAAGGTCACATACTTTTAGGTCATCACTTTAGTGTGTGACATACATAACAATAAACATTCATTTATATGTCAAAAGGTTTCGTTAGTTTAAGAGATTGATAGAAACATTAAATAATAAATCAAAAGTAAAGTTTGTTTGTTGTTAATATTATTTGTTGTTTAACAATTGAATGTTAAAAGAAATGTTTTCTTAATCATAATCTTTGTGAGATTAATTTCTATTTGATTGATAAAACATTTTCTAAAGTTAAAGACAAAATGATTTTCTATTTTAGAATTTCGTTTTGTCTTTTCTTTTATTCTTAAATTGATTTGAGTTTCTTTGTTAAGAAATGAAAGAACAAAAATTAATTGAAAGAAGTTGAAATGAATTTGAGTTTTAAAGAACCAAAAATTCGTTTAGGAAACAGAACTTATAGTCAAAGCGAGTTGCAAGAGTATAGGAAAGCCAATACACAAAGGTATAACCAAGAGGTTAGGCATAATAAGCACAATAGTGAGTATACAGCATTCTACAATAGCACACAGTGGCGTAAGCTACGTCAACAAGTGCTGATGCGTGATAACTATTTGTGTCAACATTGTTTAAGTAAAGGAATAGTGAATGACAAAAATTTGATTGTTCACCATAAGATTGAATTAAAACGGGATTGGTCGAAAAGACTGGATATGGATAATTTAGAGGTAGTGTGTTTTAGCTGCCACAACAAAATTCATTCGAGTTAAAATTTATTTTTATTTTTGAAAATATTTTTTGCGGGGTGAAGAAAAACCGGGTGCCAATCTGACGGCGCTCGATAACGAGCCGGCCTCATTTCCGACCAAACTCCCAAAACTTAATGTTGTAATATTACAAAAGGAGGTGGTTAGATGGCTAGACCACGTAAATTGAACCTACAAAAGCAAGGACATCGCACTAAAGAAGAATTGCAAGAAGCAGAAAACGTTGAAAATGGGCTTTATGAGTTCGACCAGATTAATGCAGAAAATTTACCAGAAGATTTAACCGAAGGTGCTGCTAAAGAATGGGTGCGTGTTGTTCCTCTTTTACAACAACTACCAATTGCTGAACTAGATTATGGTTTAATCAAGAAATATTGCCAGTTAGTCGACATTAGTGACGAAGCATACCAAGAAATGCAACAAGTTGGTACGTATCAACCAGATAACCATCGTAAAACAGGACCATATGTCACATTCATGGATACTACAAGAGAAATTATAAGCATATGTGGCAAATTGGGTATGACAATTGATAGTCGTATGCGTTTAGTTGTACCGGTTGAAAAGGATAAAGCAAAATCGGTTTACGATGAATTTGGTGTTGATGAAGATGACTAACGTTAAAATACCTAAAGTGTATGAAAAGCTTCTAAATATACCCAATGATTTAAGAGATGATGCATACAAATACTGTGTCATGGTTCTATCCGGTGCATACATTACATGTAAGGATACTAGACTTGCCTGTATTCGTCATTTAAAAGACATACACAAGTCAATAGATAATCCTGAATGGAATTATATCTATAAACCTAAACGTGCCAAAAAGGTTATTAAATTCATGGAAACACTACCTGATACAAAAGGTAAAATACACAAATTGACATTGTTTCAAAAGTTCATTGTCGCAAATGTCAGAGGTTGGTTCACGAAAGACAGAGATATGCTGAGATTTAGAAAAGCTTTTATCTCAATGTCAAGAAAAGGAGGTAAGTCACTTTTAGTAAGTGGACTTGTACTTTATTCTTTTTTATTCGATAGGGAACCAGCAGAAGGCAGACAGATATTTTGTGCAGCTAATGACAAGAAACAAGCAAGCGTAGTATTCAACATGGTAACTAAACAACTTATGCATTTAGTATCAAAAGTACCAGAATTAAAGAAAGACGTTAAAAAAGTACGCGAGTTGCTTAATAACTTGCGTGATGACTCTTTCGTTATGCCATTATCACGTGATACAAGTGCAGTCGATGGTTTCGAACCATTCCTAGCTGTTATTGATGAATACCATGCAGCGAAAACAGATGAAATGGTCGAATTAATCCAATCAGGTCAAGGTAACTTATACCAATCACTTATATTTATCATCAGTACCGCAGGTTTTAACTTAAATTCACCGATGTTTGTAAATGAATGGCCTTATGCTAAAGATATTTTAGCTGAAATTTATGATGATCCAGAATACTTTGCGATTATCTATGAACAAGACTCGGAAGATGAATGGCAAGATAAAACAACATGGGCTAAGTCCAATCCATTAATAAATGAATCAGATGACTTAAAAGAGCAAATTGAAGAGTATTTAGAAAAACGCGTAGCAGAAGCTAATAAAAAAGGATCTATGTTTAAAGTGCTTGTTAAAAACTTCAATTATTGGTTACAAGCAAGTACAGAATCTTACTTGGATTTCAATGATTGGAAAAAGAATGAAACAGATTTTGATATACATGGGTCTAAAACTTATATCGGCCTAGACTTATCGCGTGCTGATGACTTAACCGCAGTGTCGTTCATTCATCTTAATGAAGATAGTCAGCAATATTATGTGACAAGTCATTCGTTTGTGGCTACTAAAGGTGGACTGGATGGAAAAATTGATAGGGACTTTATCGATTATAGACAAATTGCAGAAAACGGTTATTGTACGATTACCGATTTACAAAGTGGAATTATCAATACAGACCAAGTTTTGAATTACATTGAAGATTACATCAATCAATACAACCTAGATGTACAAGCTATATGTTATGACCCATATTCAATACATGGCGTTATTGCTGAAATTGAACGACGCGATTGGCCATATGATTTATTTGAAATCAGACAAGGGCCACAAACGTTATCCAATCCAATATTGGATTTCAGATTAAAAGTGATTAATGGAGACATCAAGCATCATAAAAATCCATTGCTAGATATCGCAATTAAAAACGCAGTGGCTAAAGATACTAACGACTCTTTAATGATTGAAAAGAAAATGAACAGAGAAAAGATTGATCCATTAATGAGTTCAATATTCGCTTACGTGATAGCGAGCGAACATGAATGGAACACAGAAACTTTAATGCCGCTATTTTTATAAGGGAGGTGCAGTGATGAAAAAATTCTTATATGCGCTTGTAGTCATACTGTTATTCGTTGTGGGGTTAATAGGGCTATTCTATGGCTTATTTATACTTTGGAAGCCATTAGCTTATATTGTTGGTGGATTGCTACTCATAGGCCTCTCAGGTGTTTTAAATCAAGCGTATGACAATACCTCGATAAGTCAGAAAGGGGGTGACGATTAAAGATGCCACTACTTGATTTAGGATTTACAAGTAAGCAAGAAAAAATGAATAGAGATTTAGAAAGATTATTATATTGGCAAGAGCATGGTACGCACGCGAACTATGTTGGTATAAATGCATTGCGTAATAGTGATGTATTTACTGCTACACGTATTATTTCCGCAGACATTGCAAGTACCAAGTTAAAAGTTAAAGGTCACGAAACGAATACAGTGATGAATCAAATATTAGATTTATTCAATAACAATCCATATTCGGACTTACCAGGATGGCATTTTAAATTTATAATTATCGCGAATATGTTACTTAACGGACAATCTTTTGTCGAAATTGTACGCGATAAGAATGATTTCCCTATCGGTTTCCATTTCTTACATAACGATTTAGTAGGAATAGAGGAAAAAGACGGGGATATTATTTACAATGTTAGCGAAGATGTGGAAGGTAATGCTGTTAAGATAACAAGCGATGATATATTGCACTTTAGATATATCACATTAGATGGATATGTAGGGTACAGTCCGTTGTATGCACTAGCACATGAGATTGGTATTTCTCAAGGTTCTAAGAGCTTCCTGCGTAACTTCTTCGACAATGGCGGTACATCAACATCAGTGTTGAAGTATAAAAAAGGGCAAATCAATGCTGAACAATTAAGAGATTTGAAAAAGAATTTCTCAGAAAGCCAATTAAAAAACAATGGTGGCTTAGTTGCTATCGACGACACAATGGAATTCAGCAGGTTGCAAATTCCTACCGAAGTATTGAACTTCTTAAACAGTTATAAGTTTAGTACGTCTCAAGTTGCTAAAGCGTTTGGTTTACCAGTATCGAAGTTAGGTATTGAAACAGTCAATACATCTATCACACAAGCAAACTTAGAGTATTTGCAAAGTACACTAGATCCAATATTTAAAATGATGATTGCAGAACTTGAAACAAAAATATTTAAGTTTATTGATTCGGGTTACGAATTAGAGTTTGACTCATCACGTCTTATTGATATTGATCCAGAATTACAATTACAACGTATCACTGAATTGCATAGTAAAGGAATTATCTCAACAGACGAAGCAAGAAGTGTATTTGGTTATCAACCTATTGAACATGGTGAACAACCATTGGTTGACCTTAATAGAGCGCCACTTAACACTTTAGAAAATTATCAAAAATCGAAAATTGACAAAGAAGTCGAAAATAACTCCATTAAAGGGGGTGATGAGTATGACGAATAGTAACGTTGACACTGGACAGCAAGATATGGTTATTGAGGGGTACGCAATTATCTTTAATTCATTGAGTGATGATTTGGGTGGATTTAGAGAAATTGTAGCACCAAACGCCTTAGATGGTGTAAATGTAAGTGATGTCAAATGTTTAATCAATCATGATTTCAGTTACATTATAGGGCGCACACAGGCGGGAACGCTTGAGTTGAATGTAGATGAAAAAGGTTTGTACTTTAAGTGTCGCTTGCCTAACACATCTTACGCCAGAGATATTTATGAGAATATTAAAGCAGGCAACGTTAATCAGTGCAGTTTCTTTTACACATTGCCGCCTAATGACTCAACAGCTCGTACGTGGCAAAACATAGATAATGAGTACGTTCAAACCATAAATAAAATCGATGAATTGATTGAGGTTAGCATTGTTACAGTGCCAGCCTATAAAGATACATCGGTTGAAGTCGGTCAACGTGCAAGAGATTTGAAAAAATTTAAACAGTTGGAACAAATGAAAATAGCATTGGATTTAGAAAGCCTACGTTTTGAAACGTAAGGCTATTTTTTATACCCAAATTTAATAAGGAGGCTTATACATGGCTAATTTAGATGAGCGCAAAAAAGAAATCGCTAATCTGATTTCTAAAGCGCAAGAAGCAGTCGAAAAAGGCGACCTCGAAACTGCTCGTAATTTAAAAGCTGATATTGATGCTCAAAAGAAAGAGTACGAAGAACTCGAACAACTTTCAAAAGAAATTGAAGCATCAGCACCTAAGTTAGAAGAAACACCACCCAAAGACGAGGGTGCAGAAGTCGAAGATAACAAAGGTGATGACACTGGAGAAGGGTCAGAAAGTAAACCATCTGACGACAAAGAGGAGAAACCGTCTGACGAAGAAAAACCTGATGATAAACCCGAACCAGATGCCCCACCTAAATCTGAAGAAAAACCAGAAGCATCTGCTATTGAAAAGGTGGAGGAACCTACGGAAGAAGAATTAGAAAAAGAAAAAGATAAAAAGAAAAAAGAAGGAGCGAAACGTTCTATGGCGAAATTAAATCAAACCCCAGAGACAAACGAAGAAGTATTAGCATTTGAACAGTACATGAAATCAAAAGGGGCTAAACGTGACAACGTTAAATCAGATGACGTTGGCGTAACAATCCCAGAGGATATTAAATATATTCCTGAAAAAGAAGTAAAAACAGTACAAGATTTATCAGAGTTGGTAGAAAAAACATCAGTATCAACTGCAAGTGGTAAATACCCAATCTTGAAACGTGCTAACGCTAAATTCAACACTGTTGCTGAATTAGAGAAAAACCCTGAGTTAGCTCGTCCGGAATTCGAAACGATAAATTGGGAAGTTGAAACATATCGTGGTGCAATTCCAATCTCACAAGAAGCATTAGACGATTCAGTTGCTAACTTAACTGCTATTGTTTCTGAAAATATCAATGAACAAAAAATCAACACATTAAACGAAAAAATCGGCGATGTATTAAAAGCATTCAATCCGACATCTGTTTCTGATGTGGACGACTTAAAATCAATCATCAACGTTAAGTTAGATCCTGATTATGACCGTCAAATTATCTGTACTCAAAGTTTCTACCAAAAACTTGATACATTGAAAGATGGTAACGGACGTTACTTATTACAAGATAGCATTATCAACACTGCTGGTAACACTGTATTAGGTATGAACGTAACAGTTGTACGCGATGACCTATTAGGTGAAAACGGAGATGCATTAGCGTTTATCGGCGATGTAAAACGTGGTGTGTTATTCGCAGACCGTACTGACGTATCAGTGCAATGGATTGAAAACGAAATCTACGGTAAATACCTAATGGGTGCTTTCCGTTTCGATGTAAAACAAGCTGATAAAAACGCTGGTTTCTTCGTAACGTTTGAAGATGCAGCAACAGAACCTAGCGGAGATTTAGGAGCATAAGTAAAGTAGGTGATTTCAATGTTCAAAATAGATAACGTTGAATCAATCAAAAAAGCGATACGTGTTGATCATGATTTCGATGATGACTTGATTATGCAAGTTTATTTACCTGGAGCAATAAATGAGGTTAAGGCTGCCGTTTCTTTAGATGAAAAAGATGATAAATTCTACAACGATAATCCTATATTCAATTTAGCAGTCTTAAATATCATTGCTCACCACTATGATAATCGCTCAATCACATCTAATGAACAATCATTTGATGTGCCTGCATCGTCAATGAAACTTATACAAACACTTAGAAGCAATCTAGTTAAGTGGCGAAAAGATAACATCGAGGTGATAGCCGATGAATCTTAATGAGCTTGATTATAGAATTGTTTTTTATTCAGTTTCAAATAACGGACCCGAAGCAGGAACGGGTAACTGGGAAGAAGTTTTTAGTTGCTTCGCTGGTCTATACGAACCTACGCAAAAAGATGTACAATTAGGAAATTTAGAAACGAGTAAACGTTCTGTAACTATTAATATTAGAAATGCACAGCCTGACTTTCTACCTACAGTCAATCACGTATTTGAGATTAAAAATGGAATGTATGCTGGGTTAACTTTTGACATTAAGAACGTTGCTCCTGCTAAAACTCCTAATTACATCAAAGTGGTAGGTGAAGAATCATAGGGGTATCAATCAAAGGTGATAAAGAACTTATAGCATATTTAGAAAAGCATTATGGAACATCAGCAACAAAGCGTATCACTGATTATGCATTAACTAAAGGTGGAAACAAGGTTGTAAGTGTTATCAAAAGTAATATAAAAACTTTTAAAGACACTGGAGAATCGGTAGAAGAAACTACACTTTCAAAACCTATGACGATAAGCGGTGTAAGAACCGTTAAAATTCATTGGCGTGGTCCTAAACAACGTTATCGTATTATCCATCTAAATGAATACGGTCGCTTTGATCGTTCAGGTAAATGGGTTAATACAGCAGGTAAAGGTGTTATTGAAAACGCTATGCGTGAAGGCAGAGAAACGTATTTCAGAACAGTAAAAGAAGAAATGAGAAAGAGGGTGTAATTTATTGGATGACATCACAATGAAAATATACGAAGCGATTATAGATAACAAAGAAATTATGAATCATGTTCAAAAGAACAATATTAAATTCTTTGATTATCCAAACGCACAAGAAATTAGAGATGTAGTGATTGTCATAGATCCATTAGGCCAAGACACCCCTATAACTTACGGAGATGATTTCCCTATAGCCTTTGAAGATTTGTATCAAATAGACGTGTTTGTGAAGCAACAAAAAAACATCAATGGAAGATTAACAGCTAAAAAAATAACTTTTGAGATAGCTAAGGTTTTACGAACGATAAATGTATATGACACTGGCGGAGCTATAAAGCCTGAATATATAAAAGATTTTAATATTTACAGACAAATTAAAAGATTTGAAGTAAAGCAATCACTCGTATAACGGTGGTGTTAATTTGGATTTATTATTTGAAGATTTGGTTTTGTTTGATAGAAGTGCCAAAAAGAATTATTACGTAAATAGTCTAGGGGAAGTATTTTCGTATAGATTAAGTAATCAGAAATGGAAAAAAATAAAACCTAGAAAATGTACTAATGGTTACTATGCTGTATCTATTAATGGTAAATATCCCTTGATTCATAGGATAGTTGCCAAAGCGTTCTTGGAAAACCCAGAAAATAAACCTTGTGTCAATCACAAAAATTCAATAATAAGCGATAATAGTTTGGAGAATTTAGAATGGTGTACTTATTCAGAAAACACTTTACATTCTTGGGGAAAAGGGCGTATGGAAGGTAATAGAAAAATTACAAAAAATATAGCAGGTAAAGTTGGAAAAAGTAGAAGGAATATGTCGTTTGAAGATGCAACTGAAGTAAGAAGATTATATAAAAATGGTGGCATATTGCAAAAAGACTTAGCAGAACAATTTAATGTATCAAGAGAAGTGATAACAGGAATAATCAACAATTATTCATATATCGAAAAATGAGACCTTTATTAAAAAGGTCTTTTTTTAATAAACAATATTTTAAAATTTAGGAGTGTTTTAATATGGCAGAGAAAAACTATCGTTCATTTACAGGTTTAACAGAATTTTATTACAAAGTGCATGGCGAAGATGTACAAAGCGTTACTGATCCAGAACGCATTAAATATTTACAAGAAATTTCAGTATCTAAGGACCAAGATATCGAAAAAGCATATGGTGATAACCAAGTAGCAGAAATGGCAGTGGCAAACGGAACAATCGAAGTAGAAGCTGGTTTCCATAAATTACCATTAGAAGATAGAGTGGCGTTATTCGGCTTAGAAAAATCTGAAGATGGCATTGTATCAGTTGGTAACGATACGCCACCATATGTAGCTGTTATGTTCGCTAAAACTATGGAAGATGGCTCACGTGAGTATGTAGGACTACCTAAAGGCTTATTCACATTCCCTGAATTAGAAGGTAATACAAAAGAAGATGGCGTAGAATTCAGTTCAGACTCTACTACTGCTGAATTTATGCAAGCTAAAGTTAAAGGCTTTGAAGAAGAAAAAGCAATGTTATTAGGTCACGATGCTAAAGGTACAACTGTTATGAAAGATGCTATCTGGGAAGCTATCTTCGGCGAATCTGCACCAAGCAGTAATTCAGAAGAAACTAGTGATGCAGAATCAGAATTAGGCGCATAACTTACAGGAGGTTTGATTATGGCTAAAAAGAAATATGAAGTATTACACGATTTTATTGATTTGGAGGATAAGAATAAATTTTATGAGGCTACAGGCACTTATCCTAAACCAGCGAACAAAAAAATCTCTGATGAGCGTATTTCAGAGCTTTCTACAAGTAACAATAGACGTGGAAAGGCATTAATCAAAGAATTAGAAGAATAACTATTATTGAGGACTACGTGTCCTCTTTTTATTTGCAAATAAAAATCAAAATTAAAGGAGCAATTATAATATGGCTAAACGTAATTTTATTAAATTAATTCAAATCGATAAAAAGGGTAACGCAGTAACAGATACAGAAGGTAACGCAAAATTCGACACTTATATTACACCTACACAAATTCCATTCCGTAAAATCTATGATGCAGCTGATTTAATGGATGGTACAACAGATGAAAACACATCTGCGCAAGAAAATATCGATCAAATGTTAGACATGGTAGTTGATATTTACAACAATCAATTTACAAAAGATGATTTACTAGACAGATTGCATGCACCAGATGCTGTAGAAGAGTTACAACAACAAATTCAATTTATTGCACAAGGTCAAATGGATGAAGAAAGAAAAAAGCAACTAGCCAAAATGATTTAAAACCTATCACTTATAAAGAACATAAGGAAAATATGAAGAAGTTAATGTTGGAAATGATGAAAGAAGGCGGTAAGGATATCAACGATATATTAGATATGCCTTTTGCCTTTTTCATGGAGTTAGTTGATGAAAGTAATAAGAAAAACGTCAAGAAAACTCACAGTATGATCGACGCGTTCATGTAATACATTTTATAAGCAAGGAGGTGGAGTGATGGCAGAAAGAATTAAAGGGTTGCAGATTGACCTCTCAATGAAGGATATGGGCGTTCAACGTAGTATCTCAGAAATAAAACGTAGCTTTAAAGGATTAAACGCTGACTTAAAACTATCTAACAACAACTTTAAGTATTCCGAAAAAAGTTTAAATTCATATAAGTTAAGAACTAGAGAATTATCGCAAGCAGTCAAAGAATCTAAAGCTAACGTTGCAGCGTTGAAAGCAAGATACCAAGAAGCAGCAAGAGCATCTGGTGTGAATAGCAAAAAAGCTGCTCAATTAAGGCAGGAATATAGTCGACAAGCTGACAATCTTAATTATTTACAAAACGAACTCGACCAAACACGAGGCAAATACAGAGAAATGATTGCAGTAAGTAAATCATCTGTCGGTAGACTTGGGCAAACATTTTCTGAAATAGGACCTAAGATAAGATCCATAGGAGACTCAATGAGGTCAGTCGGGCGTAACATGAGTTTACACGTTACTGCACCAATTGCAGCAGGTTTTGGCGCTGCGATGAAGAAAAGTATAGACTTCGACGATACCATGCGTAAAGTAAAAGCCACATCTGGTGCTACTGGCGATGAATTTAACCAACTTAGAACAAAAGCACTTCAAATGGGTCGAGATACTAAATTCACTGCTTCGGAATCTGCTGAAGCGATGAACTACATGGCACTTGCTGGTTGGGATACTAAAGATATGCTAAAAGGTGTTGGTGGTGTAATGGATTTAGCTGCTGCATCTGGTGAAGATTTAGCAAGCGTATCTGATATTGTAACCGACAACTTAACTGCATTTGGTATGAAAGCTAAAGATAGTACCCACTTTGCAGATGTTTTAGCTCAAACGAGTTCAAAAGCTAATACCGATGTACGTGGTTTAGGAGAGGCGTTTAAATATGCTGCTCCAGTTGCTGGTGCATTAGGTTACTCTGTCGAAGATACATCAATAGCTATTGGTTTGATGTCTAATGCTGGGATAAAAGGTGAAAAAGCCGGCACAGCATTAAGAACAATGTTTACCAACCTTTCTAAACCAACAAAAGCAATGAAAGACGAAATGGATAAACTAGGAATATCTATTACTGATAGCAACGGTGAAATGTTACCTATGAGAGATGTTTTAGATCAACTTAGAGGTAAAATGGGTGGTCTATCTAAAGACCAACAAGCAGCCGCAGCTAGTACAATATTTGGTAAAGAGGCCATGAGTGGTGCATTAGCAGTTATCAATGCATCAGACGAAGATTATAAAAAGCTAACTAAATCCATAGACGGCTCTAAAGGTGCTTCAAAAAGAATGGCTAATGAAATGGAAGGTGGCATTGGTGGTGCAATGCGTAAGATGAAATCGGCAATTGAAAGTTTAGCGATTTCATTAGGTGATGCATTAGCACCAATGTTATATAAAGTTGCTACATGGGTTACTAAATTAGCAAATAAGTTTTCTAATTTACCTACTGGCGTTCAAAAAACGATAGCAGTTGTAGGATTACTCGCCGCAGCTATCGGTCCGCTATTAATGGTATTTGGTGTTATGGCATCAACAATTGGCACTGCTATAACAGTATTAGGTTCTTTAATGACGAGTATGAGAACACTATCATTTTTATCTAAAACCAGTGCAGCAGCGACTGGTATTTGGAATGGTGTTACTGCTACTGCTCGTGGCATAGCAAATGGTTATAGATATGCGGTAGCTGCATTAACCACATCTCAAACAATACAGGCAATTAAATCTAAAATTGCGGCTGCTGCAATGACGGTCTGGACTGGCGTAACTAAAGCAGCAGCATTAGCTACACGAGGGTTAGGCTTAGCAATAAGATTTATGACTGGTCCAGTAGGAATTGTTATCACTGTGATTACTGCACTAGTAGGTGCTATCATTTACCTTTGGAAAACGAATAGCACATTCAGAAATGCTGTAATAACTGCATGGAATGCAATTAAAAACGCAGCAATATCTATCTTTGGATTTATCAAACCTTATATCATTAATATTTGGAACGCAATTAAAAATTCCACAATTGCTATATGGAGTGGTATTAAAACAAGTGCTGTGACAATATGGAATGGCATTAAATTTGCCGTTCAACATCCTATACAAGCATTAAAAAACGTATTATCTGCTTTATGGAACGGAATGAAAGCTGCAGCTATTAAAATATGG
>VNIW01000368.1_pt1 | contig 18741 bp, 19 predicted proteins | sample 7248591 | NCBI WGS metagenome assembly VNIW01 (sample SAMN12251776, study PRJNA551026) | human skin metagenome | isolation source: skin samples from patients infected with Netherton Syndrome | host: Homo sapiens | place: France:Paris | reverse complement strand
TTTTAGGTTCGTAATACTCAAGTTCACCTTGTATCGCGTCGTTAACGATTGTATTAATGTTTGTTACGTTGTCGTTTAGTTTCTTACGTATCTCATCTATTTTTTTGTCAAATATACTTCTTAAACTACTTTCATCATATTCAACAACATTCCCGAATTTATAACTACTTTCATCAAGGATTAAATCATAATCTACACCAATGACTTCAGCTTCAATATAAAGAGGAGGTCTGAAATCTCTGTCTTTAATTCTGACTGTATCGTGCATAGATACAACCATTTCAGGATAGTGTTTGTGAATGTCAATAGAACTAATTTCATAACTAATAGCTGATTGGTTACGCTTGTTCAATTCTGTTTGAGCTAATGTAGTTAAACGTTCTTCCGTCATGCTACTGTCATCTGATTCAGGTTCATACACACTCCATAAATAACGGCCTGGCAAACCAAACTGAGCTTGTGCTTCGTCGTCTTTAACAACAACACTAATACGTTCACCTTTATCATTTTCTGGACCAATGGCATATAGTGCAGTCCGTACTTCTGACATATCAACGGTACGTGTCATCTCTGTTAAATCTTTACCTTTTGTGATTTCTTTACCTTTGAATAAACTTACAGGTTGCTTAAGTGTTACATATCTATGCTCAACTGTATGCGAACCAAGTTCAATTGAATAGTCTGCAATCATGTTATACGTTGTGCATAACATGTTGATAACTTCGTAAGGTGTTGAGTAAGAAGTCCAAGATGTTGTGCGCATGCCACCGTGTTCAGTGTCTTCTGATATTTCCCACCCCGTGTTGCGTAACGTCTCATTTAGAGCTTGTGATGTACTATAAGCACTATATTTTCCGGGTTTTATAGGTTTTGACTTGTCAATATCTTCTAGGTAAGAGGCGTTACTCTCAATATCAGTTGTACCGTCAAAGTTATCAACAACATGTGATATGACAAATTCCCTATAAATGCCGTTGTTATCTTGAGCGATAATACGATTACGTTCTCGTAATTTACTTGCACGTTTATTAACGACAGTAAAATCAAAAGTTTCCGATTTTTCTTCTGCGTTGTTGCTCATTACAGCATGTATTAAAGCACCGTCATCACGACTTATATAATCAATGATTTTATCATTGAAATCTAATACATGAATACCTATATTTTTCACTTTGTCACCTCCTTAATAATTTCTGTCTTGCCAATAAAGCGTTGTATCAAAAGTACCTTCAGGATAAATAATACATTCGTTATAGCCACTATCTATATTAAAAAAGTCGCTACCAAACGTTTTTAAATCAAGTGAAGGATCTTCGTTAATTGTAACCGTCTTATCTTGCGTATTAATGTTAATCACATCGCCTTTTTTTATAATCATGTCACGTGCTTTAGGTGGCTTAGGCAACTTCTCATGGGTATAGCTACCTAATACATACGTAGGCATGTGATAATAACTACCGTTTTTAGCAACATAAACGCTAACTGCTGCAATAGGGCGTTGATAAAACTTTCCGCCATCTTCCCATTGTTTTTCGTGTACATCGACTGGTATGACACGTTTTGGATATTCAAGTTCTTTATATTTCCAAGTTTTAATTTTAAATGTTGTCCCCGAACGCTCTAAACGCATATACAATACGATATCTTCCCACTTATAAAACATAGGTAGGTTTGAATATTCATATATTTTCTTTTGTTGTCCTAACTGGTCGAACAATGTTATTACAATACTCCCTATTGCTTGACTAGCTCTAGTGTTACGATAACCAATACTAGCAATCAAACGGTTGTCAGTATCATATAAGTATTGAGCAAAGTGGGTTGAACCTTTCTTTTTTTGATTGACGTGAATTTTACAAGTAGAAACAAAATCTTGAGCAGATTTACCAAAACTGTGTTTATATTCTGCACCGTTCCAACCTGTTGTAGAAGTAATTGTGTCTTGCTTTAATACAAAAGAGTCTTTAGAACCGGAAAGTTCCATACCTCCACCGGTCGAACCACCTGTATAACCGTCTATATTTGTACTAGCTGTTTGTTTTGTCCATCCTGTAAAATTACGCATTTCATTATCCCACAGTGTAGGTGTATAATCTTCAACTGGTTTGTCTAAATCATCGTCACCTATCATGAAATAATCTTCATCGTTTTTAGTAATCATATAATAGCTAGCGTTTTTCAATGCCGTAGCTTGTACAATAACAGGTGTGTCTGCTGTACCTGTATTAACTGCACTAACTTGGTCTGAAATTGCTGTGTTTTTTGTACCTTCAACTGCGTATTTATACGGGTCTGTAAGTACTACATTAACTTTAAACGACCAAAAACCTATCCTATCTTTATCTAGCTCAATAGGACCTTCTATATATGCGTTCCAATACCAATTCTGAGACGTGAACTGTAACTTAACTGGTTCATCATAATTGAAAAATCGTACGACTTCATTTAATACATCGTCTAACTTTTTCATGCCTCCATGCGATAAATAATCATTACGTATGATAAGAGGTAATTCAAAACGATATTCTTTTAAATTTCTACTTTTTACAATGCTTCCTGGTCTCCCAGCTATTTCTTCACTTTCAATAGCAAAATTAAAAGAGGGTATTTCAAACCCTCTTTCAACAATCAACCATGGAAGTGTTTTATCATTTACTTTTATTGTATCAAGCATTATCTAACCTCCCACTGGTTTAAAATTTTGCTTTTCTTGATTTCTGTCTTTCGTATTTATCAATACCTTTAAAAATTTGTTTTTCGTTCGCAAACTGATCAATGACAGGTTCAAAATCTTTGTCTGCAATGTCTTGATTGCTACGTGCAAGTTGCATCAATAGTGAAATCTGTTGTTGTTGTCCCTCAATCATTTTGAGTAATAATTCAGTATCGTTGTTATTAGTTTGTACACTTTTACTACTGAATGCACTAGGACGTTTATTACCTTTTGATTTAGAACCTTGAATGTCTTTAGCAGCAAGTGCTAGTAATTTCATAGCGTCTGTTCGTCGATTAGGGTCTGTAGGGATTACCCATTCAGGGTAACCACCTTCTGCTATGTTGTACCAACCTGCATTTTTGATCAATCCACCTGTGGCGTATCCATGACCATGACCGATAACTTGTAACATGCCTGATTTACCATAACGTTTTTTGGCATAATTGATTGCAGCCATAGCGTTATCTAAACCATTCATGATGTTACCATGACCTGGTAATTTATTTGCAGCAAACGTTGGTGGTATTACTTGTAATAAACCTCTTGCAAGATTTCCAGTTCTATTGTTTATATCACCAATGTTTCCTTGAACAGCTCCGGCATTACCACCAGACTCAGTTTGAACCTGTCTAATCCAAGCATTGACATATGCTGCTGAAGTTGGTAAGCCGTTAGCTCTTAATGCTTTAATAATTTCTGGACGCCATGCGCTTGCTGCACGACTACCACCAGACTTGCCACCGCCGTTATGTGATTTCAACCACTTAACAGGGTCGATAGGTTTACCATTTCTATGCATTTCATAGTGTAAGTGAGGTCCTGTGCTGGCTCCTGTATTACCAGAGATACCAAGTTTTGTACCAGGATGAACTTTTTGTCCATTTTTAACAAGCCACTTACTTAAATGACCATAAATTACTTCAAGTGCGCCACCAATAACAGAAATGTAGTGTCCAAAACCACCTGGCATTTCTTTTGTGTGTGCTGTACCGCTAATTGTCGAATAAACAGGTTCATATTTGTAAGGTAAGTCGATACCAGGGTGAGGCCAACTAAATGCATATCCAGGAGGTGGGCCATTTGGACTGTACGGAGTTGTGATATTATCTAAATATTTAATATATCCGCCATCACCGCCGCCAGCTTCTTCAAGCCAATCTTTAACTTTATCTATAGCACCTTTTTTAAGTTTGCCAAACATACCTTTCATCATATTAAAAGGTAATTCAGCACCTTTAGGGATTCCGAAACTACCCATATTAATGCCGAAGATATCGAAGACTTTATTGACTAATTTACCTGGCTTTTCGATGTAATCTAGTACATCTCCAATGACTTTGCTTGCAATCTTAGCCATACCCTTACCAGTTTGTACAGCAGTATTGACTCCACCTAAAACTTTGCCACCAACTTTAGCGGCTGCACCTTTAACGCCGCCCCACATATTGCCTAACTTACTACCTAATGAAATATCTGAATCGTTGGCTTTACTATGTTTTTCTTTTTTTGGTTTTTTTCCTCCACCTATGAGATTACCTAACATCGAACCAATACTAAATTTAGGAATAGTTCCTGTGTTAAATTGCGGTCTATTTAACATTGCATGTGTTTGAGCACCATTCAAAATACGTGTGCCTTTTTGTAGTGGCATAGTTGTATCTTTAGCAGGAGTAATAAATGGCTTTCCTTTAGGAGGAATAACTGTTTCATGTCTAAATCCTCCTGGACCATTACCTTTTCCTTTATCTCCCACAGTGGCTAGTGTATTTTGGTTTAGCTTACCCTTTGTGATGTAACTTTGAGTGTGTGTGCTTTCTGTACCAGTGGACAATTTAATCTTAGGTAGTTTGTCCATACCAAGTTTTCCAGCTACCCAGTTCACACCACCGATTAATTTATTTAATCCTTTTTTAACGGCATTTACCATTTCGCCGATATGACCTTTGATTTTGCCTATGATATTTCTGAGACCACTAGCCATAGCGTTGAATGTACCACGAACCTTAGACCAGAGTGTTTTTGCTAAATTAACAACTGAATTTTTAATTGATCTCCAAGTGCTAACCATACTATTTTTGACTCTGCTAAATGTTCGTTTTGTTCCGCTACTTAGGGCACTCCAAACTCTTTTAATGCCATTCCAAAGAGATTTAACGATGTTAACAACTGAATTTTTAATTTTCTTCCAAGTATTAACAAGCCAATTTCTCAATCTACTAAAAATTGATTTGGTTAGTTTCCAAATATTATTGAACCAACGCTTAACATTGTTATACCAAGATTTGATGATAGATGTTATTTTGTTTTTAATTGAAGTCCAAAGTTTAATTATCCAGTTTTTAAGTTTGGTAAATATAGATTTAGTAAATTTCCATATATTGTTAAACCAACGTTTAATATTGTTATACATGGCTTTTACAATGGCGATAGTTTTATTCTTAATAAATGTCCAAGCTTTAACAATCCAAGTACGTAAGACAGACATTACTTTTTTAATGCCGTTCCACATTGAAGTGAATAATCTTTTTACAGTAGCGCCCATTGCCTTAACTATTGCAACTGTTTTATTTTTAATAAAATTCCAAGCCACAACAATCCAAGTGCGCAATGTTGAAATGATTCGACGGATTCCAATATTCAATGCTCGAATTGAAGCTAACACACTGTTTTTTATCGCATTCCAAACTCGAATAGATACAGCTTTAATGCCGTTCCATACTGCAGTCACGAACGTTCTCAAACCACTCATAACCACTTTAATGCCGTTGATTAAACCTCTGACTAGAGTTAAAACAACGTTTTTAATAGCAGTCCAAACTATAACTGAAACGGTTTTAATGCCATTCCATATAGCACTAAAGAAAGCACGTAAAATTCTGAATTCAGCCTTTACTAATGCTAACCAAACTCTAATTATCGTCATTACTGAGTTTTTAATACCGTTCCAAACAGCTACGCTTATTACTTTTATTCCTGTCCATATTGCTAAAATTCCCGCTCTTAAAGCTTGAATAGGATGCAGTATTGCAAATTTAATTCCATTCCATGTTGCTACTGCGGCCGTTTTTAATCCATTCCATACTGCGATTGAAACTGTTTTTATTCCGTTCCAAATACCGATGATATATGGTTTCAAGAATCCAAATGTAGCAATTGCTGCAGCTTTAATGGAATTCCAGGCGGTAATTACAAAGTTTCTGAAAGTTGCGTTGTTTTTCCACAAATATATAATTGCAGCAGTTAATGCGCCAATAATTGTAATAACAATACCTACCGGACCAGTCATAAATCGAATTGCTAAACCTAAACCGCGTGTAGCTAATGCTGCTAATTTTGTGGCTAATGAATATTTACCGGTTAATACAGTTGTAAGAGCAACCTGTCCTCTCCATACATTCATTACTGTACTTGTTGAAATTATCATAGTTCTCCAAACAGTTGTTGCTGCAGAAGCAATTTTCATTCTAATTGCAGTTAACGCCCCAGCTTTACCAAATAATGTTTCGGCACCAGTTGCAGCTAATAAAGCCGTTCTGAAAATAGCGAATTGAGGCACTAATGACATTAATGCCCCACCCATTACCGTTAAAACGCCTAATAAAGCACCTACAGCTGGATGTGCATTTACAACTTTAGCGATAAAACCTGTAATTGCTGTTGTTACTTTCAACATTACAGCCCCTACCGGAGCCATACCTTTTACAATACCAACAATGATACTGCCGATATTTTTAAGTAGTTGCCAAACAACAGGTCCATTTTCTTCTAAATATTTCAAAAAGTTTTTGAAACCTTCTGTGTTTTTTAAGTTTGCAGCCCATTCTTTAAAAGATTTAGTTACTCCTTCCATTCCTACTAAAACTTTATGTGAATGTCCTGCAAAAGCGCCGAACAAACTAAATATTCCACTAAATACATTGCCGAATATTCTGCCCACAATAGGTAAGTTCGCTTTTGTATAATCGATAAACTTTGCTATACCTTTATCTGTTTGACTGCTATTTGCGAATTTATTAAATTTATTTGCTAATCCTTCTAATTGTTGTCCTGTCCATGTAAATAAAGGGCCAAATTGAGTGAATATGTGTGTGAGTCCGTCTCCAACTTTCATTGCAGAGTTTAAAATGTTTTGGAATATAGGAGGGCCAATGTTATTGATCATTTTGAATGCATTATTCGCATTTTGTGATGATTTTACCCAATCTCTCATACGTCCTGATGCTGCAGCAATCTGATTTGTAGTTTTAGTGATGAAAGGCGTAAGTCTTGTTAACGCAATACGTGCTATATTAATGCCATTAGACATTGTATTGAATATTGCAGCTTGATTTGCTTGTACTAGACCTTTCCATTGGTTCTGCAAACCACTCAAAGATGCTTTATAACGTGTGACTTCTGCTGTAACGGCTAGTTGTCCATCTTCTAACATTTTTAAAGCTGTCGTTGCTTGTCCACTGAAAGCTGTAATAGCACCCAACGCAGTACCATAAACACCAGCCATACCAATAGCGCCACCTGTGGCAGCAGTTGCTGCGCCACCAATTCCAGCAATCGCACTTACTGCACTTCCAGCTACAGGAATAACGGTACTAATATTGGAAACTAAGCCACCAAAACCTATACCATTAACCACATAACCTACGTTACGGAAACTATCTCCAATAGCATCGATTTTTCGTTGAGTTTCTGTCCATGCATTACCCATACGTGCAAACATACCACTTATACCTGCAGCTTTTATTTGCTCACGCTCAAACGCTTTAAGTTCGTCAGTTGTTTCATCAATACGTCCTTGCAATACATTGTATGCTGTGGCCTCTTTTAAAGCTGAAATAGAAGCTTTATCTAATTTAGAAGGCAACTGTGACACTTCTCTATTCAATGCAGCATATGAACGCTCAGCTTGGTCTGCATCTTTTTTAGCTGAACTCATCGCAGCTTTAGCAGTAGTCATTGCCTCACGGTTTGCATCACTAAAATCTTGCAAAGCGTTTTTTGCGTTAACTGTGGCTACTTTAGATTCATTCAAATCACGTTTAGCACTATCAACAGAACGAGATAAATTGTTATATTCAGTTTTTGCAGTTGTAAGTTGACGACCTAATGCCTCTAATTCTCTTTCAGATGCATTCCCCGAATCTTTCAACTCATCAAACTCTTGTTGTAAGCTATCTACAGAGCTTTTAGCGTTTCTCATTTTAGCACTTAAAGCTGTAACTGTGTTTTGCATTTGTTTCTGTGCATTTTGCGCATCGCTAACATTTTTCTTATATTGTTTTAACTCATTGTCCATTTCTTCATAAGTTCTAGACAAAGATTCATAATTTCTCTTAGCACTTTGTGCAGATTTAGCAGCCTCTTCTAATTTGTCATTTGCACTTTCTTGTGCACGTTTGAGTTGGTCAACTTTTTTCTGCGCTTGTTCACTCGCTCTACCTTGTTGAGTGAGTTTTTTATTTAAACTTTCAATTTCAGTTTCATACTTTTCAACTGATCTTTCAGCTTTATCAAATGTCGAAAGGTTTTTCTTCATTTCAGCATCAGTTGTTTGCAACTTACGCTTTAAGTTGGCCATCCCTTTGTCAATATCTGAAGTATCGAGTCCGAGGTCGATTGTAAAACCTTCGATTTTTTCGTGTGTCATATATTCACTCTCCTTTCTTTAAAATTTTTGATACAAAAAAAGAGGGAGCAAATCACGCTCCCTCTTCTCTAGGGTCTTTGCCGGTTATCGCAGCTATTAATGATTCGTTTGCCCCTACTTTCTTAACTTTTGCATCTTTTTTATCATTCATAATTCGGAGAAGTTGGTATATATCCGTGTTGTCAATCTCCGGCATTTTCCAACCATTCTCCATCAATTCTTTATATAACGTATCAAGATATTCAGATTGTTTTTCGTAAGTAAAGTCTTCAGGTTTTAAACGGGAGTCGTCTATTTCGTTGTCTTTCCCTCGTCACCTAAAATGCCTGATAATTGTTCCATAGCTACACGTAAAACATCACGTGCGTCAATACCATCTTCAAATTGTTCTGGTGTGAATTGATCATCATATAAATCGTGTGCTACGAAACCATATAATTTGTCTAATAACTCGTCATCAAATTCTCCACCATCATTTTCAAGTTTTTGAAATTCTTTACCTAATTTGAAACCTTTACGTGCAACACTACCTTTAATAAAAGCAGGTGCGTGAAATTTTTGTAATTCTCCATTTTCATCTTGTAATTCAATGTATTTTTTTACTGCCATAATTATTAATCTCCTTTTCATCGGGTTTTATTTTCGACCGAATAATTAGTTTTTATTTTTGTATACAAAAATAGACGACCGAAGTCGTCTATAAATCATTCATTTATGCTGTTGGTTCTGTTGCACCTGCATCTGAAGTAGGCTCACTTGATGCAGGAGTAGAAGTTGTTAATGGTTCAGCGCCTGTTTGAACTTTATCAAATGTTTTATCTGAACCAAAGATTGAAGAAAAGATAGCGTCACGACCTTCAGTTGAACCTTTTGGATCATATGCCATCATAACCGCTAATTCTTCAGTAAATCCGTCGACATAACGTTCCATGAATTGACCTTCGATTTCATCTGAACCGAATTCTACTTTATCTTCTTTCGTTTGTCCTTCTTTGTCTGGACGAGTGAACACACCTTTTGAAAGTCCAAACCACTCAGTAGAGCCATCTTCCATAGTACGTGGGATAGCAACTGCTGTATATGTGATACCTGCTGATTTACCAAAACCATAAACGTTTTTAGCTGATTCATGTTCAATTAATCCTAATAAGTCTTTTTGAACATCGATTGGTAATTTATGGAAAGTTAGAGATAATTGTGTTTCTCCTGCAGATTTAGCAATTTCTGCCACTTTGTTTGAACCATAAGCTTTTTCTAATTCTTCACCGAATTCGATTTTTAACTCTTGTACATAGTCAACTTCTTTAACATTTGAAGTTGAAACATTTTTGCCATCTTCACTTTGGATAACTGCATAATACATTTTTCCTAAACCTGTTGCAGCATTATATCTAGCCATTTATAAATCCTCCTTATTTTTGCGCATAATAATAGCCCTCCATTACTCATGGAAGGCTAATCTATATGTCTTAATTCATCTATTGTGTATGGATTGCCACGATAACGTCGTGCATCCATATATATTTTAATTTCGTGGTCATATTCATCGATTCCATCTTGTTGTCTGAAACCGATGTCCCACATTGTTTTGCGTATTTCTTCTTGAATAAGTTTGACCACATCATATTGTGGCCCTCTCACATCAATTTGATACAAGTACTCTGTGGTTAAAGAAACATCACTTGCATACGTTGATGGTTGTGGTGCAGCTAAAGGTGTGATTAAAATATAAGGCCCTGATGTATCGGCAGTTTCATCATAATGATAGGCACGAATACGACCTGTACAATATTGAGCAACTGTTGCGTTTTTTAATAAATATTTTTGTAAAGTTTTCAACATATCAAACATTTTACAAGTCACCTGCCATTGATTGTTTTATGATTTCTCTATATGGTTTTTCTGTAGTAAACATGGTTCTAGCAATTGCACCTTTACCTCGAGGAGTTGGATTTTTCACTGTTCCCCATTCGTTAAGATGAATGATTGCGTAACGGTTCATTGGTCCTTGCCAATGCACTTTGACCATTCTTGTTTTACCGTATATATAGTAAGGGTCGGTTACTTCAATCTCCTCAATACTTGCTCCTGTATCTCTGAAAACTTGGAAATTTGTTTTTAAGACACTTATAAAGTATTTAGATCCTCGTCTTAAAGCCTTATCTTGTGCTTTAACCATTTCACCTTCACCATATTTCTCGCCGATTTTACGCAACATCTGATGGACACCTTTAATTTCCACACTCATTGTTTTAAATTTCCAATCACTTTTAAATTACGGTGATGATCTGTATCGTCAAAAGTTTGAATAACATTGAATTTCTTTCCTTTGTAGCGGGGTAATGCTATTTCAAAATACATATCATCAGTAATTTCATTGTCCATTGGGTACCACGTAACCATTGTTATGCTTGCTTCTTTATCTGTCATATCCAAATCCTTTTGCGATGGAGGATATACATTGGCGAAACATCGATAAATCACTTCATCTACCGTTTCGCCAGGCATAAAATCATCTGATGGCATTGCTTTATAAAAAATGACTGGTGTTCTCATATCTCCACCAGCCACAAAATCTCTATTTGATTGTGCCATCATCTGACACCTCCATATTTATGATTTGAAATTGAACAATACTTGATAAAAAGTTGTTGTGAAATTCTTCTAACTTATCATTGAATACGTAACGCGTACGTTCAAATACTAATTCTCGCCCTAACGAACTTTCATCCATTTCAAACGGGCCACATTTAGCTTGTATATCTTGATATGACATTTCTAAATCGTTTTTGATGCGTTCATTTTCCATGTCATAAAAAATACGATTGCGATTTTTAAATTGATTCACATGCTCTGAAGTAATCATTTAAATCACTTCGTTTCTTTTACTCGTTCTAGGAAAGGACCATTAAAACCATTAGCAGACAAAGTCTTTTCAACTTCATCTGCACGTTTTACAGTCATTTCTACTTTGTCTCCTGCTTTAAGAGACTTTTCAAGTTGCTTGTCGTTGTAATCTTGTAAAACTTTATAATTAGCCATTATATACGCCTCCTATGCTGTTGGCTCAGTCGCTGCAGCGTCAGTTGCTTTAGGCGCGCCGAATGAACTGAAATCAACATCATATACGAATGAAGTTTTGTTATCATCAGGCTCAGCATAAAGGAACTGTTTTGCAGTATATAAATCCATATCTTCTAATGCTAAAGTTTGATCGAACTCGCGTACGATGACTTCGCTACCTGCATAGAAGTTATAACGTGTCTTATCGAATGCCACTGCTTTACCTTGTGGTACAAATTCAGACTGTTCGAATGTCACATTAAATGGTACTGGACTTACAAATTGACCATTGTGTAATTGCATGAATGCAATACCAGTGTAAATGTAATCTGCAGGGTTTAACGCAATAACTACATTGTTTAATACGCTTGCGCCTTTAGAACGTTTCACATTACCGTCTTTATCGTAGTATTCTTTGATTGATAAATTTTTAATAATGTTACCAATTTCTTTAATTGATGTGTCTGCATCAGCTAATGTTAATTTACCGGCAGAAGATTTTTCAGATACTGCGCCGTTTGTACGATTAATTTCATTCATTAATCCTACTGGTTGGTTTTTAGCAGCACCTAATCCTGTGATTGCAGTTTTTTCAATTGCTACTGCAAAAGCTTCTTTAATTTGTGCGCGTACATAACGGTCTACCCATTGCACACCTGCGTCTTTTAAGTCTTTAGGAACGACTACAAATGCAGTTGCTTTACCTAATGTTACATCTTGTTCAAAGAATGAAGCCTCTAATTGACCTTTAATTTCTGAGAATACTGGACCCCAAACTACTTGACCTTCAGGAACTGAACGAATGACACGCGCACGTAATCCAGTACGTTGGATTGTGATATGTTTTAGTAGTGGGTGCTCAGTTTCGATATCTTCAAAGATACGGTCAATAACTGTTTCTGGTAATAACTCTCCGTCTTTCCAGTTTGTATCTGTGTTGACATGATCTTCTGAAACTAACGCATTATAGAATTTCTTCTCTTCATTAGTTAAGCGATTAACGTTACGCGCATTTAATACTGCGTTGTCACCTTGTTCTTGTTTCATATCTTTACGAATAGCATTTGCTAATTCTTCAGAATAAGCATTCATGTATTCTGTGTACTTTTCCTTTACTTCTTCGTCAGAAGCTTTAGGACTCATGTTTGAAAACTCTTTTAATAATTTTTGAGAGTTTTGAAACTCTTGTCTGTTCTCTAAGTCGATTGCCATAATTAAATTCTCCTTTATTATTTTATATTCATATTAAATAAACGCGCAAAACTATTTTCTGCAGATTTATCTTCCGTTTGTTTATTCGGTTCGTCTGAACCTTTGTCATTACCTTTTTTAACTTCAGCTAAAATTTCTTCTAATTTGTCCATTACATCTTCAACTGTGATGTCACTTGTTTCTTTTGGTTGTTGTGGGTCTTCGTTACGGTATCTAGCCATGAATTTGTCACCTCCCAAGATTGTTGATGTGGTTGCGGCTGCAACTCTTGAATTTTCAGTAATATTGTCGATTAAACCTAACTTTTTAGCTTCTTTGGCCGTTAACCATGTTTCTTCGTCCATATAATCTTGAAGAAGCGCATGGTCGATGTCAGGATTTTTATCGACATAACTGTTAAATACAACACTGTTAATGCGTTCTAAATCTTCGGCTTGCTTTTTGAAACTTCTTGCATCACCTTCGCCAATCGTCCAAGCGTTATGAACCATAAGCATGGCGTTACCTGGCATGTTGATTGTGTCACCTGCCATTGCTATAACGGATGCAATACTTGCAGCAAGTCCGTCAACATTAACAGTGATGTGTGCATCAAAGCGTCTTAACATGTTATAAATTGTTACACCACTGAAAACATCGCCACCATTACTATTAATATTCACGATGACTTCATCAACATCTCCCATAGCTTTTAATTGATCACGCACCGTTTGAGGACTTATTGTCATGCCTTCAATCGTAGCGCTATCAATCAATCCGTAGATGTCGATTTCGTTATTCGCCATTTATATCACCTCCTTCATTATCTGTAGATTCTTCATCCACAGTTTGATAGTTTTTAGTGATAATAAATTTCTGCATTTCCTCACTTCCGATAGGTTCAAAGCCTGTAAGCACTCTGATTTCATCTCTATTGAAAGAACCACTTGCAATGAGTTTGTCTATTGCTTCACTCACTTCAAGTGGTCCTTTTTGGTCTATACTTATCGCTTTGATTCGTTTACCTTCTTTATACCCACGCTCACTGAACAATTTAGCGTTTAATTCATCAGTGATTTTTTCAATGATAGGCTTAATACAAAATTTCATGTAGTTATCAGTCATTGCTTCAATGTCGGCAGTATCTCCATTAATTAATCCAACTGGAATTCCAAGGTTTCTAGCCACATAATTTAATAGCTGATTAGGTACTTTAGCCATATCATCGATTTGTGATGATGTTTTCGTACCATTATTACTTGAGTGTTCTTTGTATTCATAACCCTTTTGAAGTGGAACAATAGCAATATCATTTTTATCAAATGATTCATAAGCTTTATTGATAAATGACTGCATTTTTTGTCGTGAACCTTGTGTCATTGCCGTATTAGCATCCATTCCTAATGTGGCTCTAATTTGATTACTCATTAAATTAGACTTAATCATTCGACCAAAGATATCACCATAGTCATTAAACAAGCCATATAACATATTTGTAATTGCTTCGTTGTTATATTCAAGATATATCACTTCGCTCATTCTAAATGAACGTTCGAATTCGAAATCTCCTACTACAATGTGGTCGAAAATATCGTCATATAATGCGTATTCTTCTCTTACAAAATTATCTGCAATGATTAAATCTTTTGAATCGGTCACAACAATTAATACCTCGTTATCATAAATCAACTTACGAATAACCTTTTGCCAAAATGTTGCAGCACTTTCATCTGTATTTGGCCTAACATTCAGCTTATAATGTGTTGTCGAAGATGTATCTTTACTCTCACTATCGATAATCTCAAATTTAGTTTGACTAATTGTTCTCGCGATGTGATTAATACATGTATCTAATGCCCATCTTTTTATGTACGCTTTATGTGACGTCTCATGTAATAGTTCAAAATCGTAACTAAACTCGATTGCTTCGTTTTTTCCCATGATTCTGTCGAATATACTCAAAATCTCACCTCCTAAAAGCTAATATCTGCCATAATAAACGGTTGATCATACTCTAAAATCTCATCTGCACGATAGAGTGCATGCAACATAGCATGAAATCCATCTGTTTTACGTCTAACTTCATCTTTTTTGATGTATTTCTTACTGCCGTCTGGTTGCATTTTGACTGCCACATTGTTTGTGAACCATCTCATCAATGGATTATCGCCAAATGTGATTTGTTTTTTAGCAAACATGGTGTCGATTCTAGGCGCAAGCAAACCATGTATGGCAGTTGGGTTTTTAATCACTTCTAATGGAATACCTGCTTCTTCAAAAGGTCGTCTCACAATGTCAGTTCTGAAGTTATCTGATATCACTTTCGTTAAATTGTATTTACTTTGTTGTTGCATAAACCAATTAACGATATAAGAAATATCAATTACATCATCATCAACGATTGTTAACAGTCCGTCGTCTGCCCATTGCTCTATTGGAGGCTCCATATGTGTTGTTTCCAAAAATTCTCGACGAATGAATGAGTGCGTTTTCCAATAATAAGTGTCGTTGTCTCTAAACAATAAGCCTACACTGGCAAAATCTCGAACTAACGCATAGTCAAGACCGCCAATGCAGGCTTTATTTTCAAGATTAGGAAACTCTTTATTTGTAGCTAATATTTCTTCCCATGGTGCTACTACCTTTTCTTCATCAACTTCAGGTAAGTTCATTCGTTTAGTCATGAACTCTGGTTTGTTAGAGCGGTTGATGTGTAACACGTTATATTCCTCTTTAATCTTACGTTTTAAGTTACGGGCATAGCCTGTTAAAGGAGGGTGTAACATCGGATTTGATTTCTCCCACATCTGTTCATTATCAACTTCTTTAGGGTCATCAAGTTTGCAGTAGAATGGGAATATACGGTCATTCGGATTATTACGTTTCAATACTTCTGTGACACGTTCTTTCATTTGGTCCATAAATCCTTCACGAACAAAACCATCTGTAGAAATGTAAAATGTTCTATCGTGAATAACCTTACCTAAACCACCACGTTTGACGTTTACCATATCAGAACTTTCATAAATGGCAATCTCATCAAAGATGACACACCCTTCTCTTCCACCATCTTTTGTTTTCGTATTCGACGTATTATATCTAATTATCGAACCAGTTGAGCGATTTTTTATTTCTGTTTTACTCACTTCATAAGGTGCTTTAGGTCGTTCCCCTGTTTTATTACGCTTATGTTCTAACAAAACATCGTATATCTCATTGAATGATGTTTTAGCTTGTTCCTCACTGTTCGCAACGATTGAAATGTCGTATTTCTTGATGCCGTGTATAGGAGTGGTTAAAAAGTCACTAATTGCGCTAATAAAACCATTCTTGCCAGCACCGCGACCCATAAATAAAGCAAATTCAGTGAAATACGGTGTATCTTCAACTTCATCTATTAAAAATAAGAAAGCGATAATAAATCGTTGGAACGGTTGTGTTGGAAAGTACCATTTCTCAATAAACTTAATACACTTTTCTATTTTTTCTTCCTCGAAATGAACAGTTGAGAGAGTAAGTACATCTTTTTCGAGATATTCGATTAAATCAATGCGTTCTTGGTTGAAGACTATCTTGCCATCACGCCATTGTTGAATATATTCATCTACGTATTTGTTATGAATCATACGTAATCATCAACAGGTTCATCTGTTTCAACTTGTTTATTTTCTTTTGGTAACAAGTCTGTAAGTTGTTTTATTACACGTTGATATGATTGATCGCGTGTATTGTATAAACGCGCCACAGGACGTTCACGTTCGTATGATGGTAGGTTTTGTGATTGTTGGAACATGTTATATTCGCCGTTTTCTTGGATATCCTTCCACATGTAATCAAGCATGACACGTAAACGTGCGGCCTGAATAATCAAACCTTCAACAACTTTTAGCTTTTCGGAAGGAATATCTTTGTAAATTGCCTCTAATCGCTTACGTTCTTTAATTACATTCTTATCATTATCATTTACTTTCATAAAATCACTCCTTTCTGTATATACAGGTAGGGGGTATAGGTTTCATGTGACATTTCCTCAAAAAGTTGCGGAGTCGAGCCCACCCGCCGTTCTCCCGCTTGGGAAATAATTGGGAAATGTTTTGACCCGGGGCGTATTCTTTTACCATTTTTCATCTCGCCACTTTTGTTCTTTTGGTTTAAATTGATTTCCCCCATATTGAAAACGTGTGTGCCTTTTGTTGTGACACGCTTTACACAACACACGTAAATTATCAGGCTCCAATTTCAAATCCGGTCTGTCTTGTAATTCTTCAATGTGGTCAACTTCCAAATTATCGGTTGTTACTTTTCCTTCTTCACGGCACCAGACACATTCAAAATTACTACGTTTCAATACCTGTTGTCTCACTTCACTCCACGCTTTACTATTATAGAATTGTTTACGTGCTTTAAAATCGTTATAATCTTCCATCATATAACCTCGTATAATAAAGAAAGACACACCACTATGTGATGTGCCTCATATAATATAGTATTAAGTTTACATGCCTACTGAATAATAACCTAACCTCTAAAGTTGCTATCCAGAATTATTTATATCAGGGATTATAACTCCTCGTGATATTGTTTATCTCGTCGGGAGAAGTATGTTGGTATAAAACCACCATTCTTTCTTCGCAACTCCTGCTTGTGTTTCTTCATTTCTACTATGGCTTTTAATAATTGTTTAACGTTCTGTTCTATATACTTAGTCGGTATTCTAACTACTTCCCAACCTTTGTCGTTTTCGTTAAGAACATTAAGTATAGTGCCATCACGTTTTGTATCTTTAATCTTTTGGAAACCATGAAGTTTACCGTCAATCTCTAACACAACCTTTAAGCTAGGTATAAGGAAATCGACTCTATGGTTTCCTACTTGATGTTCTTTTTTGAATCGTACTCTGTTTCTCAACAATTCCATAGCAGCAACCATCTCTGCAGAAGATAAAAACTTACCGGGTTCTTCTAAAGATTTTTCTAATACTGCATCGCTTTCATCGTAGTAGTTTTCTAAATCAACTTTTTGTTTCTCTAACATACGCAAAGCTCTTTCATGCATTACTTTCGTTTTTAGTTCCACATACTTTTTTAAGTTAGATTCTTTTTCTGATTCATACTTATCAAAGCAATCATTATGAAAGTATCTATTCTCGTAGTATGTTTCACCAAAACTTCTTTCTTGATAACCTTTAGTACCACAATACCAGCATGTTTTTATTTTTTGATTTAGTCGATTATTCATTTTTTCACTTCTCCCGTCTTTGACTATCAATAGGCTTTGCCTATAATAACATCTTAAATTTTTTTCACCCGCACTTCTAGTATGTCGGAAGTGCGCTTCAATCAAAACTTACCCAACCAATTCGCTTAGCTGTCTCTCTCATTAATTGATTGCGCATTCGAAGTGTTGCATCTCTACTAATTACTTTGTTGTCATCTCTATCCTTTGTTAACTCATGTGCTATGTCTGGCCATTCATATACCGTTAAGTCTTTCTCCCAATACCTATAATCAACTATAAGTCTCTGCTCTTTGGTTGCGTTGTTATATACATCTTCAATGGCTTGTATGATTGCTTGAAGATTAGTGTACTTCAAATCACTGTGTAACTTAGTGACTTCATTCTCTACTGGACTTGATGGCAAGTTACTCTTACCACCACCATGATTAGTATCAGTAGGTTGATAGAGTAACTCATATCTTCTAAACACCAATTGCCCTTTCATATCTTCGTACTTCTCCCAGTACTCTTCCAGCTTTGGTATATCTGTCTTACCTAAGTTCATACACTACCTCCATTACTTAAACTGTTTCTTCGCTCTCTCAATCTCACGTTCAATATCCTCTATATCACTTTCTCTTACAAACTTGCTAAAGAGATATACGTTTGTGTATTTAAGTGCATCTAATTCATTACGCAGCATAGCATTGTTACCTAGCACAATGAGTAATACTACTGCGAGTATGACTGCTATTGTTATCCACATATTATTTACTTACCTCCATATTCAAGTGTGCGTGATCTGTTTGGTTGAATGTATCAATATCATCTTCACTTTGTAACTTAATGATAATCTGATTAGTAATGTACTTACCTAGTTCATACATAGCGATAGTAAACCAAATCTTTA
>VNIW01000366.1_pt1 | contig 18824 bp, 17 predicted proteins | sample 7248591 | NCBI WGS metagenome assembly VNIW01 (sample SAMN12251776, study PRJNA551026) | human skin metagenome | isolation source: skin samples from patients infected with Netherton Syndrome | host: Homo sapiens | place: France:Paris | reverse complement strand
CGTCGCAAAATCAAGAAATGTAGATAGTGAACAAACATTAATTTGCGGAACAAGATACGGCAATGTTATGGCTTCTAGAGGTTCAGTAATACCTTTATTTATCGATAAAATCAAAGCTGGTGAGCCTTTAACGGTGACAGATCCAAATATGACGCGTTTCTTAATGAGCTTAGAAGAAGCAGTTGAATTAGTTGTACATGCATTTAAACATGCACAGACTGGCGATATTATGGTTCAAAAAGCACCAAGTTCAAAAGTTGGTGACTTGGCTGAAGCACTTTTACAATTATTCGAAGCAGAAAATGAAATAAAAATTATTGGTACAAGACATGGTGAAAAACAAGCCGAAACGTTATTAACTAGAGAAGAGTATGCACAGTGTGAAGACATGGGCGATTATTTCCGAGTTCCAGCAGACTCACGTGATTTAAACTATAGCAATTATTATGAAGATGGTAACGAAAAAATCACTGAAGCGTATGAATACAATTCTGATAATACAAACATATTAACAGTTGAAGAAATCAAAGAAAAATTACTATCTTTAGAATATGTGAGAACTGAATTAAGCAATTATAAAAAAGGTTAGGAGAATTTACATTGAAAATCGTTATAACTGGTTCAAATGGTTTCGTAGGGAAAAACTTAAAAGAAGATTTAAAAGCTACTACAGATAATGAAATTCTTGAAGTAAATAGACAAACTACCGCAGAAGATATGAAAACATATTTATTAGAGGCTGATTCAGTAGTCCATTTAGCAGGTATTAATAGACCGAAAAATGAAGAAGAGTTTAAAAAAGGCAATGTTGATTTTCTAAGTGAAGTATTGAATATCTTAAAAGACAATACTAACAAGCCAACTATTATTTTGTCATCGTCAATTCAAGCGGAAAATGATAATCCATATGGCAATAGTAAGCGTGAAGGTGAAGCAGTGCTTGAGCAATTTGCAAAGGATAATGGTAATCAAGTTTTAATTTATCGTTTGCCTAATTTATTTGGTAAATGGTGTAAACCCAATTACAATTCAGTAATTGCAACGTTCTGTCATAAAATTGCTAGAAATGAAGAAATACAAGTTAATGATGAAAATGTAGTGCTACATTTGAATTACATTGATGATGTAATTAAAGAATTCAAAAATGCAATTGATGGTCATCCTAATATAGAAGATGGAGAACCAAAAGTTCCGAATGTGTATGAAAAGAAACTAGGAACGATTGCAAAATTATTATATCAATTTAATGAAATTCCTAACGATAAATCTCTACCGAATATCGAAGATCCATTTGAACACGCATTGCATAGTACTTATCTTAGCTATTTACCAGAAGAAAGTTTCAGCTATCCACTAAAAATGAATATTGATAACAGAGGATCATTTACAGAGATATTTAAGACTAAGGATAGAGGACAAGTATCAGTAAATATTTCAAAACCAGGAATTGTCAAAGGTAATCATTGGCATCATACAAAAAATGAAAAATTCTTAGTTGTTTCTGGTACTGGTGTTATACGTTTTAGAAAAGTAGGACAAGATGAAGTGATTGAATATCATGTCTCAGGAGAGAAGTTAGAAGTTGTTGATATACCAGTGGGTTACACACATAATATTGAAAATTTAGGTGACACAGATATGGTTACAATTATGTGGGTAAATGAAATCTTCGATTCTAATAATCCAGACACATACTTTTTGGAGGTCTAATTAAATGGAAAAATTAAAATTAATGACAATTGTAGGTACAAGACCAGAAATTATTCGCTTATCTGCGACAATTAAAGCGTGTGATAAATATTTCAATCAAGTGCTCGTTCATACAGGACAAAACTATGATTATACTTTGAATCAAGTGTTCTTTGAGGATTTAGAATTAAGAGAACCAGATCATTATTTAGAGGCCGTTGGTAATCACTTGGGTGAAACGATGGGCAATATATTAGCAAAATCTTATGAAGTATTGGCAGAAGAACAACCAGATGCACTATTAATCCTAGGTGATACAAATAGTTGCTTAGCAGCTGTTTCTGCTAAAAGACTTAAGATTCCAGTATTCCATATGGAAGCTGGTAATAGATGCTTTGACCAAAATGTACCTGAAGAAATTAACCGTAAGATTGTTGACCATGTGAGTGATGTTAACTTACCTTATACGGAACATAGTAGACGTTATTTATTAGATGAAGGTTTCCAAAAACAAAATATCTTCGTGACAGGTTCGCCTATGAAAGAAGTATTAGACGAATATGCATATAAAATTGATGAAAGTAATATTTTAGAAAAATTAGAATTAAAACCTCAAAATTATATATTAGTTTCAGCGCATCGTGAAGAGAATATTGATAATGAAAAGAACTTCCTATCATTAATGAATGCTATTAATGATATTGCAGAAAAGTATCAAATACCAGTTATCTATTCAACACATCCGCGAAGTTGGAAGAAAATTGAAGAAAAAAACTTCAAATTCCATCCATTAGTAAAACAATTAAAACCATTTGGTTTCTTTGATTACAATGCACTTCAAAAAAATGCTTTTGTAGTTTTATCTGATAGTGGTACTTTATCTGAAGAATCTTCAATCTTGAAATTCCCAGGTGTGTTAATTCGTACTTCAACAGAAAGACCTGAAGTTTTAGATAAAGGTACGGTTATTGTTGGTGGTATTTCATACGACAATCTTGTACAATCAGTAGAATTAGCTAAATCTATGCAAGAAAATGATGAGCCAATGATTGACGCAATTGATTACAAAGATACTAATGTTTCAACTAAAGTTGTGAAAATTATCCAAAGTTATAAAGATATTATCAATCGCAATACTTGGAGAAAATCATGATTAAACAATTAACAGGTTTGTTGAAATCTTCATCTTCAAAAGAAAAAAATGTTAGAGTGAATAAACTAGCTTATATAAAAAATTCAACTTTTAAGGGAAATAATTATGTAGATAGGTTTTGCAAAATAAGGAATTCTACAATTGGAGAGTATAGTTATATTGGATTTAGTAGTGATTTTAATAATGTAGAGATTGGTAATTATTGCTCTATCTCTTCAGATGTGAAAATAGGATTAGGAAAACATCCAGTTGATCACTTCAGTAGTTCGCCAGTATTTTATTCTAATAACAACCCTTTTGGTATTAGAGAAGCATATTCTTCATTTGATGAAAATCCTAAAAAAACCTTGATCGGTCATGATGTCTGGGTTGGTGCGAATGTAATCATTATGGATGGTGTGGAAATAGGAACTGGTGCGATTATAGCAGCAGGTGCAGTTGTTACCAAAAATGTTTCTCCATATGAAATTGTTGGCGGTGTTCCCGCAAAAACAATTAAGAAAAGATTTGATGAAACTACTATATCACAATTACTAAGTAGCAAATGGTGGGAAATGAGCCCTAAAGCATTGAAATCAAAAAACTTTTCTTTAAATAATTTAAAAGCTTCAAAAGAATAGGAAGAGATTAATGAAAATTTTAAATATAGTATCTAGTAATATTGTTCAAGATCCAAGAATTCTAAAGCAAATGGAAACTATAAAAAACATTACTAATACACATTTAATGTTAGGGATGAACAATAAAAACGTTACTAAGGAACGTTTGGAAAAATTAGATTTCCAATATAAATTACTTGGCGAAAGAAATGAAAATAGATCAATCCTTAGCAAACTATTAAAGCGTATTAATTTTGCTAGAGGCGTAATAAGACAAATCAAAAGATATAAACCAGATGTGATTCATGCTAATGACTTTGATGTTCTATTGATGGTTTATCTAAGTGGATATAAAAAGGCTAACATTATTTTTGATGCCCATGAAATTTATGCAAAGAATGCTTTTATTAACAAATATAGCATTATTTCTAAAATAGTAGAAATAATGGAAAAACATATTATTGATAAAAGAGTTAATTCATTTATAACTGTCAGTCATGCAGCAAAATCTTATTATCTAGAGAAAGGCTACAAAAAAACACCTTATGTAATAACAAATGCACCAATATTAGACGAATCAATTAAATTATCTAATGATAAATTGGCTAATGAAGTTGTTTATCAAGGACAAATAGTAGCTGATCGTGGTTATGAAGAATTCGTAAAAGCATCTAAAATTCAAGATAATAAAAAAGTTAGTTATATAGTTAGAGGATTCGGACCACTTGAAAATGATTTAAAAGACTTAATAAAATCTATAGATGCAAATGTTAGAATTGATGAGCCTGTGGAAGTAACTGAACTTGTGAAAAAATTGAGCGAGAGTGATATTGGTGTTGTACTTACTAAACCAGTATCAATCAATTTTGAGTATACTGTTTCAAATAAAATATTTGAATGTATACATGCTGGCTTACCAGTGATTTTATCACCAGTTAAAGAACATCACTTTTTAAATGATAAATATAATTTCGGTATTGTTATTGATGAAGTTACATCTAAAAACATTGCAGACGCAGTCAATAAACTAGCAGATAATAAGAAGTTATATGACGAATTACGCGAAAATGCTATTAAGGCATCTAAAATTCTTAATTGGCAAAATGAAAGTCAAAAATTAGTTGAGTTATATAAACAGACAGTATAGCAAGAGAGGGATAAAAAATGAAATACTTTATGCTATGCGCAATAATAAGTATGAACTTATTTATTGTAGTATCGACATTATTTAAGGAAACATTTAAACTACCTATTGATTCTCTTTATTATCCAATTATGGTTTTAATAGCTGCGCTCACTATTTTGTATGCAATATTTAATGTTTTTAAAACTAAAAAAATGCCTATTGGCTTTGCACTATTAGTATTCTTAGTATTGCTTATATTTGTAGCATATTTTATTTCACCTCATAATAATGAGAAACTCTCTGAAAATAACTTAAAGTTTTTCTTATTATGGTCTGTATCAGCTGCAATATGTGGTGTATATATTAAATATTTGTCCAAACAAACAGTGGAAAAATTTTTTAAATGGATATTTATTGTATTCTCAATAACATTTTTACTAGTCATTTTATTGCCATACTTGTTTGGAAGTCTTCCTGGATACATAGACTTTGGATTAATGAATTATCAAAACGCCTCGTATCTATCAGCATTTACTTCTGGTTTAGGAATTTATATTATTTTACGAGTAAAAGTTAAATATAGATTTTTCTATATTGTTATGACATTTTTAACTCTACCATCCGTTTTTATACCTGGAGGAAGAGGTGGTGCAATTCTCTTAATATTGTATTTTATGCTTGCGTTAGTCATATTAACATTTAAAAGAGAAATACCTGCAATTATTAAGATATTAGTTTATTTTGTGGCCTTTGTAGCGGCGGTGTCACTAATAATTTATGTTTTTAAAAGTGGTGGCGATAGTAGAACGTTCTCATACATAAAAGGTGGAAGTTTTGATGTAGGCGGTACATCAGGAAGAGGACCCATTTATGAAATGAGTATGTATTTTATATCAAGGCAACCTATTTTTGGATATGGACCGTTTAATTATTACTACTTGATTCATAATATTCCACACAATATTATTTTAGAAATGCTATTATCGTTTGGTTTTGTAGGATTGATTATAATTCTATTTGCTTTGGTATTGATGGCTATTAACTTTATTAAAAATTATGATTCAAAATCAATTGATTTACTAGTGATTTTCATCGCCATATACCCTATAACATTACTAATGTTTAGTTCTAACTATTTAGTAACAAGCGAATTTTGGTTTGTATTATTTTATTTCTTAACAAAAGGACGTAAGAATTATGTCTAAGAAATTATTTGTTATTGATACTATAAAAACAATTTTTAGCTCCTTAATTATAGCTTTAGGATTACAATTTATTGCTTATCCTTTCATTCATAGGGGGATGGGGGATAATAACTTTGGTGAAATTTTAACTGTATATACAATATTGACTATTACAAGTGTAGTACTAGGTAATACTTTAAATAATATTCGATTAATAAATGTTGATCATTATTCATCCAATAATTATTTTTCAAGATTCTATAGGACCTTAATAGTTTCCATTGCTATTGAAACTATTGCACTTTTCATTTTACTGTTTGTTTATTTTAATTTGTCAATTTTAGATATATTTGTACTTTTGTTTGTCAATATTTTAATGTGCTTACGTATATATCTAAATGTATTTTTTAGAATGAAATTAGAATATAACAAAATATTATATGTAGCGATAGTTCAATTTATAGGTATGATGCTAGGTTTAATGATGTTTTCAGTAACACACTACTGGATAATTGTTTTTCTAATAAGTGAACTATTTGCTGTGGTTTATACTTTATATGAACTTAGAAATTTAAATAGAGCAGAAGCTAATTCAAAAGCAAAACCGATAGTAAAAGACTTTGTAATGTTATTAGGGACTAACGGCTTAAATAATATAAATTTATATTTAGATCGACTTATTTTATTACCATTAATAGGTGGAAGAGCAGTAACCTTAGCGTTTCTATCAACATTTGTAGGCAAAATGTTGGCGACTTTCATGTACCCTGTAAATAATGTTCTTTTATCATATATATCAGTTAATTCTAGTTGGAATAAGTTAAAGCAGTATATTAGCGTGAACGTATATAGCATATTAGCATTAATCGCAGTTATGATTGTTAGTTATCCTTTAACTATCTTTATAGTTTCATGGTTATATCAAACTGATCCAAAAGATTTTAAAAATCTTATATTAATAGGAAATTTAGGGGTATTGATAAATGCAGTTAGTATTATGATTCAAACATTAAATACTAAGCACATTTCAATTTCAAAACAAGCTAATTATATAACTATCCATACAATAATATATATTTTAATATCAATGTTAGTAACTAAGTATTATGGTTTAGTAGGTTTTTTCTGGGCTACATTACTAGCTAATTTATTGAAATATGTTGTATTAAATTTACTAGGTATATGTATGATTAAAAAGCAAAAAAATTAATGGGAGGTGTGTACTTAAATGAAAAAGAAAAAATTATTAATACTTTGTCAGTATTTTTATCCTGAATATGTGTCTTCAGCCACTTTACCTACTCAAATGGCTGAAGATTTAGTGAACAAAGGAATGAAGGTAGACGTAATTAGTGGTTGGCCTTATGAATATAGTAAAGAAAAAGATGTGCAAAAAAAGACAAATTATAAAGGAATCAATATGCAAAGATTAAAGTATACGAAATTCAATAATAAATCTAAAATTGGGCGTATTTGCAATTTCTTTTCTCTATTCATAATGTTTATATTTCAAATGCCAAAAATGTTGAAGTACGATCATATATTAGTTTACTCTAATCCGCCAATATTACCTTTGATACCAGATGTTTTATATCGTTTATTCAAGAAAAAATATTCATTTGTTGTCTATGACATCGCTCCAGATAATGCCTTGAAAACAGGTGCAATTAACCCAGGTAGTATCATTGATAGATTAATGAAGTTTATTAATAAACGAGTTTATAGTAGTGCTGAAAATGTTATCGTGTTGGGGACTGAAATGAAAAATTATTTACTTCAAAATAAAATTTCAGGTAATCCAGGAAATATTCATGTTATTCCAAATTGGTATACGGAATCAGCAGATGACCAAGTACATAATCCTGAGTTTCGTAAACTAAGAGAACAGTATGACAAGATTTTATTATATAGCGGAAACATGGGTCAATTACAGGATATGGAAACAATTATTGATTTTCTTAAATTAAACAAGGAAAACAATAATATTTTAACAATATTGTGTGGACATGGTAAAAAATATCAACATGTGAAACAAACAATTGAGGGAAATAACATTCCTAATGTTAAAATATATGAATTTTTAACTGGAACAGACTATACGGATGTACTGAAAATAGGTGATGCATGTTTCGCTTCACTAGTTGAAGAGGGTGTAGGATTAGGTGTTCCAAGTAAAAATTATGGTTACTTAGCTAATAAGAAACCACTTGTTTTAATAATGGATAAACAGTCTGATATTGTAAAACATGTTGAAGAATATAACGCAGGTATTCAAATTAACAATGGTGCAGCGATAGATATTCAAAACTTTATAGACCATCATTCAAAAGAAGATTTACAAAACATGGGGCAAAATGCCTACCAATTATTTAAAGATAAATATACAAGAGAACATAACACTAAAAAATACTATGAATTATTGAATGGAGGTCATTAATATGAAAAGAGCTTTCGACATATTTTGTGCGATTTATGGACTCATAGTAGCTGGACCTTTTCTACTAATAGTAAGTTTATTAATTAGATTAGAATCACCTGGACCAGCAATATTTAAACAGAAGCGACCTACTTTAAATAATAAGCTTTTCAATATTTATAAGTTTAGATCGATGAAGATAGACTCACCAAATGTAGCAACAGATTTGATGGACCCTGCAGACTTTATTACGAAGACAGGTAAATTTATTAGAAAAACTTCGATCGATGAACTACCTCAATTAGTAAATGTTTTGAAAGGGGACATGTCAATTGTTGGCCCGAGACCAGCACTTTATAACCAATATGAATTGATAGAAAAAAGAACTAAAGCCAATGTTCATACTATTAGACCTGGTGTTACAGGACTAGCTCAAGTTATGGGAAGAGATAATAACACGGATGATCAAAAAGTAATGTATGACAAATATTATTTAGAAAATCAATCATTTAAATTAGATATGTATATTATTTATAAAACAGTAATTAATACGATTTCTTCAGAAGGTGTATCACACTAATGAATAAAAAAATACTAATTACTGGAACAAGTGGTTATGTTGGAAGTCATTTAGCAGAAAGTTTAGAACGTAGTGGTAATATTGTCCAAAGATTAAGCGTTAGAAATTCACTTTGGAAGAATCAATCATTTAGTAACATTGATACATTAATTCATACTGCAGCACTTGTCCATAATAATGACCCAAGTGCAAAACTTGAAGATTATTTCAAAATTAACACTCATTTACCGATTGAATTAGCTAAAAAAGCTAAGAAAGATGGTGTTCATCAGTTTATATTTATGAGTACCATGGCGGTTTATGGCAAAGATGGAGATTTGGGACAAGTAGAAAAAATTACGAATCCTTCAGAAATTCATCCTGTTACAAATTATGGTATTTCAAAAGTTAAAGCTGAAGAACAACTTTTTGAAATGAATGATGAAAGATTTAAAGTAGTTATTGTGCGTCCACCAATGATCTACGGAAAGGATTCACCAGGTAACTTTTCTAAATTAAAAAAAGTGGCTGAGATATTACCAGTTATACCAAAGATTAATAATATGAGAAGTGCATTATATATTGAACATTTAGATGGTTATATCAATCTACTTATTGATAAGGAATCCAACGGCATATATCATCCTAAAGATAGCTTCAATTTTGATACGACCGAAGTTATAACAGAAATTCGTAATGCTCAAAATAAGAAAACAATATTAATTCCAATACCTAAATTTACTTATCCACTTTTGAATAGAGTGAAAGTAATCTCAAAGCTTTATGGGAATTTAATATATGGAAACGATTTATATTTACATGAAGAAAAAATAGAAAATGAAGAACAAAATTTTAAAACAATCATTAATGACATCATGAACCAAAACTAGCACTTTAATAATCATTTAAATGAAAAAAACATAAAAAATTACATTTAATGGAGGGTATGACAGTGAAATTAACAGTAGTAGGATTAGGATATATTGGGTTACCAACATCAATAATGTTTGCTAAGCATGGTGTAGATGTACTAGGGGTAGATATTAATCAAAAGACAATTGATAGCTTGCAAAGTGGTAAAGTTAATATTGAAGAGCCAGGACTGCAAGAAGTATTTGAAGAAGTTTTAGAAGCGGGCAAGTTGAAAGTTTCTACACAACCAGCTGAGGCGGATGCTTTCATCATTTCAGTGCCGACTCCTAATAACGATGATGAATATGAATCATGTGATATTTCTATAGTTTTAAGCGCTGTAAATAGTGTATTACCACATCTTAAAAAAGGTGATACGATAATTGTAGAATCTACAATTGCACCACGTACTATGGATGATCATGTTAAACCATTAATTGAAGAAAAAGGATTCACAATTGGTGAAGATGTCTATTTAGTTCATTGCCCAGAACGAGTATTACCTGGGAAAATATTAGAAGAATTAGTTTATAATAATCGTATAATTGGTGGTGTCACACCAAATTGCGTTGAAGCAGGTAAACGTGTTTATAGTACATTTGTACAAGGTGAAATGATAGAAACAAATGCACGTACAGCTGAAATGAGTAAATTAATGGAAAATACTTATCGTGATTTAAATATTGCACTAGCTAATGAAATTACTAAAATTAGTAATAATTTAGATGTTAATGTTTTAGATGTTATTGAAATGGCGAATAAACATCCGCGTGTTAACATTCATTCTCCAGGACCAGGTGTGGGTGGACATTGTTTAGCAGTAGACCCTTATTTCATTATTGCAAAAGATCCAGAACACTCACCGTTGATTCAAACTGGACGTAAGGTCAACCGTTCAATGCCTGAATATGTAGTTGAGAATGTGAAACGCATTTTATCAGATGTAGAAGATGCTAAAGTTAGTGTATTTGGTTTAACTTATAAAGGTGATGTTGATGATATTCGTGAGTCACCAGCATTTGACATTTATAAGTTACTACAAGAAGAGAGTTTAGAAGTAACTGCATATGATCCACACGTTGAATTAGATTTTGTAGAAAAAGATATTAAAAATGCTACAGAAAATGCTTCACTTGTTCTAATACTTAGTGATCATTCAGAATTCAAATCATTTAAAGATAGTGATTTTGTAAACATGAAAAATAAAATTATCTTCGATACAAAAAATGTAGTTAAATCATCATTCGATGAAGTTTCTTACTTTAACTATGGTAACCTATACGAAACCAGAAATATTAAATTAAATAAATAATTTAAAGATAGCATAAACATTTAATCAATAAAGGGGTATAAAATGAAGAAGATAATGACTATATTTGGTACTCGTCCTGAAGCAATTAAAATGGCACCTTTAGTGAAAGAATTAGAAAAAAATGAAAATCTTAAACCAGTAGTTGTAATTACAGCACAACATAGAGAAATGCTTGATAGTGTATTAAAAATTTTTGATGTTAAACCTGATCATGATTTAAATATAATGAAAGCGAATCAAACATTAGCTGAACTTACTTCTAGAATTACAACTAAATTAGATGAAGTAATTAAGGAAGAAAATCCAGATATGGTACTTGTTCATGGAGATACAACTTCTACTTTTGTTGGAGGATTAACTGCATTTTACAATCAGACACCTATTGGACATGTCGAAGCTGGTTTGAGAACTTGGAATAAGTATTCACCATTTCCAGAAGAAATGAACAGAGTCATGGTAGGAAATATGGCTGATTTAAACTTTGCTCCTACAGATAAAGCAGCTGAAAACTTAAAAAATGAAAATAAAGATGAAGAAAGTATTGTAGTTACTGGTAATACTGCGATTGATGCTATGAAAACAACTATAAAGTCTGATTATCAGTCAGAAATACTTGAGAAACATGGCGATAAGAAAATTATATTGTTAACTGCACATAGAAGAGAAAATATTGGGCAACCTATGCACAATATTTTTAAAGCAGTAAAGCAACTTGTTGATGAGTATGAAGATGTAGTTGTTGTTTATCCAATGCATAAAAATCCTAAAGTTAGAGAAATAGCCAGTCAATATTTGAAAAATAATCCGAGAATTGAATTGATAGAACCACTTGATGTTATTGATTTTCACAATTTTGCAAATGAATCTCATCTTATACTTACAGATTCTGGTGGTGTTCAAGAAGAAGCACCTTCATTAGGAAAACCAGTTTTAGTATTAAGAGATACAACTGAGCGTCCAGAGGGTGTGGAAGCGGGCACACTTAAAGTAGTAGGCACTACCAATGAATCAGTGTATAAAGAAGCAAAAGCACTAATAGACGACGAGAATGAGTATTTGAAGATGAGTAAAGCTAGCAATCCATATGGTGATGGGGAAGCTTCAAGAAGAATTTGTGAAAATATAGAATATTATTTTGGTATAAGATCAGATAAACCTGAATCTTTTAAATATGATCAATAATTTATATTTAACTAGCATCTCAGTAGTTGACATACCAATCAACTTCCATTGAGATGCTATTTTAAACATAAATAAACATGATAGGAGAAAAAGAATGAAAAAAAAGAAATCAACAATTTTTAAAGTTCTTTTGACGATTATCATCATTGTAGTAATTTTAGCTATAATTGCCGGAGTTTATTTATTTAGTAAAATTCATTCACTTAGTGATAGTATTACTAATCCATTAGACAGGGACAAATCTGAACTTAGAGATAAACCTGCTAAAGAAGGAGACCCGATGACAGTTGTACTATATGGAATAGATGATGATGCTCAAAGAGAGCAACAAGGTATGGGTCAGCGAAGCGATTCAATTGTATTAATGTCAATTAACCCTAAAGATAAAAAAACTGTAATGGTAAGTGTACCTCGTGATACACGTGCGAAGATTGTAGGTAAAGGAACAACTGAAAAAATTAACCATGCATATGCATACGGCGGTCCTAAAATGGCAGTCAACTCATTGGAAAAATTAATGGATGTACCTGTTGACCATTATATTTCTATTGATATGGATGGCGTTAAAACAGTAGTAGATGAACTTGGTGGAGTTACAATTACGAGTAATGGCTCTTTTATAACTAAAGATAGTACCAATACCTATCAATTCACTAAAGGCGAGCAATACAAAATGGACGGTAAAGAAGCATTAGCTTACATGCGTAGTCGTAAGGAAGATGGTGCTGGTGGCGATGAAGGTCGTCAATTGCGTCAACAACAAGTGATTACTGCAGTTGCTAGAGAAGCATTCTCTGTTAACTCAGTAACTAAATTAAACGGTATATTCAAAGCTGCTCAAGATAACTTGAAAACAGACCTAAGCTTCATACAGTTAAATCGCTTTAAATCTGACTATGATAAAGCACAAGACAATGTAGAACGTTTAACAATTAATGGTCAAAACGCACTTGGTGACGACAATCTATACTACTTCTATCCTGATAAAAATAGTCTAAAAGAAGTTAAAGAGAAATTAAAAGAAAACTTAAATCTTAACTAAATGAAAGCACTTTGTCGATGATATAAATCATTGACAAAGTGCTTTTAAATTGCAATTAACCTTTATTATACTTAAATTTTTAGTCTTAATTATTGTTGGTTTTGATTAGATGTTACATCGTTATTAAAGAAATCAAAGATATTTTTTGCGCTATCTGTATTATCATTATTACCAGCAAATTTATTTTCACCTGGTCCATGTGCATATGTGTTTACGTCTTCACCTGTATGACCATAAGTAGTCCAACCAGTGTGAGATTCATCGTTGATTGGTTTTTGAATCGCATCTTGAAGTTTAGTAGTTGCTGCAGCTACTTTTTCATCGTCTTCAATTTTAGCTTTATCTTGAGCTTCTTTCAATTCTTTAGCAGCGTCTTTAACTTTATCCATTTGTTTAGAAGGGAATTCGAAACCATAGCCGTCGTTAATAACTTTTTCTGGGTCTTTGCCATCAGCAATTTGTTTAGTCATGTAGCTACCAGAGTGTTTCATTTTATGAATTGCTTCTGGATTCCATACGTAATCTTTCCCTTTAGCAATTGATAAACCACCAGTTGAATGATCGGCAGTTGCTACAACTAAAGTGTCTTTGTGTTTGTTTGAGTAGTCTATTGCATTTTGGAAAGCTTTTTCAAATCCGCCCATTTCTGACATAACACCAGTAATGTCGTTAGGGTGTCCTGATTTATCGATAGACGCACCTTCGACCATTAAGAAGAACCCTTTATCATTCTTTTCTAGTTTAGATAAGGCACTGTTTTCCATATCTACTAATAATGGATTACTTTGTGGTGCATCGATTTGTAAAGGCATATCTTTTTCAGAGAATAAACCTAATACTTGATCACTTTGTGAATTAGCAAGTTCATCTTTGTTTGTTACATAATCATAACCGTCTTTTTGGAACTTATCCGTTAAATTACCATTTTCTTTACCGAAGTATTTAGAACCGCCACCTAAAATAACATCAGCTTTATGTTGACCATTAATTTTGTCATTGTAAAACTGTTGCGCGATTTCGTCTTTCTTATCACGGTCATCAACGTGTGCAGCATATACAGCTGGTGTTGCATCTGTTACTTCAGCAGTTGTCACAATACCAGTTGATTTGCCAAGTTCTTTCGCTTTTTCTAGAACGGATTTTAATGGCTTTTTATTATTATCTACTGAAATTGCACCATTATATGTTTTGTGACCAGTTGCAAAGGCTGTACCACCTGCAGCTGAATCTGTTACGTTCTCTTTAGGGTCATTAGGGTTAGTACGGTTAGTACCCTTTAAATATTTGTCAAATGCAGTTTGATCTAATTCTTTAGTATTTGGATTGTCAGTATAGTAACGATAAGCTGAATTGTATGCAGGTCCCATACCATCGCCGACCATGAAAATAACGTTTTTAGGATTCTTTGTGTTACCGATGGCCATGTAATCTTCATTTTGTCCTTGTTGGCCTTGGTTACCTTCGCCAGAACCTGACGCGAATGACACGTGTGTTGTCCCTAATACAGATGCAGCTAAGATTGAACTTGCTACTGTCGTTTTACCAAATTTATTGATGAAACTCATTTAAAAAAAGCCTCCTAATATGTATATTGTGTAGTTGTTACACTATTTATATTAAGAAATTTAATTTGATTTTCAGTTAGTATAAAGTTATTTTTAAGTAAAGTAATTGTAAACAATTATTAATGAATAGAATTTATTTTATATTTAGTTTTATCATATGTTGTAAACGTTTTACTTTTATAATTGTTAAAAGTGAGTTATAATACCAATAAATAAAATAGTTCGTCTTATTAAGAGTGAGTGGAGGGAATTGGCCCTATGAAGCTCCAGCAACTGCGCTTTGCGTGAGGTGCTAAATCCAACAGGAGTTTCCTGAAAGATAAGAAGATGTCCGTGAGCGCTTCTTATTTAAGGAGGGCTATTTTATTTACCCAAATTTAGAAAAGGTGGTAAATCTTATGGAAACATTGAAAGAGCTATTTGAACAATTAGATTATTGGGAGCAATATTCACCAAAGAGCTATGGTGGAAGTATGTTGAAAGTAGCTAAGATAGGAGAAGCCAAAACACAAATATACGACAGTACTTCAATAGAAGATATTAGAACTTACATCTTAAATAAAAAGTAATGTCTAATCTGTACTTATGAGTCGCAATTAAATTTATAATCTTTATTATGATTGAAGCGGTACGTTGAAATAGTCATTATTTCGGTATCGCTTCAGTTTTTTGATGTTCATTTTATAAGTAAAGTTGTAAAATGAAGACTAAGATGATGTATCAATCAAATATAAAATATAGAGGTGTTCAATCGATGATATTTGTAATGTTATCACCACTACTCATCATTGGATTTATCGCATTATCAATAATGGAAGAACGTAAACGTAAAAAGAAAACTGAACAAAAAGAAGCAGAATTTGAAAAGGAAAAGAATAAAGTTTCAAATCCTGAATATGATGACGACCACAAAGCTTAATAAATCATTAGTAATGAAAGGTGAGCAATATGAAAGTATTCATCGTGGAAGATGATTTTGTCATTGCAGAAAGTTTAGAGCAAGAGTTATCGAAATGGAATTATGAGGTCATCGTGGCTAAACAATTTGATAATATTATCGACGTATTTAATGCAAATCAACCACAACTCGTGTTGCTCGATATCAATCTACCGACGTTCAATGGTTATCACTGGTGTCAGGAGATACGTAAGACTTCTAATGTGCCGATTATGTTTATTAGTTCAAGAACCGACAATATGGATCAAATTATGGCAATTCAAATGGGCGGCGATGACTTTATCGAGAAACCATTTAATTTATCGTTAACTGTAACTAAGATTCAAGCATTATTACGTAGAACGTATGATTTAGCAGTGTCTAATAATGAAGTTACTGTTAAAAATTGCAAACTTGTTGTAGATGAAGCAACACTTTACCATGAAGACGAATCGGTTCAATTGTCTTTTACTGAATTACAAATCTTAAATATGTTGTTCCGCAATGAAGGTAAGTATGTCAGCCGTACCGCATTGATTGAGAAGTGTTGGGAGTCTGAGAATTTTATAGATGACAATACTTTAGCGGTCAATATGACACGATTGCGTAAGAAATTACAATCGATAGGTGTTGTAGATTTAATTGAAACTAAGAAGAATGTGGGATATAAGGTGTCTTAATTATGCTGAAAGCTTTTATTAAATCAATATTAAATGAAATCATTATAATCATCACATTTATATTGCTATTCTTACTTATCTTCTTTCTATTTAATCTGCCATTGAGTGCGTTTCTATTAGGCGCCGGAATTATGCTATTCATCATGATAATTTATTGGTTAGTTCAATTAAGTGGATTTAAAGAACAAGTACAGATGGCAGATACTATTCATGAACTAGAGCATGAATTGCAACAGGTAAAAAGTGATCAGACTGAATATCAAGCTAATGTGGAGAATTACTTCTTAACATGGGTTCATCAAATGAAGACACCTATTACAGCATCTAAATTGTTGTTAGAGCGTAATGAAGATAATGTCGTCAATCGAGTGCGGCAAGAAATTATTCAAATTGATAATTATACAAGTTTAGCGTTAAGTTATTTAAAATTGATGAACCAGGAAACGGATATGTCCTTTTCAAAAGTGAAGATTAATGACCTTGTCCGTCCATTAATTATGAAATATTCTATTCAATTTATTGATCAGAAGACAAAGATTCATTATGAACGGTGTGAGGATGAAGTTCTGACTGATGCACAATGGTGTTCAATAATGATTGAACAGATTCTAAATAATGCATTGAAGTATGCACGAGGTAAGGACATTTGGATTACGTTTGACCAACAACAGCATGTATTAACTATTCGTGATAATGGCGTCGGTATTAGTCAAGCTGACTTACCGAAGATCTTTGATAAAGGCTATTCAGGATATAATGGTCGATTGAATGCTAATTCATCAGGCATTGGATTGTTTATTGTTAAACATATCTCTCAACATTTACATCATTATGTAGATGTACAGTCTGAGTTGAACAAAGGTACGGCTTTTAGTATTTATTTCCCGAAAAATAATTAAACTTTCAATATTGTAAGCTAGCCAACAACATCTGTAAGAAATTATCAATGTTGTTGGCGTTTTTTGTTTTATGATAGAGATAACAAAAGGAACTTGAGGTCTGCTATTTTTCAATTATTGGATTACATTTTCATTGTGGCCATTTTATAAAAAATAATTAAAGAGAGCGAGGGTGAAGCAATGTTATTAGACGTTAAAAATGTAAAGAAAACGTTTGGCAGGGGGTTAAATGCGACTACTGCGCTGAATGGCATTTCATTTACAGTTGATAAGGGAGAATTTGTAGCCATTATGGGTGAGTCGGGTTCAGGTAAATCCACATTATTAAACTTAATTGCAACGTTTGATAAAGTGTCTGAAGGCAACATCACTATTAACAATCAAGATATTCGTAAGCTACGTAATAAGCAAATTGCGCATTTCCGTCGTGATAACCTTGGCTTTGTTTTTCAAGATTTCAATGTCTTACCAACTATGACGAATCGAGATAACATCTTAATGCCACTTGTGCTTGCTAACCGCTCGCATAAAGTAATGGAACAGCGTATGAATACGCTAAGTTCTAAATTAGGTATTGAGAAATTACTTTCTAAATATCCGTATCAAGTTTCTGGTGGAGAACAACAACGAATTGCGATTGGTCGAGCATTAATCAATGAACCTGATTTACTGCTCGCCGATGAGCCGACCGGTGCGCTCGATTCTAAGACTTCGAAACAAATCATGACGCTGTTTCGAGAAATTAATGATAATACGCAAACGATATTAATGGTAACACATTCATCTATCGATGCGTCTTATGCTAAACGAGTATTATTTATTAAAGATGGACGTTTGTATCATGAAATTTACCGAGGGGAAGAATCGCAACAAGATTTCCAAAAGCGTATCGCTGATAGTTTGGCTATTTTAAATGAAAGTGGGGACTAACATGACCATACACATGCTTTGGAAGATGATAGCTCAAAATTTCAAGATGCAGCGACATGTGATTATGCCCTTTATATTAGCACTGAGCATCATGTTCGCAACGGAATTTATTCTATTATCTTTAAATATGAATGACTACGTCCAAAAGCGAAGTCAGCTATTACCTATATTTATTGATGCAGGAAATTTCTTTATGAGTGTCTTGGGTTTTATATTTATCTTATATGCTAACCGCTTCATGATGAAACGACGTCAACAGGAACTTGCGATGAATATGATACTCGGAATGGAGAAGAAACATTTCCGGATGATTATGCTCATCGAGATGGTATATCAATATGTTTTAATTGCACTTATCAGTATAACTGGTGGATATCTCTTTGGCGTATTAATCTTTATGCTTATGAATAAATTGATGCATCAAACGGGCATGTCGCTATTAGATTATCCCTTTAATGTGAAAGCGATGTGCATTACTTTAATTATTTTAGCAGCGGTGATGTTATTTTTATTCTTGATTAACAATTTAAAAATATTATTCCAAAGTCCTATTAAATTAATACATCAACGCCCAAGAGTTGAAAGAAAGTTAAACAAATTTATATTATACGTTTTACTAGTTAGTGGAGTTGGTACGTT
>VNIW01000358.1_pt1 | contig 19286 bp, 16 predicted proteins | sample 7248591 | NCBI WGS metagenome assembly VNIW01 (sample SAMN12251776, study PRJNA551026) | human skin metagenome | isolation source: skin samples from patients infected with Netherton Syndrome | host: Homo sapiens | place: France:Paris | reverse complement strand
GCATATACTTTCCGGAAACCTACAGGTCAATCCGTGAAAATCCGCGATTCCGGACACACTTTTTGACCCTTAACCCCCTATGTTTCCAGAGCTTGAAAACCTGGCAAGCTTCTACCCGTTCAACTACACGTCGGTAGGAGGGGCGAACATGAAAAAGACCCCGCTTTCCGATTTACCGGACATGCGAGGTCTTTTCTATCTGTGCCCCTGGTGAGACTCGAACTCACACTGGACGGGTTTTGAATCCGTTGCCTCTGCCAATTGGGCTACAGGGGCGCACAGTGCCAAGGCTTGCTGCCTGTGACTGTGAAAATAGTAGCGCAGGGACTAGGGGAATTCCTAATTGGGTAGGGGAAGCGGGGGAATGCCCACGTCATCCAATAAATGTGCACCGGGGTGTTCGTATATCGGCTCGCTTCTCTAGGATGGGGCAGGTGACTACTAAACAGCCTCGACTTCTGCTCATTGACGGCCACTCTATGGCCTTTCGTGCCTTCTACGCCCTGCCGGTGGATAACTTTTCTACCTCGGGCGGCCAGCACACCAATGCCGTATATGGCTTTCTATCGATGCTTTCCAATATCGTGGCGGAGGAGAAGCCCGATGCCATCGCGGTGGCATTCGATGTAGGGCGAAAGACCTTCCGCACCGAAATGTTCCCGGACTACAAGGCGCAGCGTGAAGCCGCGCCGGAGGAATTTAAGGGCCAAGTTGACATCATCCGCGAGGTGCTCGAGGTGCTGGGGATTACCACCCTCTCCCGCGAGAACTTCGAGGCCGACGACATCCTCGCCACGCTGGCGACCGAGGCGCAGGCTTATGAGACCCTCATCGTCACCGGTGACCGCGATTACCTGCAATTGGTAAACGATTCCACTACGGTGCTTTATCCCATGAAGGGCGTATCCACTCTCCACCGCTTTACGCCCGCCGCGGTGGAAGAGAAGTATGGTCTCACACCTGCGCAGTACCCAGATTTTGCTGCATTGCGCGGTGATCCGTCCGATAATTTGCCGGGCATTCCCAAGGTGGGCGAGAAGACGGCGACTAAGTGGATTGTTAAATACGGGGACTTGGCATCACTGGTTGAGCACGCCGAAGAAATCAAGGGCGTGGTGGGCAATAATTTCCGCGAGCGCATCGATCAGGTGCAGATGAATCGCAAGCTCACCCAAATGATCACGGATATGGACCTAGAGGTTGGCCCTGACGATCTGGCTTTCCAGGAGGCGAAGGTTGCGGACGTTGCCGCTAAGTTCGATGACCTCGAGTTTGGCACCAACCTGCGCGATCGCGTACTGGCCGCCATTCCCAATGACGGCGCTGAGGCAGCGGAGCAGACCGAGGAAATCCAAGAGTTAGAGACAGTCATCGACGATGAGCCATTGTCCCAGTGGCTGCCAGGCCGAGAGCATGTTGCGGTCTATGTCCAAGGCGAGGGAAACCCAGGACAGGGCGATGCTTCTGCCATTGCCTTCGTAGACCAGGAACGCCACGGGCTGCAAGTGGAGTTGGGCGACCTTTCTGCCGCGGACGATAAGGCCCTAGCGCAGTGGCTGGCCTCCGATGCGCCGAAGTATTTCCACGAGGCGAAGGCCGCCTTCCATATGCTTGCCGGTCGGGGTATTGAGCTAGCCGGCATTGCCCACGACACGGCCATTGCCGCCTACCTGCTGCGGCCCGGTCAACGCACTTACGCGCTTGCCGACGTCTACCAACGCCACCTCCAAAAGACCCTCGGCGCCGCCACGGAGCAGCTTTCCCTGTTGGATGATTCCACCTTGGTGGACCAAGCCGCAGCCATTATGGAATTGGCGGAAAGGCTCACTGCAGAGCTCCAAGAGATTGATTCTTTCGAACTTTATACCGACTTGGAGCTGCCCCTGGTGACCATTTTGGCGCGCATGGAAGCTACCGGCATTGCTGTTGACGTAGACATTCTCGAAACACAAAAGGATGCCTTCGTAGAGCAGGTCGCCGAACAAGAGCGTGCCGCCCGCGAGCTTGCCGGTGACGATAAGCTCAACCTCAACTCACCCAAGCAGCTACAAACCGTACTCTTTGAGACTTTTGATCTGCCCAAGACCAAGAAGACAAAGACCGGCTATTCTACCGCGGCTAAGGAGATTGAACAGCTCGCGGTTAAGAATCCCCACCCATTCTTAGACCACCTTTTGGCTCACCGTGAGTACCAAAAGATGAAAACCACCCTCGAAGGTCTAATCAAGACCGTGCAGCCGGACGGTCGCATCCACACCACGTTTAATCAGACAGTGACGTCGACTGGCCGCTTGTCCTCGACGGAGCCAAATCTGCAGAATATCCCGGTGCGCACCGAAGCTGGGCGACAGATTCGCTCCGCGTTTATCGTAGGCGAGGGCTACGAAGAACTCATGACCGCGGACTATTCGCAGATTGAGATGCGTGTGATGGCACACCTCTCGGCAGATCCCGGGCTTATCGAGGCCTATAAGGACGGCGAAGACCTGCATAACTACGTCGGCTCCCGAGTCTTCGACGTCCCCGTCGACCAAGTCACGCCGGAGCTGCGCCGCCGCGTTAAGGCAATGTCTTATGGTTTGGTCTATGGCCTGTCCGCCTTCGGCCTATCCCAGCAATTGGGCATCCCGGCTGGGGAAGCGAAGTCCATCATGGAAAGCTACTTCGAGCGTTTTGGCGGGGTAAAGAAATACCTCGATGAAGTTGTGGTCCAGGCGCGTAAGGATGGGTATACAGCCACCCTCTTCGGCCGCCGCCGCTACTTGCCCGAGCTCAACTCCGATAACCGCCTAGCGCGCGAGAACGCAGAGCGAGCCGCATTAAATGCACCGATTCAAGGTACCGCGGCAGACATTATCAAGGTGGCAATGATTCGCGTTGACCGCGCATTGCAGGGCATGAAGTCCCGCGTGCTGCTACAGGTCCACGATGAATTGGTAGTTGAGGTCGCTCCTGGCGAGGCTGACCAGGTACGTGAAATTCTCGAGCGGGAGATGGACTCTGCTATCGAGCTCAACGTGCCGCTGGAGGTCTCCGCTGGTTCAGGCAAGGATTGGGATGCCGCAGCCCACTAGCGCAGCTTCTTTCTCTCGCCGAGAAAAGGCGCGCCTTAGGCTTGCCTCGCAAGGCTTAACCGTTCAGCGATGGGAGAGTGCGGAGGAAGTGATCCGGGCTTTCGGCGTTATGCAAGGCCAAGACCTGCACTCCGTGCGCCGATCGCTGGCCTTGCGGGCGCAAGACCACTCAGATGCCGGAAATATTGTGCGTGGGTATCCCATGCGTCATACGCTTTTTGCGGCTTCTGTCAAGGACATAGGCTGGATAACTGAACTCTGTGCTAAACGGCGCAAGGGCGACGCAGAGTTAGTGGCAAAGGTAAACAAGCTCATTGATCGTCCGCTTTCGCGTGCCGAGCTGAAAGAACGTGCTGCCACAGCGTTGCCGGGTGTGCCTTTCTGGCACGTTGTGCGTGTAGCAATGGAAGGCGGTCACGCCGTTTACTCCGGAGCTGATCAGCTGATTACACCGGTCGATTTGCCGGGGTTAGAGGAGATTTACAACGGCGACAAAGTCGCCGCTACCACAGAGTTGATGACTCGGTATTTTCGCACTCATGGCCAAGTCACGTTGGGGGACTTTGCTTGGTGGACAAAGCTACCGCAAAAACTAATTAGACCAGCGGCTGAAAACCTCCCGCCGGACATTGTGCGGTGTGGAGAAGAATCCCCGGACTTTGTCTCGATAGAGGTAATTGATATGGCCGAAGCACGAAAGAAGCGCTCGGTGCTCTTATTGGGAGCCTTCGACGAGTACATCCTGGGATACCGAGATCGGTCATTTGCGATGACTTCAGAAGTTCACGAGATACTTGCCCCTGGAAACCGCGGTGTATTTCGCCGCGCCATTGTGGTGGACGGCCAGGTTCGTGGGACGTGGAATAAACAAGCTATCGAGAATCTGGGTATCCCCGGCTACGCCGAGCCCAAAGTTCAGAAGTTGTGGCGAACTGCGCAATAAGTTTTTAGGTAGCCTTCTCTGTGCGGAAAAAATTATGCGTGCACATGGAGAAACTAGGAAGGGAAATACTGCGCAGTGACTCTGGAAGAGAAAATAAATAAATGGAATCTCCGCTTTTTTGAAAGTTTGTGGGCCATGCAAGTGAATTTCCTTGCAGCCGATATCAATGACCTCGGGCTAGACCAATTCCTTGAAGAGCATAGGGCCTATGGAATCGGGTATGGACTCTTCGCAGTAGCGTATTTTGTGGCAGCCATGAGCATCGCCCGTGTGGCGCCAAACCCTAAGGTCAGGAGATTAACGGCCGCTGGGGTGATGGTCGTTTCCACGGCGCTTGCGTTCCTCTTTCCATCCGAGTGGATGTTTGCTGCGTTGGTTATTTTCGCCCTTGTTTATTACCTCTGGCCACGAAAAGAAGGCGTGTCTATCTGAGGTCGGCGCTCCACCAGGCAATTGGCCAGCATATCGAAGGGAGTTTGGCCAAAAGCGAGCATGCTGATGCTTAAAATTGCCAGTAGCAGGGGCATAACACCCGACCAACCTGAAAGCGTCAGCATTGTTAGCAATAGCCAGGAGTTTCGCAGGCAAGCGGTGAAAAATCCTGGGTGGGTGGCAATGATTTCTAGCTGGAGGGACCACTTACCTAGCGAGGTGGATTTCGCGGCTTCCACCCATACCCGATAGACGTAAAAGACCACGGCGGCGGCAATGGCATTATAGAGTTCTAAGGTCTCTCCAGTAAGCGGATGGTCGGCTGCCGCATTTACTACCCACCGCACCACCATGACGATGGCAGCGGCTAGGAAACTGTCAATCCACCAGGCAATGCCACGTCGTATCAATAAGCCAATCCGGTCCAAAACCATGCTCATAGGTTAGCGGGAATTGCGGCAGACGAAAATAATTGTGCCGGGAAAGATTTCGCCGCGCTCCGGAGACCATTGGCCCCAGGTGATCCTAAGGGCTTGCGGCCACTCGGGTTCAATTATGTCCTCGATAAGGAACGGGCCTTTACTCTGCAGGGCCTGGAACCAATCGGCGATGGTGCGATGAAACTCCGCATACGTGAGGTTGCCATCGCGGTCTTGTTCCAGATAGGCGCGGTCGAAGTAGCTAATATCAGCCGTTAAATCGGTAGGATCATCGGGGAAGATCCAGCGCATGGGATGGGTGACTGAGAGGACAAAACGACCGCCTGGTTTAAGAACCCGGGAGACCTCCTGTAGCGCTAAGTCGAGATTAGCGAGGAAGGGAAAAGCGCCGAACGCAGAGAAAGCAGCGTCGAAGGACTCTGTAGCATAGGGTAGCGACAGCGCATCGGCTTGCGTCAAGGGAAGTGCACCAGCAGCGTGGTTGAGCATGCCGCGAGAGATATCGAAGCCAGTGGCAAAGCGGGCACGCGTTTGGAGCCACTCGGTGCACGGTGCGGACCCGCAGCCAATTTCGAGGACGGAAGAATCCGAGACGTCGCCAAGCAGGTGCACTTGGTCCTCATGGAGCATCTCTGGGCACCAATAGAAGGAAGAAAGATAGTCGGGGTGCTCGGCATGGTAGCTAGCGGCGTCGCCATCCCAGTAGACCTGATTTGCTTGTGATGGGGAAATCACGGTGGGGGAAGAACTCCTTGGAGAAAAAGTTGCGTCTTGTATTTGCCCTTTAAGCTGGACAGATGTAGGGTTGAACGGGCGTGTCTATGCCACGGGTTGTTCTAAGCCGTTGTAGGAAGGCTTTAAGCAATCACGAGGCGGGATCGAATACTTTTCTTTTGCTGCTTTGGGCAGCTTAGCAAGCTTTTTTCGAGAGACGCGCAGTTGTCCAATTTCGATTTCCTACATTTATTCGGAGCATTTCTTAATATGCCATCTTCTAACACCCCGCAGGTTGCGATCAACGATATCGGAACCGCAGAGGACTTCCTCGCAGCTGTAGACGCCACCATCAAGTACTTCAACGATGGTGACATTGTCGAGGGTACCGTCGTCAAGGTTGACCACGACGAGGTACTGCTGGACATTGGATACAAGACCGAAGGCGTTATCCCTTCTCGCGAGCTGTCCATCAAGCACGACGTCAACCCAGATGAGGTTGTCGAGGTCGGCGATGAGGTTGACGCACTTGTTCTCACCAAGGAGGACAAGGAAGGTCGCTTGATCCTGTCCAAGAAGCGTGCGCAGTACGAGCGCGCTTGGGGCGCCATCGAGGAGCTGCAGGCCAAGGAAGAGCCTGTCACCGGTACCGTTATCGAGGTTGTCAAGGGCGGCCTCATTCTGGACATCGGCCTGCGTGGCTTCCTGCCTGCATCTCTGGTTGAGATGCGTCGCGTCCGCGACCTGGAGCCGTACATCGGCCAGGAGCTGGAAGCAAAGATCATCGAGCTGGACAAGCAGCGCAACAACGTTGTCCTCTCCCGCCGTGCATACCTCGAGCAGACCCAGTCCGAGGTTCGCTCCGAGTTCCTGCACCAGCTGCAGAAGGGCCAGGTCCGCAAGGGCGTTGTTTCCTCCATCGTCAACTTCGGCGCCTTCGTCGATCTCGGCGGTGTCGACGGCCTGGTTCACGTTTCCGAGCTGTCCTGGAAGCACATCGACCACCCATCTGAGGTTGTTACCGTTGGTGACGAGGTAACCGTTGAGGTTCTGGACGTCGATCTGGACCGCGAGCGCGTTTCCCTGTCCCTGAAGGCTACCCAGGAAGATCCGTGGCGCGTATTCGCCCGCACCCACGCTGTGGGCCAGATCGTTCCGGGCAAGGTCACCAAGCTCGTTCCGTTCGGCGCCTTCGTTCGCGTCGAGGAGGGCATCGAGGGCCTGGTTCACATCTCCGAGCTGGCTCAGCGCCACGTCGAGGTTCCGGACCAGGTTGTCACCGTTGGCCAGGAGGTTATGGTCAAGGTCATCGACATCGATCTCGAGCGTCGTCGTATCTCCCTGTCCGTTAAGCAGGCAGACGAGGACTACACCGAAGAGTTCGATCCGTCCAAGTACGGCATGGCTGACTCCTACGACGAGCAGGGCAACTACGTCTTCCCTGAGGGCTTCGACCCTGAGACCAACGAGTGGAAGGAAGGCTTCGACGAGCAGCGTCAGGCTTGGGAGGCACGCTACGCAGAGTCCGAGCGTCGCTTCAACCTGCACACCGCTCAGATCGAGCGCAACCGCGCCGCAGCCGCTGAGGCTGCTGAGTCTACAGAGTCCTCCAACTACTCCTCTGATTCCTCCGATGCAGCTCCGGCATCCGAGACTCAGGCAGAGGTTGGCGGCTCCCTGGCTTCCGACGAGCAGCTCGCCGCACTGCGCGACAAGCTCGCTGGCAACTAAAGCTTCCGCTTAGTTCCCTGCTGAGTTTAGAGCTAAGCTTCAAGGCCGCGTTCACTTCGTCATATAGACGGGGTGGGCGCGGCTTTTGTGATCTTTGAGACAGGCCCTGCAAACGTTTGCTGAGCCATTTGAGGTTTTTAAGTGGCTGACCAGCGCAGTTAAGAAGGGGGAGGCAAAAATCTCCTGGCAAGCCCACAAAACGGGCTTTTGTTCATGTGGGAATCCTCTTATACTCAACTATGACGTTATAGCCAGTGTCGTACTGGTTATAAGTGGTATTTGAACTGAGGAGTAAGAAGTGGCATCTACCAAGGACACTTCCGCCCACATCGTTGAAAGTATCGGCGGCGCTGACAATATTACGTCGCTGACGCACTGTGCGACGCGCTTGCGTTTCCAACTTGCTGATGCGGGGAAAGTTGATCAAGAAAAGCTCGACAGCGACCCAGCGGTGCTAGGCACCGTGCCACAAGGCGCCCACGGCTACCAAGTAGTCATGGGTGGCGGCGTTGCTGACTACTACAACGAAATCATCAAGCAGCCCGGTGTACACGCTTCCGGTGAGAAAACGGCGTCCTCCAAGAAGGAGTACGACGGCGTTCGTGGCAAGTACGACTGGGTAGATTACTGCTTCGAGTTTCTTTCTGATACCTTCCGCCCAGTTCTCTGGGCACTGTTGGGCGCCTCGCTCATCATCATGCTGCTGATCTTGGCGGACACCTTTGGTATTCAGGACTTCCGTGCGCCGCTGGATGAGCAGCCGGAAGGCTTCCGTTTGGCTCACGCCATGTTCCAGTCGGTCTTTTACTTCCTCCCGGTAATGGTGGGTGCGACCGCGGCTCAGAAGCTGGGTGCGAACATGTGGGTCTCCGCCGCTATCCCAGCGGCACTTCTTACCCCGGAGTTTTTGTCCCTGGGCGAAGCAGGAGATACCGCTAATGTCTTTGGCCTGCCGTTGGTTATTAACTCCTATGGCTCCCAGGTATTTCCCCCGATTCTGGCTGCAATCGGCCTGTACTGGGTGGAAAAGGGACTGAAGAAGATTATCCCAAGTGCGGTACAAATGGTTTTCGTACCATTTTTCTCCCTGCTAATTATGATTCCGGCAACGGCCTTCCTCCTTGGCCCGTTCGGCATTGGCGTGGGCAACGGCATTTCCTGGGTCCTTTATCAAATCAATGATTTCTCTCCATTCATCTTGGCTATAGTTGTTCCGCTGCTTTACCCGTTCCTCGTTCCCATGGGCTTGCACTGGCCGCTGAACGTCATCATGATCCAGAACATCGCCACCTACGGCTACGACTTCATTCAAGGACCGATGGGCGCATGGAACTTCGCCTGCTTCGGCGTCGTCGGCGCGGTCATGGTCATCTCCTTCAAGGAGAAGAACAATGCTATGCGCCAGGTTTCCATCGGTGCGTTTGCAGCGGGCATCCTAGGTGGCGTGTCGGAACCTTCCCTGTACGGCATCTTGTTGCGCTTCCGCCGCAGCTACTATCGGTTGCTGCCAGGTTGTGCCTTGGGTGGCGCAATCATCGGTCTTTTCGACGTCCGTGCAGAAGCCTTCGTCTTTACCTCGGCGTTGACCACCAGTGCCATGACCCCGCATTTGGGCTATGTCCTTGGTATTACGACTGCATTCCTTACTTCTTTCTTGCTCACCTTGTTCTTCGGCTACCGCACGGCAGAAGAAAAGCAAGCTGACTTGGAGCGCATTGCGCGCGAACAAGGCGAGACTGTTGACGATGCAGCTGCTCGCGCAGAGATGAAGTTCCTTAAGGGCAATGGTACAGACTCCGCGATCGAGGGCGGCGCCGTTCCCGCCAGCTCCGCAGGCGCTGCTGCTGCCGGCGTGGCCACTAAGCAGGCTGGGAAAGATGCTATTGCGCTGGAATCTCCCCTCGAGGGCGAGGCGGTCGCTCTATCGGAAGTTCCGGATCCCATTTTCGCCGCGGCAAAGCTGGGCCCGGGTATGGCGGTCCAGCCGGCGGGCAATGCGGTCTTTGCGCCTGCCGACGGCAAGGTGCTCACCGTTCAAAAGTCTGGCCATGCGGTAGGACTGAGCTTGGACAACGGCGTACAGCTACTCATTCACGTAGGTCTCGACACCGTGGAGCTGGGAGGCGAAGGTTTTGAAGTCCATGTGGAAAAGAAGCAACGCGTTTCCGCAGGCGATAAATTGATTTCCTTTGACCCGGAATTTATCCGCTCCAAAGGCTATAACCTGATTACCCCTGTGGTAGTTACTAACGCCACCAAGTTTGGAACTGTCACCGGCGAGCCTGGCCAGGTTTCCTCGAGCGATGTGTTGCTGCACATTTCTCCAAAGGCGGAGGACGCAGAGTAAAAGAGACGCTTTCTCCTGAATTGCAATGAAGAGCCCCACCATCGCGTATGGTGGGGCTCCTTTTCGCGTAGGGTGGCGACCATGAAACTCATTGGCCTTACAGGTGGCATTGGCAGCGGTAAGTCAACAGTTGCATCCTTGTGCCGTGAACGCGGGTGGCGAGTGGTCGACGCCGATGGCATTGCACGCGACGTTGTGAAGCCTGGGAAGCCTGCTTTATCCGAGTTGGCCGCAGCTTTCGGAGAGGAAATCCTGCTGTCGGATGGCAGCCTTAACCGCAAGGAATTGGCACGCCGGGCCTTTGCGGACAAAGAGCACACTGAGTTGCTGAACTCTATTACCCATCCACGCATCCAAGAGGAGACACAGCGGCAATTTGCGACGGCGCGTGGAGATGGCTGTGACTTCGCCGTTTATGATATGCCGCTGTTGGTGGATAATGGCCTGGACAAAGACATGGACTACGTCATTGTGGTCGATGTGGATCCTGAAGAGCGCGTTCGTCGGCTGGTGGCTTTTCGAGGGATAGAAGAGGAAGATGCGCGCCGTCGCATTGCGGCACAGGTACCGGATGAGGTGCGGCTTGCCGCGGCCACGCACGTCATTGATAATAACGGCACGCTTGACCAGCTACGTGTGCGAACGACTGAGGTCCTGGACCGCATTGAAGCGGAGTCACCGAAGGTTTAACCATTGGGTAGCTAAAGTTTACGCCATTTCGAAGTCTTGTTAACCTGGGCAGCTTAAGCTACCCGCCGTGGGAACGTGGGATACTGGGCCTTTTGATAATCACGCGGCGCGAGAACTACTCGCGAGCTTGCGGGATGGTTCCTTCGATCTCAAAAGCTTTCAGCAATCATGTTCCACAGAGCCTATCGACTCGGATGACGCAGAAACTATGATTGCACTCGGCGCCTTGTTGAAATTAAAGGCTGATGCACTGCCGGAAGGCATCGAGCGCGAGGATCTCGCGCCCCTGTACACGCCGCAGTCAAAGGCTTGGCTGCGCCGCCGCATCAATAGTGCGATGCGGCCCGAGACGTCTTCCGTTTATGCGCTGTGGGAGACCACTGGCGAGTTGGAAGAATGGCTTCGCACCGCGCAGAACTCCTTGCCCTGAACGTAGCTAGGCGCGCCACCTAAACAGTAGAGTAGTGGGTATGGCTTTTGCTGCTGAACATCCCCTTATTCCAAATTCCGAGCACCGCGTTGTCAGCGAGGTCGAGCGCACCCCGGGCGAGTTTCAGGTCGTTTCTGAATATGAACCGGCTGGTGACCAGCCCTCCGCCATCGCAGAGCTCAATGACAGACTCAACCGTGATGAGCGCGATGTTGTGCTGATGGGTGCTACCGGTACCGGTAAATCTGCCACCGCCGCGTGGCTCATCGAAAAGCAGCAGCGGCCCACGTTGGTGATGGCGCCCAATAAAACCCTGGCTGCGCAGCTAGCGAACGAGCTGCGCCAGCTCTTGCCGCATAACGCAGTAGAGTACTTCGTTTCTTATTACGACTACTACCAGCCAGAAGCATATATTGCGCAGACCGATACCTATATTGAAAAGGATTCCTCCATCAATGAGGACGTAGAGCGCCTGCGCCACTCGGCTACGTCGGCACTATTGTCTCGCAGGGACGTGGTTGTAGTCTCTTCCGTGTCCTGCATTTATGGCTTGGGCACTCCACAGTCTTACCTGGATCGCTCGGTAATCATTTCTGTTGATGAGGAGCTGGACCGCGATCGGTTCCTGCGACTGCTGGTGGATATCCAATATGAACGCAATGACGTGGGGTTTACCCGCGGCACCTTCCGCGCCAAGGGCGATACGGTAGATATCATTCCGGCCTACGAGGAACGTGCGGTGCGCATTGAATTCTTCGGCGACGATATCGATTCCCTGTATTACATTCACCCCGTGACTGGCGATGTCATAGAGGAAGTAGATGAGGTTCGCATCTTCCCGGCCACGCACTACGTGGCCGGGCCCGAACGCATGGAAAAGGCCGTGGCAGCGATTAAAGAGGAATTGGCTGAGCGCTTGGAGGATCTAGAAAACCGCGGCAAGCTGCTTGAAGCGCAACGTCTGCGCATGCGCACCGAATACGATCTGGAGATGATCGAGCAGGTAGGTTTCTGCTCCGGTATCGAGAACTACTCCCGTCACGTCGATGGTCGTCCGGCTGGCTCAGCGCCGGCTACGCTACTCGATTACTTCCCAGAGGATTTTCTCACCATCATCGATGAGTCACACGTTACAGTTCCACAGATTGGCGGCATGTTCGAGGGCGATATGTCGCGCAAGCGCAACTTGGTCGAATTCGGTTTCCGTTTGCCGTCCGCAGTGGATAACCGCCCGTTGACCTTTGATGAGTTTGAACAGCGGGTCGGACAAACCGTATACATGTCCGCCACCCCAGGCGATTTCGAGCTTACGTCCTCGGATGGCGAATACGTAGAGCAGGTAATTCGCCCGACTGGTCTGGTGGATCCGAAGGTTACTGTCAAGCCCACCAAAGGGCAGATTGATGACCTCATTGATGAGGTGCGCACTCGCATATCGAAGCAAGAGCGTGTGTTGGTGACCACGCTGACTAAGCGTATGGCAGAGGACCTTACTGACTATCTGTTGGAGCAGGGGATAAAGGTGCGCTACCTGCACTCGGATATCGATACCTTGCAGCGCGTCGAATTATTGCGGCAATTGCGCTTGGGAGAATTCGATGTTCTCGTGGGCATTAACCTTCTGCGCGAGGGCCTTGACCTTCCTGAGGTCTCGCTCGTTGCCATTTTGGATGCGGACAAAGAAGGCTTCCTGCGCTCTACAACTTCGCTCATTCAGACCATTGGCCGTGCTGCCCGTAACGTGTCTGGCGAGGTCATCATGTATGCCGATAAAATCACCGACTCTATGCAAGAGGCAATTGAGGAGACGGAACGGCGCCGTGAGAAGCAGATTGCCTATAACCGGGAACATGGCATTGATCCGCAGCCGTTGCGTAAAAAGATCGCGGATATCCTTGACCAGGTCTATGAAGACGGCGGAGACGAGGAGGCTAATTCCGATCCTTCCGCCATGGTGGAAAAGCGGGATATTTCTAGTATGGCTACCGATGAGGTGCAGGCGCTTATCGACGACCTCTCGGCCCAAATGGGTGCAGCCGCGCGTGAGCTCAAATTCGAGCTGGCCGGCCGCCTACGCGATGAGATTGCCGATTTGAAGAAGGAGTTGCGCGGCTTGAAAGAAGCGGGGATTTAGTTTTCTCCCCCTAAAAGTGTGCTGATTGATTCTGCGGGTGCTTCTCTAAACGGCTGCGCTAGTTATACTGAATAGGTGCCAGAAGCGCCGTTTAGTTGTCACTGTGAAATGGTTCAACTGCAAGGAGAATGATGCTTACCTATAAAAACATTGCCGTCGGCACCGATGGCTCTGAAACCTCCCTGCGCGCGGTTCGCGCAGCGGCGTCCATGGCACGGGCGTACGACGCCAAGCTGATTATTATCTCAGCCTTTTATAACCACGCTGGATCCATGCTTGGCGCTCCGAGGGGCGACGAAGCCGGTCTGCCCGTTGTAAGTGAGGACATGGCTGGGACCTATTTGACCAATGCCACCCGTATCGCCGAATCGGAAGGTGCGGAGCACATTGAAATCGTAGGAAAATCTGGAGACCCAGTAAAAGCCTTGTTAGAAGTAGGCCAGGACTATGATGTGGACCTGTTCGTTGTGGGCAACCGCGGCGTGAATTCCGTCCGTGGTCGAGTCTTCGGTTCTGTGCCAACGGAACTAACCCACAAGTCAACGGTAGACGTCGTCGTAGTTAATACCACCGAGGAACGTTAATCGTTTCTCGTTGTTACACTGGCAGTAATGCCCCTGTAGGCTAAATAAACACACCGGGTACATTCCCACAAAGAAAGGTCATCATGAGCGACTACAACTCGATCGTTGTCGGTACTGACGGTTCTAAGTCTTCTCTCCTCGCTGTAGAGCGAGCAGCAAAGATTGCCGCCGCATTCGATTCCAATCTGATCATCGGTTGTGCTTACTACGAGAACCAGGAGCAGGCTTCCAAGACCCTGCGCCAGGATTCCGTTACCATTTTGGGCGATGAGAAGGCCGAGGCTAACCTGAAGGACGCCAAGGCTCACGCCGAGAAGTTCGGTGCTTCTAAGGTCGAAACCGCTGTTCGCCCTGGTACTCCGGTGCAGGCCCTGATGTCCATCGTCAATGACAACGATGCTGACCTGCTCATCGTGGGTAACCGCGGCATCAACTCCCTGACCGGCCGCCTGCTGGGCTCCGTACCTGCAGACGTTGCTCGCCAGTCGGACTGCGACGTGATGATCGTTCACACTGTCAGCTAAATGTGGTGATTGAACCCGCCTTGGTCTTGTTAAAGAGGCCAAGGCGGGTTTCGTCGTTAAGCGCTGCTTACTCCGTGGGGTGCGCGGCGTTGAAGGCTGCGGCAAGGGCACTGCCGTTTGCGCCCTGAATCAGTGGGATTGTGAAATGGCCCTCTTCATTGGCATCTGCCAGGGGGCTCAGGGAGCCATGCGAGAGCAGCTGCTCCTGCGGGCTTAGATTGCGGATGATCACGGAGTGAATCCGGTCCGGGTGCTCGTTAGCCACATCGCCGTAAGTCAATGGATCGTGCTGTCCGTCATCGCCGATCAGGATCCATTGCATGTCCGGGTAAGCAATGAGTAGATTGCGTAGCTGAACCCGCTTATGTTCTTGTCCGCTGCGGAAAAGGCCCGTCTCAGTTGGGCCCCAGTCCGTGAGCAGCATGGGGCCTGCGGGGAAATTATGATGGGACAGGAATTTTTTCAGCGAGCCAAAAGTATTCCATGCTCCCGTAGAAAGATAGAACACTGGGGCCTTTGGGAATCGCTGTTGCAGCTGAGCATAGAACTCGGCCATTCCAGCAACGGCCTGTCGCTTGCTGGGGCGCTTAGCCCAAGAGTTCCACGCCGCTGTCAACGCACGTGGCAGCCACGTAACTAAAACCGTGTCATCAATATCGCTGATGATGCCAATCTTGGCGCTCGGATCCACGATGAGCACCTGGACTTCCACGGCTTGCGCGTTGGCGGCCTCGATCGTTGCCGTATGCCAACCAGGTTCTAACCCATGTTCGTGAACGAGGATGTCAACGTACCCGTTGCTATTGGTTGTGCCCGCGACGGTCTTTTCACCAATAGTCACTGAAATGTCGTGGTTTCCCACCTGAATAGTAAGAAACTGCTGGTAGCCGCGTTCACCCCAGGAATCCTTTTTGCCTTCATCAGGATCGTGCATGAGTACGCGGCCAACAACCCTTACTTGCTCGGTGGTGCCATACCCGGTATAGCCCACAATCTGGGGCTTCCATCCCCGCCGTAGAGAACGCTTCAAAGTAAAGGTGTTCAGCGAGCTTTCAGTTTTGCGCGCAATGTCAGATAAGGCCATGGCCTAAAGCTTACGGGAGCCTAAAGAACTTCGCCGCAGTCACCGACGAGGGTAAGCGACTGGGTAGCACGAGTGATGCAGACATAGAGATTCTGCAAACCCTGCGGGGAGGCATCGACGATCCTCTGCGGATCGAGTACCACCACATGGTCAAACTCTAAGCCTTTAAAGCGTTCTGCCGTGGCGGCGTCAATAACTGCTGTGAGCCTGCCGTCTGCCTCCCTGTGTACACCAGGGGTGTAGCTGCCCTGTGCAAGTCGGCGCACCTGCACGCCATCACGGATGGCTGTAGCCGGGATGGCATCAGGGTTAATCATCTCTAATAGTCCATTAGCCAGCTCAGTGATGGGCTGCGGGGTGCGATAGTTGACGGTGAGAAAATGGTGGCGGAAGCGCTGCGCCACGAACGGCTCCAGAGCCTCGCCCCAATCATCAACACCCGCCGGTGAGCCGGTCTGGGAAGTATCGCCCACCAAGGTCATCCACCGTGAAGGGCAACGACGAAAGAGCATCCGCCACTCCATGGGAGTTAATTCCTGGGCTTCGTCCACGATGATATGACCATACGCCCACGTATGGTCTTCGCGGGCGCGTTGGGCAGTGGTGCGCTTATCGCGTACCTCCTGACGGTGTGCCAAGGTCTCGGCGTCGATGACATCATGGGCAGAAAGAATTTCCGCTTCAAACATGTCATCGTCATTATCTGTGGACTCGGAAGAAGACAAGATATCTAGGGCGTCTTCTGCTTCTGCCACTTGTTCGCGCCACGCAGCATCATCGGCTGCCTTCTTTTCCTCAGGGTTGGGCAGGCCGATGAGGACGGCTAGCTCATCTAGGAGGGCGGCATCCGAATCTGTCCATGCTCGCCCTTGTTCTCGGTAGAGCGCCTCTTGAGTTTCATCGTCGTACCCGCGGGCAGCAGAGGCAATGCGCTCAGGTGAGGAGAATAGGCCAGCAAGCACGTCGGTGGGGTGGAGCTCGGGCCAGAACTCATCGATCAATGCAGTAACGGCCGTATCTTCTGCAAGGTCATCGTGGAATTGATCGATATCGGCGCGCGAAAGGAGGTTCTTCCCGCCGAGCGGATCCGCCCCGACCTTTTCAGCCATCTGCAATGCAAGGTCTTCTACGAGGTGCTCAATAAAGGCACCGCGAGCCTCATTGTGTGGCTTTCGCGAGCGCCGGGCCCGAGTGCGGGCTCTTTTCACCATGCCGGGCGTAACGCTTAAGCTGAGGCCATCAATTGCCAGCTCGCATGGGGCGGCAGGAAGAAGCTGATAGTCCTTGACCGCGGTGGAGAGAATCTCCACCATGGCGGCACTACCTTTGATTTCGCGAGCGACGAGGTCTTCCTCGTGTTCTGGTTCGATTCCGGGGAAGAGCCCGCCGATGGTTGATAGCACCACGCCAGTCTCGCCCAGTTCTGGCAGCACCCGTGAAATATAGTCCAAAAAGCTGCTATTAGGGCCCACGATGAGGACACCCGTGGCAGAAAGTAGTTCGCGGTGGGTATAGAGCAGGTAAGCCACACGGTGCAGAGCAACAGCGGTCTTACCCGTACCTGGGCCGCCTTCTACTACCATGACGCCGCGGGTGTTATCGCGGATAATCTCGTCTTGCTCTCGCTGGATGGTCTCCACGATTGACGCCATGTGGCCGGTACGTGCCCGTTGCATGGCGTGGTAGAGCGCCGATTCGCTCGCGACGCCTGCTTCTTCTTCTCGCACACTGGGGCCGGAAAGAACCTCATCGTGTATTCCGGTGACGGTGCGTCCCTTGGTGCGAATTTGGCGACGGGTGTGGACGCCTTCCGGTTGGGCCGTGGTAGCGAGATAGAAAGGGCGCGCCATGGGGGCACGCCAGTCTAAAAGCAGTGTGCGATAGTCATCTTCGCGTGCATCTAGTCCCATGCGGCCGATGTAGCGGCGGTCTAGGCCTTCGGGGGTGGGATTATCGCCGGGAGCGTCGATATCAATGCGGCCAAAGACTAGGCCCATTTGGGCCACATTGAGACGATCAAGTTTTGCCTGCAGCCCGTGGTATTCGGTTTCTCGGCGCACCAAGGCGTCCGCGTCCGGCGTGGAGGGATCTACATCCGCCTGTACCTCATTAAGCCTTTTATTGGCTGCCGCCACCTCATCGTCGAGGCGCGAAAATAGTCCGTCCACATAATCTTGCTCAGTAGCGATGGCTGTGCGCTCCGAGGAACCTGCAGCCGCCGCGTGCCTATTGGATGCTGAGTTCACGTGACTCCTTGGTAATTGGACGTTGATGGGGATGGGCCGGGCACGCTGTCCGGCAAGGGGAGAGATGAGTTTAGACCCTGCCATGACAAAGAACAACGGCCCAGCATAAGGCTGGGCCGTGTGTCACTGCCGAGTTATTCGGCCGCAGAAGTTGTGGCTACTTAGAGCGCTTTTCCAGCTTCTTGATTGCTGCCTCAATCTTCTTATTTGCCTCTTTTTGCAGCTTCTCAGCATGCTTGGAAGCCTTCTTGCTTGCGCGCTTGGACTTCGCACCATCCAGCTTGGCGACGGCCTTATCTGCACGTGCCTGAGCCTTGGTAGCGGCCTTTACAGCACCGGTACGGGCGGTGTCGCGATTGGCTTGTGCGGCCTCAAGCCAGTCACGCTTGTTATCTTCAACATAGGTCTTGGCATTATCGACAGAGTCCTCAATGAAGGACTTTGCGTTGCCCAGCAAATCGCGGCCAGACTCCTGCCAATCGTCCTTATTGTCTTCAACATAAGTCTTGGCATCGTCAACGTAAGACTTTGCGGTATCGAGCAACCCGCGGCCGGTGGACTGCCAGTCATCCTTGTTGTCATCTACATAAGCCTGTGCCTTTGCAGAGGTTTCGTTGATCCAGTCGCCGGCCTTGGTGGAAACCTCGTTGGCACGGGCGGAGAGCTCTTCGCGCTTCTGCTCGGACTCAGACTTGGTAGGCAGCGCCTGCTGAATTTTCTTGTTCGTGCGCTGACCAGCCTTTTGTGCGCGCCAACGAAGGGAAGGCTTGCCCTCGGTGTCCTGGGTAGCGATAAACAAGGCGCCGAGCAAAGCGGTATTGGTAAGGAAGCCGTTGCGGCGAGTTTCCTTGTCTTCCTTGTTATCTGCAGCCCAGAAGTTGTTCTTAGCAATCAAGTTGGGCAGAGTTGCGGCGGCCAGAACCGCAGCGGAGGTGCGCGGTGCCTTGCCCAGAGCCAAGGTGGAGCCGGCGCCTACCTTAGCGCCGCCAATAGCGCGGGTAACCAGTTCCGGGTCATTGGGAATATAGCCCTGGTACTCAGAAGGAACGGCCTTGCGCACGCTCTTGAGGAAACCTTCGGTTTCCTTTACATGCTCGGACGCGTTGCGCAGGTTGTCTACGCCTTCCCATACAAATACAGATGCCAGCATGGGGCGGGCAAGCTTGCGAATCATAGTCCTTAAAGCTCCTTAGCTCGTTGTTTTAGACCTATCGTGTGCTAGACCATTGTACGCGGAAATTGGCCACTGGATCACCAGCGGCGCTCCCACCAGTCTTCCAGCTTGGGGCGCTCCTCGCCCAAGGTAGTGGACTTGCCGTGACCGGGGCGCACGATCGTATTGTCCGGGAACTCATCAAAGATGCGCGCGGTGACGTCCTTATACAGGCGTACGAAGTCACCTTCAGAGGTGGTCTTGCCCAAGCCGCCCGGGAAGAGTGAATCGCCCACGAAAAGATTAATTACGCCATCGATGTTTGTAACTAGTGCGGCGCCGCCTGGGGTGTGGCCGCGCAAGATGATGATGGGGAGGTCGAGGCCCGCGAACTTGATGGAGTCGCCTTCGCGGAGCTCAACGTCTACCTCGGCTGGGATAGCCGGAGAATCAAGGAAGGACGCGTAGTGGATAGCGCCGGTCTCAGAGAGAACCTCTTTGAGTGCGCGTACGTGGTCCCAGTGGCGGTGGGTGGTTAGTACCGCGGTGATTTTAACGCCGGCCTTCTGGGCCATGTCGAGGAGTGCGGGGGCGTCATCGGCGGCGTCGACAAGCAAGCCTTCTTCGCCCGCCTGCAAAAGGTAGCAGTTATTGTCCATCTCGGACACAGAAATCTGATGTAACTGAAGCTCGTTAGTCATGTGTCCCAGCCTACGGGTACATTCGAGGGAAGATTGCAATCCCTAGTACTGGAGGTCTG
>VNIW01000350.1_pt1 | contig 19578 bp, 17 predicted proteins | sample 7248591 | NCBI WGS metagenome assembly VNIW01 (sample SAMN12251776, study PRJNA551026) | human skin metagenome | isolation source: skin samples from patients infected with Netherton Syndrome | host: Homo sapiens | place: France:Paris | reverse complement strand
GGAGGGTTCCTCCTTTAATCCGTTGTCGCTCGTGCTTCCAGTGGTCCTGGCAACTATTTTCCAGGCGTTCTTCAATTTCTACCGCGATCACCGCGCCGAAATTGACCGGTGGATGCGTGGTCTTACCGGACGCTAATCCGAGGACTCCCCTCGCCTCCCCAACTCACCCAAACTCATTCAGGACCCATCTTCATGAACTCACTCGTACTCCTGTTAGAACCGCCTGTCATCCACACCCGCCAGCTGTGGCGGAGGTTTAGCCTGCTCTTGGTATGTTTGCTAGCGGTGTGCATCGCACCGTGGCCTAAGGCGCATGCACAGGAAGTATTCGATTCCGGGCACGTCGACGCGTTCTTCGTGTCTGCGCCCGATGGTCAGCTTTCTTTGTCTATGAAAGAAGACATCACGGGCGCTGCCGTGGAGCGACCAGGCAATGACGTGATTTTGAAAGTCAATGAGAACGCGTGGTCCGACGTCACTGAGAGCATCGACGGAATCGGCGAATCCACCTACTACCTGCCCCAGACGCAGCGACAAGACATCCTTTGGCCCGGGTGGGACACCCAGCCCGCCCAAAAGGCCGGCTACACCGACGTTGATCTCAAGTTCCGTGAAGTCAGCGGACCAGGTTCCGTCTATGTTTTCGAAACCGCTGGCTTTGGCGAGCTCAACGCCGTGACCAACTCCGGCTCACTGGAGTTGACCAGCGGCGATGTCATCAATCAGCCATACCCAGCGCACCGTCACGTCAACTGGGCGTTTAGCCAACCAGGAATCTATACCATGACGGTGCAGGCAGCCTCCAACGGCGACACCAGTAACACCGTCACCTACACCTGGGACGTGGGCGATGGGGAGGCAGCGTCCTCGGATGAAGAGGCGTCCGAGGACGGGGACTACTCCGGTTCGGAGGAATCCTCCGACTCCGCTGCCTCCGGAGTATCCCGCAGCGGTGGCTCGTCCGCCGCGGGCCTTGCCGGTGCTGGAAGCGGCGCAGCTGCAGGTTCGCGCAACGGCTCCTCCCGAGGATCGTCCAACGGAACCACGGGTGACGGACGAAAAGCTAAGGCTGATCAGAAGAAATCCCGCAACAAGCACCACTCCAAAAAAGCCGCGGCCCACGCTGGGGAAGGTGATCCGGATACCGACGTCGAGTTGCAATCAGTAGCAGGTGCTTACGGGGAACCCAGGAGCTACTTGCCTTGGGGCATCGCAATCCTCGGCGGTGGAATGTTGGTACTTGGCTTGGGCGTTGCTCGTCTCGCATTGGCTAAGGCGCGCGACTAATGCAATACCCAATCCCTAGCCTTGGGATGCGCAGATGCATGGTGCTGGGGGCGTTGTTAAGCGCACTCGCTCTCAGCGCCTGTACCAGTGCAGGCCAAGCGGAACTACATCCAGGCGCGACGACCAGCCCCGCGGCCTTGAACGTAGTAGCCACTACGCCAATCCTCGCCGACGTTGTTCGCAACGTCGCAGGACCTGACGTCAACGTCACCACGCTCATTCCTGCAGGCAAAGACCCGCACACCTTTGAGCCCTCCCTGCGTACCATCCGCGACGCAGCGAACGCCGACGTCACCTTCGCCAACGGTTATCTCCTCGAACCCCAAGCGCTGATGGACACCCTCCGCGAGACGTCGTCGGCTCCCGTCGTTGAAGTCTCCGATCAAGCCTCAACCCGTGGTGCAAAGCTGGTCCCACTCGTAGAAAACGTCGCCCTCGACGCCATCTGGCTGGGCCTGCGCATCCAGGATGCCCCAGCAAACTCTCACGCCGTTGAGCTGAGCATGGTTTCTGCAGAGGGGCCCGGTGATGTGTCCGCATACGTGGTCACTACCTTTGGCACCCCAGAAGTTCTTTTCAACAGCGCTGATGGTATCTCCGCCCGCGAGGACACCGCGCGGCTGCCGGCCAACGCTCATACCCACGTCTCCTGGGGCTTTTCCAAGCCGGGCATCTACCACCTTGGGTTCCGCGCGGACTCCAAGGAGGGCGATACCGAGCCGACCGAAAGCACCGAGATCACCGTGGCTGTGGGCGTTAACCCACCTGACGGGATGCAGGCACTTAGTGAAGGCCACGTGGACATCACCGCGAACATGGCGGGCAGCACCATTGACCTCCAAGACAATGGAAAGCACTTCGATCCAGCGACTACTGCCCTGACGCTTCCCTCTTCAACGCTGCAGGAGATTCCCCCGAACCCAAGCTATCGTTTCCTCGGCCGGCCGGGTTCGGAAACCTATCTCCTTCCCCAGGCGGTCTTGGGCAAGCACATCCACGGCGAGGTGGACCCGCACCTGTGGCACGACGTGGACAACGTCATTGCCGAGGCCGAGGTGATCGCGGACCAACTTGCCCTCGTCGATCCCACCCATGGTGCGGAATATCGCAAGCGAGCGCAATCCTATTCAGACTCGTTACGTCAGACCGATGAATACGTCGCAGCGCAGTTAAACGCCATTCCGCAAAGCCGCCGGCATCTGGTCACGCCGCACCACGGCTACGCCTACCTCGAACAGGGCTATGGAATGCAGGTGGCTGGTTTCGTGACACCAAACCCGGCAATCGAACCCTCACCCCGCGACGTCATCGCGCTGCGCCGCACGCTGGAAAACCTCCAGCTGCCCGCAGTCTTTGTCGAGCCCACTCAGCAATCAAGCACCGCCACGCTCACTGAAGCCGCAGCTCAACTAGGGGTGGCAGTCTGCCCCATTTATGGCGACACCCTCGACGAACGCGTCCCCACCTACATCGACTTCATGCGTTTCAACGCTGATTCGCTTCGCCGATGTCTGGCCTAACCCAATTCACGCCCCCTCACTCGCACACAACGACACACACCACAGAAGGAAACACTCATGCATAGATTTTTACTTTCACCCGATACTCCACATGGTTCCCTCCTCGCCCGTCTCCCCGTGGTCTTCCTAGGGTTGGCCACCGCCTTGACAGTGCTGGTGACCTCGGTGGTTCCGGTTCCGAGTGCGTGGGCAGGCGATCTGGCCCAGGTGGTCTCGGGGGACGAGGAGATCGCGCAGCCTGGCACCGAAGCTGTCATCGACCATGGGCACGTCGATGTGGGCGCGCAATTTATCGACGGTAAGGCGCAGTTCTTGGCGCGTGACGATTCCGCCGCCACCCCAGTGTGGCGAGACTTGAACGACGTTGTGTTCAAGGTCGGCGATGACGCACAGCTGGCGCTGCCTGACGACGCCCAGTTCGACTTCGTTGGCGGCACCCCTGGCCAAAATGTTTGGGTTGTTCCACAGACAGAGCAAGCCGGGGTGCCGTGGGTAGGTTGGAATACTCAGTCGCCCTCGCTTGTCGACGCCGTCGATCGTGGCGTCACCTTGGAGTTCCTCGGGCATTCCGGCCCCGGTGAGTTCTCCTTGTTCCTACAAAACGGCGGCTTTGAGGCACCCCAAGTCCTCTGGTCCACTGCTAAGCAACAGCAGGAAGGCTTTTGGGTCGATCTCAACACCCACACCCATGCGAACTGGACCTTTACCGAACCCGGTGTGCATCAAGTAGGAGTCCGCTTCTCCGGCAAAACCAAGGACGGTAGTGACTTCAGCACAGACGGCGTCCTCACCTTTGCGGTGGGCAATGACACCGACGTGGCGGAGGCCCAAAACACCGAGTGGGATCCGGCCGCGGTAAATGAGAAGGCCGATTCTGGATTGGCGTGGTGGATATGGGCCCTCGTGGGGCTAGGCGCCCTGGTCCTCGTAGGGTCCGTGGCGATGCTCGTCGCCTCTTCACGCAGGAAGGCAGATAATGGAAACCTCTAAGGTGATTAGCGCGGAGCACGTATTTGTCACGCTCAGCGGTCGAAACGTAATCGAAAATGCATCTCTGCGGGTTGACCGCGGCGAGTTCATCGGCCTATTGGGCCCTAATGGTGCTGGCAAGACAACTTTTATGCGCTCGATCCTGGGCCTCATTCCGTATCGAGGCAACATCGATCGCACAGCTGCCGTGGGCTATGTTCCGCAGCGCCACGACGTGGAGTGGGACTTCCCTATAAACGTCTATCGTGCCGTCCTGGGCGGACGCACAGGACTTATCGGTTGGTGCCGACGCCCCAAGCGCGTGGATCATGAGGCCGCTCGCCGGGCGTTGGAGTTGACCAACCTCGAGGAACTGTCGCGTCGACCCATTGCACAGCTTTCCGGTGGGCAGCGCCAACGAGTACTTATCGCCAGAGCCCTTGCCACTGAACCGGAAGTCCTGCTGCTCGACGAGCCTTTCACCGGGCTGGATGCGCCCAACACAGAGGAGTTGCTTTTCCTTTTTGACCAGCTGTGCCACCAAGGGACGAGCATCGTCATGTCCACCCACAACCTCGCTGAAGCCGCCCACTCCTGCCATCGCCTAGTCCTGTTCAACCGGGGTGTGGTGGCAGATGGACCAGCAGAGCTCGTGCTTGGCGACGCCGCCTCGTGGGTCGCTACGTTCGGTGTTCAGGCAGACTCTCCCTTGCTGTCCGCGATTGGAGTCGCCGCATGATTGAGGTGACATTAATTGACTTCTTTAGAGACCTGGCGAATCCGCACTTGGACTTTCTCGCGCGTGCGGTCGGGATTTCCATATTGGCTGCCATTGTCTGCGGTGTGGTGGGTTGCTACGTGGTGCTACGCGGAATGGCCTTCATAGGTGACGCCGTCTCCCACGCCGTGTTCCCGGGGCTGGCGGTCGCCTTCGCCTTGCAGGGTTCTGTGCTTTTGGGCGGCGCCGTCGCAGGGACTGTCGTGGCGCTGCTCATTGCGGGCTTCTCACAGCGTCGTAACCTACGGGAAGACTCAGTCATCGGAATCTTCTTTGCCGCATCTTTTGCGCTCGGTATGGTCATCATCTCGCGCGTTGAGGGCTACACGGCTTCCTTAACCAGTTTCCTCTTCGGAACACTGACAGGCGTGTCCCGCATTGATTTGTACACCGCTGCAACAGTAACCGTCTGCGTGGTCGGCGTCATCGTGTTGCTCGGACCGCAGCTGACAGCCGCGTGCCTAGACAAAGAGACCGCCCGCGCGATGGGACTCCCAGTCTTCGCTCTGGACTTGGTTCTCTACTTGTGCGTTACCGCCGCGGTTGTCATCTCAGTGGGGACCATCGGCAACATCTTGGTGCTGGCCCTTCTCATCACGCCGGCTGCGACAGCCCGGCTGCTTACCAACTCGCTTGGTGCCATGATGTGCGCCTCTAGTCTCATCGGCGCCGCGGCGAGCTTCGCCGGTATCTACCTCGCATGGGCCATCGACCTGCCCGCGGGCGCGACCATCGTCCTAGTACTAACGGCCTTGTTCCTTCTGGCCTGGCTTGTCTCCCCACTACTCCAACGCAGGCCGTCACGCCAGCCGAGAATGAATTCAACTAAGGACGCAGCCTCTCCAGGTTCTTCAACCCCATCCATTTCCGCCCCTGTAGCTAGCGAAACCCAGAACCAAACCGACAAGGAGCCTTCAGCATGAACTTCGTAAAACGACCACTCCGTTCCAAGCTTTCTCATACTCGTCTCCCGCACACAGCGCTTGCCTTGGGCGCAGCTGCTCTGCTGGGCACCGCAGCTCCCGTTCTCATGCCGACGTATGCCAACACCGCCGTGGCTCATGCTGAAGAATCATGCAGCCTTGCTAACGCTTACCGAATTACAAAGGGTCACCAGGATCTAGCGGTACGCGACGACAATGATGGCCCTTTGCGCTTTACCGTCGACGATGACAGCAGTGGTAGCCACGTAGAGCGCGAAGAGGGCGAGTTCGTCGTTATGGTAGACGACGCAATGACGCGCTCCCTCGACGATCTCGGGTTCCCAGGTATCTCTGGCAATGCGTGGCTCCTGCCGCAAAAACAGGACTACTCCCGCCCCTGGTTCGGTTTCTCGCTTCTCCACTTGTCCACGATGACGGACTCCGATACGGCACAGCTGACAATGGAGCTCAACAGCGCGCCGGACGGTGGGCGTATCGTCGCATGGGAAGGCGACGACTTATCCGGTTACGAGCTGCGGCTCGACAGCGACGACCCCGGCATGACGTGGGAACATTACCGTAAACACACTCACGTCAATCTTGGCTTTACCGAGCCTGGCGCATACGCGGTCACGTTTACTTTCACCATGTCCGATGGCTCCGAGCACTCCATGAAGGTGCCATTCCTGGTGGGTAGCAATACCTCGGACTCGGAACTGTGCAATCTGGGCTTTGACGCTGCGGGGTCCACTGCTAAGCCAAGAAACAAGGCCCAGCAGTTGGCCAAGGACATAAATGATACTGGCAAAGCCATCGCCGGCCTCGACAAAACCCTAGCTGGAACGCTCAAGGAAGCAGAGAAGCTAGTAGGCAGCCCTAGTTCCGCAAAGCCCACTGCAACCAAGAACGCTAAGAAAGACAAGACAGGTTCCACGACGGCGAAGAAGACCTCGAAAGAGCCGACAAAGGACTCGTCCGACGGACAAAAATCTGGTGGCTCAGCTCAACGCGGTAAGACTGCACCCGCTATGCGTTCAGGCGGGACCACGAGCGACCACAGCCCAAAGAACTCCGGCTCAGGCAATTCCGGGAAAGGCTCGGCTCAGAAAACAGCGGACAAACAGAGCGATAAGAAGACACAAGACGCGAAGGGCCATGGTCTTAAAAATCCAGCTAAAAACCATAGTCTTGCCGCAGGTGACGAGCAAGGATATGTGGAAACAGATGCGCAAGAGATGAGCTACGAGATGCCTTTGTTTAACTTTTGGGCAGGATTCCTCGCAGGAATGGGGGTATTTGCTTTGCTCCTCGGCACCGGCCTTTTCGTGTGGGTGCAGTTCTTCCGAAACCGCAACCGACAAACCGATGCACCCGCCCAGCAGTTCCCGAACAACACGCTGAGCTAGGAACTAAGGACCCGTGGCTGGGCTCTTCACCGGTCCTAGCCACGAGGCTACTTACGCTTGTCGGACAGGAAGTTCCATACCTCGTTGGAGGTGTCCGGCTCATGCCACCAGGTATGGTCGCCCTTGACCTTAAGAAGCTCGACAGCCTTCAGGCAGTTGTTAAAGCGGAGTCGCTCTGCCATAGGACCGTTCTGCTCGGCTTGGAAGGTCATGTCGCATCGGTTGCGATTAAGGTAGCCACCAACCACATCGCGAACGGGAAGATACCCGGCCTCATGGCGTGTTCCGCCTTCATACTGCATCATGCGGTCATCGACACCATGCATGATGAGGGTGTGCATGGGCGCATCAACACAGTTGACCTCTACGGGGTTGTAGAAAGCTCCGGAAACAGTGGCAATAGCTGCAAATGTTTCCTGTGCGTGGCAGCCCAATACCGAGGTAAAGCCACCACCATTGGACATACCCATTGCGTATACGCGCGAGCGGTCTACGCGGTAATCAGCATCGACCGCGTCCAGGATCCGCTGGATGAAACGGATGTCCTCGCCATCGCGGGTCTTGGCATAGGGAGCCGCTTCCCAAGCACGCTCGAAGCCCTCTGGATAAACAATGATTGCCTCGTTAGCAGCGCCAGTACTACCCATTCGGTTGTAGCTAGCAAAGTTTTCCGGGGAATCCTCCCAACCGCCGAAGCCGAAGAGAACTGGTGCAGTAACTTCCGGGTTGTAATTATTTGGCACACGGACCAGATAGCGTCGGATCTTGCCCTCGTGCTCCATCTCGATCGAATGGGTCTGCCCATTCGGAATTGGCTGAGCTGGATTGACGGTGGAATCAACTGGGGCAACTGGTTCGGCCGGTGCTGCAGGATCAACGCCCTCTGGTGGAAGCTGCGGCTGCGTTGCCTGCTCCGGAGATTCCGCCGGGGTGGACTCCTTCACGCCTTCCGGAAGCAGGTGCGAGCCGTCCGGCACAGGTGCAGGCGCCGGATCCCCCTCAGGTGCTGGTGCTGGTGCTTGTGTTGGCTCCTGTGCAACCACTGGAGTAGGTGCTTCTTGCGCGACGGCGTGAACTGGGCCGCTCACGACGAGGACAGCAGCTCCTACAGCCATCGCCGAACGAGCTACCTTCTTCGTCCAATTTCCCAGGTTTAACACCGACAACTCCTTAATCAAGGGCAAAATTTACCCTTGTCACAATAGTCACATTCTTCACACAGGCATCTTTGAACTCGCGGAATTCTGTGAATTTTCAGCAAAGAAGTAAGCTAGATACCCATGCATGCGAACAGACCCTCCACGGCCCCCGACTTTTTGCTCTCCCGCGCCACAGGATCTGTCCGCACCCAAGGAGCGAAAAAGACCTTCACTGACACTGATGCCGCAATTAACGCCCTTCGAACTGGCAACGCAGAAATGATTGTCGGCGCCCTTCCCTTCAACCCTGACGAAGCTGTTGCCCTAACCGAACCCGCTTCCATCATTCGCGAAGACGGACCGCTGGAACCACACGCGTACTACCGCCAGGGCACCCTCAATGCGCGCGTTACCGGTTTCGACCCAGAGCCTGAGGAACATCTGCGTCGAGTAGATGCTGCAATCGCCACGATTCAATCCTCAAAGCTTGACAAGGTAGTTTTGGCTCGTGGGGTAGACATCGAATTCGCCGCACCGGTCGACCCCCGATTCGTCGCAGCACGTCTTATCGATCTCTCCGCTAACCGTGACGGCTTCATCGCGGATCTCTCTCCAGCAGGACGTCCCGGCGCAATACTGGTCGGCTCTTCCCCTGAGGTTCTGGTCAAGAAGCAGGGCTCTACCGTAACCGCTTTCCCACTAGCAGGCTCTGCCCCACGCCAAGCAGACCGCGCCCGCGACCACCTCGCCGGACAGGACCTACTACACTCCACAAAAGATCTCCACGAGCACATGTTCGTCGTTGATCATCTACGCCGCGTGCTCACTCCGCTCTGCGATACCCTGCGCGCGCCAACCACCCCGGAGCTCATCAGCACCAATGAAATGTGGCACCTAGGCACACCAATCGCAGGAACTCTTAAGGACCCAGAGCTCACTGCACTCGAGCTCGCCCTCCTGGTGCACCCCACACCAGCAATTTGTGGCACTCCAACTGAGGCTGCTCAAGCGCTCATTGAAACTGCGGAATCCGACCGCGGCTTCTATGCCGGTGCCGTTGGCTGGTGCGACTCCTCTGGCGACGGCGAGTACATGGTCGCCATTCGCTGCGCCGAAGTCGCAGGCGACGGCCTCTCCGCGCGAGCTTGGGCCGGTGGCGGAATCGTTGAATCCTCTAACTCTCAAGAAGAGCTCGCCGAGACGAGCGCAAAGCTACGCACCATCCTCAAGGCTTTGGGCCTCTAGCTTTCGGAACGTCGAACCCCTAGCCCTTTAGCCAGCAGCTTCAGTTGGGCGCTTGGCCACCAAAACCACGTCGTGGGAATGGTGGGCACCTGCGCCGCCCTCGACGCGGCGTTCCCGCTTATCCAGCTTGACCACCTCAAGCTCCTTGAGGTTCTCCGCAAGCCACGCGGGCATAGCAACGGCATCTGATTCAAGATCGTGGTGAACAAAGACCAAAACATCACTCGTCAAGGCCTCAAGCTTGGCCACACCCTCCTCGGTCGCCGGGATGCCGCCATAGTGCACCGCCACCAAATTAAAAGGTTCGTGCTCAAACTCGTTATAGTCTGCCACCTCTGCATGCAGCCCACGATCCAAGCAACGCTGCACAGCAGTCGGCGCAAAGTCTATGCCAAGCGCCTCCCACCCGCGGTCAGTTAACCACTGGAGGTCCGCGCCTTCGCCACAGCCGACGTCAAGCGCGGTACCGGGCCGTAGGTCAGCTACTTCGTCAACCAACGTTGCGTTCACATTGCCAGACCATATCTGTTGGCTCTGTGCGTAGCGTTCCTCAAACTCTTCCCGGGTGGGCAGATGCCCTGGGCCATGAGTTGACCCATGCCCCTCATTATCGTGCTCATGATGATTGTGCATACTGTCCACGTGGGGCATGAGTCTACCTTTCGCCAAATTAAGCGCGTTCGATCGGGTTGATCAGCGAGCCTAGACCCGGAATCTCAATCTCGATGGTGTCGCCCGGAACCATCGGCGCTGTACCAGCCGGAGAACCGGTAGTTACTACGTCGCCAGGCAGCAGCGTATAAGCCGCGGAGATCTCCTCCAGAATGCCGCCCATCTTGACGATCATCTGGTCAGTGTTGGAGTCCTGCTTCTGCTCACGCTTGCCATCGTGGGTCAGGTAGGCGTTGATCTTCTGATCATCCAGGTTCAGTAAATCCAGGTCGGTCTCAATCCATGGACCCAGTGGGCAGAAGGTATCAATGCCCTTTGCACGCGCCCACTGGCCGTCCTTGAACTGCAGGTCGCGGGAGGAAACGTCATTGCAGATGACGTAACCCAAAACGTGGTCTTTCCAGTTCTCAGCCTTGATATTCTTAGAAACCTTAGAGATAACAACGGCCAGTTCGCCCTCGAACTCTACGTTGGTGGCAAAGTCTGGAATCTTGATCGGCACATTCGGCCCGACGACCGCGGTCGATGGCTTGATAAAGATTGTCGGCGGAAGGTGCTCAGCGGACTCCTTGAAGACCTCAGCCACGTGGTCCGCGTAGTTGCGGCCCAGGGCAACAACCTTGGTGGGCAAAGTCGGGGCGAGCAACCGCACGTCGCTCACCTTCCATTCGCGTCCGGTAGGTTCTGGGGTGGTAAATGGAGTGCCGGAGATTTCCTTAGCCACAAGCTCCTCGAGCGGGGCGTCCTTCGGCCCGTCGATGATGGCGAAGCAGATTCCTTCTGGGTGAGCAATTCGTCCTAAACGCATAACGGCCATGCTACCAATATGGGATCTTCACACGTTAGCTAAGGTCATATTTGAATTCTGCGAATTCCTCCAAGACCTCTCCCGCACCCAGCGTGGACCCGTGACCTGAAGCTTAAATCGCATAACCTATCGCCGCTCCGACGCCGCCACCACTTGTTTCAACGTCATCCCCGCAAGGTCGTGGCGCATGGCAAGAAAGAGCTCGGCGCATGCCTGGGCGTCGCTAAGCGCATTGTGATTGCCGTAATTGGGCAAGCCGTAACGCTGCCGAACGCGCGCAAGGCGGAGATCCTCCCCACGCGGGTACGTGGCCATGCGTTCCATGTGGCGCCGTTCCAACGCAAAGGTATCCACCACATCAAGGCGCGGCGCAGCTCCGTAAATTCGCTTGCAGGCGGCCTCCAGAAAACCCACTTCAAGCGCTGCGAAGTGCGCCAGCAACACCCGCCCCTGCAAGGCTTCGCGCAGTCTCGATATACCTTCTTTTTCTGCAACGCCCGCATCCACCACGTCCTGGGTCAACATGTGGATGTGCACGGACTGTTCAATCTGGCCAGCAGTAGCTCCCTTAATCAGCACGTAATCGGCGCCGCCGAGATCGATAACACCGCCGTTAATGGGCACCCAGCCAATCGAAACAATCGCGCCTTCTCTTGGATCCAGCGACGTGGTTTCCATGTCGACAGCCAACAGCGGAAGGTCCTCTAAGCGCGTGCGCGGATCGGGACGCTGCCAATCCAGGTGCTGCACGAAGCGATCAAAGAGTCCCATCTAGATGTTCCTCACGGGATACTTCGTGGCAAGGGCATTCTGCATGCTTTTGATCGCGCGGAATGCGTCGCGCAGGCGCTCGCGCTCGAGGCGGCCCAGCTGTTTCGGATCGATGTGATAGTCCGGCGCAATGCCATCGCACAGCTGCCGTGCTTGATGCGCGAGAGTAAGTGAACGCAGGTAGTCGAAGGCGTCGAGAAGCTCCTGGGCTCCCGCCTTGCTTAGCGAGTCCCCCGCAGCCTCCCGCAGACGCTTGCGGGTATCGACCTCCTCGCTGCCGATGGCCAAAGCGAAAAGGCGCGCCATCTGCACGATTCCCGTGGTACCGCCTTTCTTGATGTCTAGGGTGTTGGCGTATTCGCCGTCCCTTTCCACCACCAGTCCGCGGAAGAAGGTCAGCGGCGGTTCGCGGCGGGCAGCCAAGCTCGCCAGGTGCGCGTGCATGCGGCGAGCCCCCTTGCCCATGGTCACAGCCGCAGAATGGACGCGCTCGCCCAGTTCCCGGCTGCCGTAGAGGACGCGGAAGTCGAAGAAGATCTGCGCATTGAGCAGCGCGTCCGGCTGCGGTGCGGTAATCCATTCGTGGAAGGTCTTCTCCCACTGCGTCACCGTCATGCGCCACTGTGGCGTCATCGCCATCATCTCTCCCGGACACAGGACCTGGCCGGCCTTGTCCAATCCGGTGCACACGAACAAAGATAGTCGCGCAAAGTACTCCCCATGGAGAGCTTCGTCATAATCGTCCGCCAACACCAATGCATTGTCCTGGTCGGAGGCAAGCGCCATCTCGCGCCGGCCCTGGGAACCCACCGCCACGAAGGCGTAGTCGACTGGTGGGGCGCCCAGCTCGCGCTCGGCAAGCACACACAAACGCCGCGCGATTGCGTCTGCCGCGATGGTGATGAGGCTCGCTGCTTCCGAAGGCGTGGAGCCGCGCTCGACGTAGCGTGCTGCGAGTGCGGTGGCCTCGTTGAAGGAACCAGCAAGCTCCTCGACAGAGTTCTTGCGGGAAAGATCCGCAGTCAGATAGAGCGGGTCGTTCTGCAACAAACGCGTGACGTCGGATTGGGTAACGATGCCGCGCAACTGCCCTTTGGCCACGACGGGCAAGTGATGGATTCCTCGTTCTGCCATGTGCAGCAGCGCTTCCATGGCCGGCGCGCTAGCGTTCACGGTGACCGGAGTACACGTCATAATCTCCGCGATCGCCTCCTGCGGGTCACGGCCTAATGCAAGGACCCGCGAGCGCAGGTCCCTATCGGTCACAATTCCGGTCAGTTCCCCACCGTCAACCACGAGCAGGGAGGACACGCCACGCGCAGACATGAGTTGGGCAGCTGCGCTTATCGACGTCGTGGAATCGGCCTGCAACGGGTCCGTGCGGGTTACCTCTTCGATAGGTGTGCGCAGGGCGTCGCCCGTGGTGGCGTCCGACAGCTCGCGCGCAGCGGCACGGATCTGCCGAGACTGCGCCGAGAAGAAGCGCGCGATGTCCGGGTTGCGCTCGGCGAGTTGAGTAAAAGCTTCTTGTGGCAGGCGAAAGACCAAGCAGTCTTCCACAGCGATCATCTCGTAACGAGATTCCGGCTGCCCCAATAACGTGGAATAGCCAAAGGTCAACCCGGGATCGCGGCGATCCAAAAGCACACCATCTTCACCGAGGACATCGATTGCCCCGGTACGGATGACATGCAGGAAGGAGTTTTCTTCGCCAAGACGGACGATGACATCGCCGCGGCGAAAATACGCAATGCTTAGGTGCGCGGGCAACGCGTCGAGCTCCTCCTCCGGAAGGCGGGAGAAGGGCTCGTGCTGGGCGAGGAAACTGCGGACCTCGTCTAATTCAACGCTCATGCACCCACAGCGTAGCGATTTTTAGGCCAGTGCGGCGGCGATTCGGTCACCAATTTCGGTGGTGCCGAGCTGCTCGTTACCACGTGCGGAGACGTCGGCAGCAACGGCTTCCTCGATGCGCACCGCATTGGTTTCGTCGCCAATGTGACGCAGCAGCATCGCTGCAGACAAAATGGCGGCGGTTGGATCAGCGATGCCCTTTCCCGCAATGTCCGGCGCCGAGCCGTGAACCGGCTCAAACATCGATGGGTTGGTGCCGGAAGCATCGATGTTGCCGGACGCGGCCAGGCCGATACCGCCGGTCACAGCGCCAGCCAGGTCGGTGAGGATGTCGCCGAAAAGGTTGTCGGTGACGATGACGTCGTAGCGAGCAGGATCAGTAACCATGTAAATCGTGGCGGCGTCGATGTGGTTGTAGTCCACGGTGACCTCAGGGTATTCCTTAGCTACCTCTTCTACGGTGCGCTGCCACAAGCCACCGGCGTTGACCAAGACGTTGGTCTTGTGAACCAAGGTCACATGCTTGCGGCGGCCCATTGCGCGTTCGAATGCATCGCGAACAACACGCTCAACGCCGAAGCGGGTGTTCTGGGAGACCTCGGAGGCTACCTCGTGCGGCGTGCCCTCGCGCAGGGTGCCGCCGTTGCCGCAGTAGAGGCCCTCTGTGCCCTCGCGGACGACGACGAAGTCGATCTCTCCCGGGTTCGCCAGCGGCGAGGTAGCCGTTGGGTACAGCTTGGAGGGGCGCAGGTTCACGTGGTGGTCCAGGGCGAAACGCATCTTCAGCAACAGCCCACGCTCCAGGATTCCCGGGGAAACCTGACCTGGCGCGCCGATAGCGCCCAGCAGGATAGCGTCGTGCTCGCGAATAGAGTCGAGGTCGGCATCGGTGAGGAGCTCGCCATTGCGCAGGTAGCGACGCGCGCCCAAGTCATACTCGGTGGTCTCGATGTCGTCCCGCACCGCGTTGAGCACCTTGAGGGCCTCTGCAGTAACTTCTGGGCCGATTCCGTCTCCGCCAATAACCGCCAGTTTCATTTTGCGGGATTCCTTTCTCGCAATATGGATACATCAGCCACATTAGCAAACCCCCATGCATTCCGCATGAAACGGGAACACATGGGGGTCAGATTGACGGATTAAGCAAAAAGCGTCAGGCTAGGCGCCCAGATCCAGCTGGACACATTCCGCACCGAGGGCAACCTTGATGTCCTCGACCAGCTCTTCTGCAACCTCGCGCTCGACGCGCAGAATAAGCACGGCGTCGTTTGGCGTCTTGCCCTGCGTAAGAGCTGCAGCGACGATGTTGATGCCGGCAGCGCCGAGCTTCGTACCCACGGTGCCCAGGGCGCCTGGGGCGTCATCGTAGCTAAAGAACAGGTTGCGTCCGGTGGCGCGCATGTCGACGCCGCGTTCATTGATGCGAATGAACTTCTCAACGCCATCGATACCCGTGATGGCGCCAGTGAGCTGCGACGTCGCGCCGTCCGCACCAATGACGGTGACAACGAGGGAGGAACGTTGACCCTTGGACTCGGCGCGAGTGCGGACCTCAACATTGACGCCACGGGATTCTGCGATCTGCATAGCGTTGACAAAGGTGACCGCCTCGGAGAGCACGCCGCTGAACAAACCGCGGACAGCGGAGAGTCCCAGCGCGGAAACATCCTCGTTGGAAAGCTCACCACGCGCCTCGACTTCGATAGCCACGGGCGCCTGCCCCAGCAGCTTGCCAGCGGTAAGGCCCAACTTACGCGCTAGATCGAGCCAGCCCGCAACTTCTTCGCCCACACGACCACCGGATACATTCACGGCATCTGCCACGAACTCTCCAGCCAGCGCCTTGAGAACCGAGTCTGCGACGTCGGTACCAGCACGATCCTGTGCCTCGACGGTCGAAGCTCCCAAGTGCGGCGAAACCGTTACCTCCGGCAGCTCGAATAATGGGGAATCCGTGCACGGCTCGCTGGCATAAACGTCGAAGCCGGCACCGCGGTGGTGACCCGCCTTAATGGAATCTGCCAACGCCTGCTCGTCGACGAGTCCACCACGCGCAGCATTAATGATGATCTGGCCTTTCTTGGCCTTAGCAAGCAGCTCGGCGTCGAACATGCCCGAAGTTTCTTCAGTCTTCGGCAGGTGAATCGTCACAAAGTCAGCACGGGCCATCAGTTCTTCAAGCTCAACAAGCTCCACGCCCAGTGCTGCCGCACGAGCAGGGTTAGCATAAGGGTCATGCGCGATGATGGTGGTCTCAAATGCTTTCAAACGCTGAGCGAATAGCTGACCGATGTGGCCAAAGCCAACGATACCGATGGTCTTGCCGTATACCTCGACACCCTTGAAGGAAGAACGCTTCCATTCCCCCTGACGCAGCGACTGGTCAGCCGCTGGAATCTGGCGTGCTGTGGCAAGCAACAAAGCAATTGCCTGCTCACAGGCGCTGTGAATGTTACTGGTTGGGGCGTTAACGACCATAACGCCACGCTCGGTGGCTGCGGGGATATCGACGTTGTCAAGGCCCACGCCTGCACGGCCAACAATCTTGAGGTTGGTGGCCGCGGCGAGCACCTCGGCGTCGACTGTAGTGGCGGAGCGCACCAGCAATGCATCAGCTTCTGGCACCGCCGCAAGCAACTCAGCACGGTTGGGACCGTCGACCCACCGAACTTCTACTGAGTCGCCCAAAGCGGCGACGGTGGACTGAGCAAGCTTATCGGCGATAAGAACGACCGGCTTCGACATGACTTCCTTAACTTGATTGGGAGGGCGAACGTATACCTAACGCATACGTTGCATGGAAGTGTAGTTTATTCCGTCCATCCGCGGGAAATTTTTGCGCTAAATTCTTTCGCTGAACCGAATTCGGGGCCAAGGGCAACTACCGGCCCTTCTTCTAACCCAGCTACCATCGCAGCCCCTACCTTCGTGGCACTAGGGTCAGGGTCGGTCATGATTAAAACGGTTCCACCGTATGCATTGGCATTCACAACATTTGCAATGGGACTCTGGGAGGTCGCAACGATATTCGGCGACATCTGGCCATCCCTACGGGCGGAACCAGGGATTGCAGGCATCTTTTTATGCGAGATTTGCTGTGGCAGCGGCTCCCAAGCCGCCTTCAATTCAATCTTTTCATTCGAGTCTAAGGCGGCAACTTCCTCCACCATACGGCTGGGATCGATAACCACTTTTGAGCTAAACCCAAACGCGGTGTACTCGCCGAGCGCCTTGGTATTGCCAGGGTCACGGACCACTTGGTGTTGCCTTTCCTCGCCTGGATAAAAGGCATCCGCAAACGGCACCTTACCCACGGTCACAATAAGGTTGGCGCCGACATCTTCGGCCAAGCGGTATATATCATTGCGCACCGAATCGTCATAAACCACCATCGGCGCTCGTTGGGAGACTGCAATTGAAGCAGCACGCAACTTAGCTGCGTCCGAGTTCTCAGCCACAAAGAGCGTATGGGACTGTTTGAAGAACAGACGTGCCGACTCAAATCCCCACGGGTCTTGGACAACGGTGGTCTTCCCCACAAAGGCAGGATCGATCAGTCGGTTGGTGTTTTCAGCCGCCGCCCGCGCCAGATCGATGTCTTCATTTGCAAGCTCTGCCAGCTCAGGGGTGACGAGTTTTTGACCGCGACCAATGCCAGAGCAGCCGCCGATGGTGGGAACCATTACGGCGGCTAGCGACAGCGCGAGGAACTGTCTAACGCGCAAAGGCCTGCGGGCCCTCTTCGCCGCCAGAGAGGTTTGCTTCGTCGACATCGCGGATAACCTTCTTGTCCAGTGCATACTCGACAATTCCTACAAACCGCTCACGGCGGTCAATGAAAAATTCCTGGGCACGGGTAGAACGGAAAAGATCGATGTCGAGCTCATGGGAGGACAATACCTCATCGAACTCAGCATCTTCCATGATGGACTTAGACTGCACACGCGGCAGGTAACGCTCAGGCGCGTAGCCATCGAGCACGACTTCCGTGCGCTTACCCATTGGGGTGCGGTTGAGTACCGAGTTTGCCAGCACCTCGCTCACGCCATGACGCTTGCACCAGTTGAGTGGGAAGACTGGGAAGAAGCCCGGCTTCAGCTCCTCGAAGGTATTGCGATTGAATTCGGTTCCCGTTCGCCAATCGCGAGCACCGCGGGCCATCAACAGCGCGTAGAGGCCATGCCAGACGCCATCGGATTCGTCGATGGAAAGCAGACGAGACTCGCGGAACGTTGCGTCTTGGACGGTCTTCGGCACTACCTCGGACTCCCCTGCCACCCATGCGGTGACCTCATCGACGTCGCGCGCTGCACGCAGCTTGACTGCGGAAGAGCCGTAAAGCTCACCAAACACGCCACTCCAGAACCACTGATTGAGGCGATCCCACGACTCCTTCTTAGAGAGCACACCGTGGCGCTCGGCCAGACGAGCAAGGATGACGGCGAGCGGAATGATCTGCTCGTTGTAAGGAACCTGTTCCAGGCTCAGGATGCAGCGCTCCGCAAGGTACTCCGCGACCTCTCGGAACGTGATGCGCAGCGTTGCCGACGCCGCCTTGTACTCCGCGAGCGAAAGCTGCAGGATGTCCTCGCGCTGCCCACCCGCATTGCCCTTCTCGCCGGAAACATAAAGGGATACCGCCGAAAGAAACTCGTTGCGTCCAATACCGTCGAGTGCTGGGGAGCGGCGCAGATCAGCCTCTACCTCAGCCCAATCCTGCGCCAAGTGGAAATCAGGATCCTCTGATGCAAAGACGGCGGTCAGGAGGTCGAAGACGTCCATCTGCAGGCCAGCGGAATTGGCCTGCGCGAAGATGGAGCCCACGCCAGCGCGAGCGGTCTCACGGGACAAACGGATCATCGGTACGTCGTAACCAGACAGGGGGCGCAAGATGCGGTTGTTAAACGCCGATACGACGTCGCGGTTCACGCCATCGTTTGCCGCAGCCAGTTCAAAGAGCATGCTGGTGCCCTCTTCACTGAGAAGCGCCGAAACCGGGATGCAGCAGGCATCAAGCGCGGTTTCGCGGTCCACAATTGCACCCGCAATATTTGGGGCAAAGTGCGAACGCAGCTCGCCATGCTGGTTCACAGCAAACACCGCCTCGTCGGGCATAATCTCCTCCGAGATTGCCTTGTGCAGATCAACGTAGAAGGTACGGGTGATCTTCTTTGAACGGAAGTCAGTGGTGTCGACCGAGCCATTGCCGCGGAAACAATGATATAGCGTGGTCAAGCGCTGCTGGCCGTCCAGCAGCAGCAAGCCAGGGTTAACGCCAGTATCGGGCGCGCCGGTGAGAGGACGCGGCCTAAACCGCATCGTTTCATTTCGTGTATCCAGCGCCATCAGAGCACCCACTGGGTAGCCACGCAGCACGCTAACAATGAGGGAACGAATGCGGTCCTCATCCCAGGAGTAGGCACGTTGGAAATCCGGAAGTTGAATATCGCCGCGGTCGATGCGTGCGAAGAGGTCATTAAGATCGTAGCTTGGCGTGGTAAAACCCATGGTTCCGACTGTACCCCTGCTCCCAGCATCTTGCCCGCCCAGAAATATATCTCACATAATCCGACAAAATCGGACTCTAAAACCACAAATGCGCCGCCTAGTTAGGCAGTAGCATCGAGCGGGTTCTTGACCCAGCTCATCAGTAATCGCCAGATTCGCGACCAGCGACGTCGGGATAGTCACAGGTTAGAAACGTGCCACCCTCGCCACCTCTAGCACGGTTGCCAGCCCGTTTGCGGGATCTTTGCGGGATCGAGCCTGCAATCCGACGCGCAACAGGAGGGGTTGAGTATCAGGGTCGAAAAGTTTCCGATTTCCAGCTTGCCCCATAGCGGCCTAGAACGCTATAAAAAGATACAACTTAAGAGAGGAGATGAAGCGTTGAGCGAAATTGCACAGATTGAAGCGTCCTGGGTTTGGTTCCGCTTCTTTTACGGCCCTGTGTTGATGGGCTGGGTGAGATAGTACTCGGTTTCTACTTCCTGTGGGGTGGCGTAGGCCAAAGCTTCATGAAGCCGCTTGGTGTTCCACCAATGCACCCACCGCAAGGTGGCCAGTTCGACTTCTCCGACCGACGTCCACGGGCCTTGGGTGTGAATGAGTTCAGCTTTGTAGAGACCATTGACTGTTTCGGCTAGTGCATTGTCGTAAGAATCGCCGACTGTTCCCACACTCGGGCGGATTCCGGATTCCGCTAG
>VNIW01000341.1_pt1 | contig 19919 bp, 16 predicted proteins | sample 7248591 | NCBI WGS metagenome assembly VNIW01 (sample SAMN12251776, study PRJNA551026) | human skin metagenome | isolation source: skin samples from patients infected with Netherton Syndrome | host: Homo sapiens | place: France:Paris | reverse complement strand
CGAGGCCCAGCCCCGGCGCGCGAAGCAGCGTCAGGCCGGAGGCCGCATGTGCTGCGTCCAGCTCCGCGGGAACGTCGACCCGTTGATGGTAGCCGTTGCTAAACAGCAAAGGCACGACGATGGCCGCGCGGTGGCCGCGTTCGGCGAGGGCAATGGCGGCATCGCCAAGCGTCGGCTCGTTGAACTCCAGGTGCGCCGCGGCGAAATCACCACTCCCAAACCCCTGGGCCTGCGCAGCCGTCTGTGTGAGCGCCTCGATGCCGCGGGCGGCGGCGGGGTGGCGCGAGCCGTGGGAGAGGGTGAGAAGGCTAGGCCGTGCCAGGTGTGCCAGGCTCATCGCTTTTCCTTGCTTCGTCTTCCCCAGCCGCGCTTTGGCCCGGCTCCACGGCCGTGGAATGCTCGCGCTTGCGCAAAGACTCCTGCAACGCCTCATTGGTCGAGTGCGCCGGCAGGGGCGCGGAATCCAGCTCATCCTGGCCGAAGAAACGCACGCTGAAGACGCGGAGGCACTCCTGGCAGGACCACGCGAAGTCGTCTTCCTCGTTGGGAAACAGCTGCGTGCCGCTGCAGTACGGGCAGAACTGCGGGTGGTTGCGGTTGGGGTTGGGGGTGCGCCGGAACTTCATTTCAGCAACTCCTCGTCTGCGTGCAGGACCCAGTCGCGGAAGGACTCGCCGGAGGCGCGGTCGTCCTTGTAGTTGGACACCACGCGCACGACGTAGTCGGCCACCTCGTCGCCGCGCACCTTGTGGGCGCGTACCTTGCGGCCAAAACCGGGGTCGATGCCCAAGGCGCCGCCCAGGTGCACCTGGAATCCTTCCAGGCGGTTGCCGTCGTCGTCCGTGATGGTTTGCCCCTTGAACCCGATGTCGGAGACCTGCGTGCGCGCGCAGGAGTTCGGGCAGCCGTTCAACGTGATGTTCAGCGGGACGTCGAGATCGCCCAGGGCGTCTTCCAATTCATCGACCAGCTTGATGGCCGTCGCTTTCGTGGTGGTGTGCGCGAGTTTGCAGAACTCTAGGCCGGTGCACGACATGACGCCGCGGCGGAACTCCGACGGGTTGGAATACAGCCCCGTCTCGTCCAGGGCGTTGCGCAACGGCTCGAGCTGCTCTTCCTCCACATCGAGGAAAACCAGTTCCTTGTACGGGGTGGTGCGGATGCGCTCGATGCCGAATTTTTCGGCCACGTCCGCAATGGCGATGAGCTGCTCGCCGGTCGCGTGCCCCACCGTCGGCTTCACGCCCAGGTAGTACTTGCCGTCCTTTTGCTTGTGGGTGCCCAGGTGATCGCGGCTGCCCGGGTTAATCGGGGTCGGTTCGTTATCCACCAGCGGCGCGTCCAGGTACTCGGTTTCGAGCACCTCGCGGAACTTGTCGATGCCCCACTGCGCCACGATGAACTTCAACCGCGCGCGGTTGCGCAGGCGGCGAAAGCCGTAGTCGCGGAAGATGCCGGCCACACCAGCCCATACCTCGGGCACGCGCTCGAGCGGGATCCACGCCCCTAGCGATTGCGCGAGCATCGGATTGGTGGAAAGGCCCCCGCCCACGAAGCAGTCGAAGCCCGGTCCGTACTCCGGGTGGTTCGCGCCGATGAAAGAGACGTCCTGGATCTCGTGGGTGACGTCCTGGCGGGCGTTGCCGGAAATTGCGGTCTTGAACTTGCGCGGCAGGTTCTGGAACTCCTCGCGGAGGATGAGGTCCTGCTTGATCTTGTCGATGGCCCACGTGCCGTCGATAATTTCGTCCTCGGCCACGCCCGCCACGGGAGAGCCCAGGATGACGCGGGCGACGTCGCCGCAGCCGTTCAGCGTGGACAGCCCGACGCCCTCGAGCTTGTCCCAGATAGCCGGTACGTCCTCGATCTGGATCCAGTGCAGCTGTACGTTCTGCCGGTCCGTGAAGTCCGCCGTCGAGCGCGCATAATCGCGGGAGACCTCCCCCACCGCGCGCAACTGCCGCGGCGTGACGCGCCCGCCGTCGAAGCGGATGCGCATCATAAAGTAGTTGTCCTGCAGTTCCGTGTTGGACAGCTTGGCGGTCAGCTCGCCGCCTAAGTTCTGGTTGCGCTGGGTGTACAGTCCCAGCCACTTAAAGCGCGGCGCCAGGTCGTCGGCGGGGATGGAGGAAAAGCCCTCCTTGGAGTAGATGTCGATAACGCGCTGCCGGGCGGCCATGCCCGGATCTTCCTGCTTGACCTCTTCGTCGTGGTTCAGCGGGGTTCGGCCATCGATCTTCCACTGCCCCTCCGGCTTTTTCTTCCGCGCTCGGGTTCCGGTTCGAACAGCCATGACAACGCCTTTCCGCCTTGAGGGTACGAGTAATCTACGTTGCACCAAACGTATCCACACCGTGCGGTCTACACAATCTAGACCGCTTGGTCTTTATGGGCGTGCGGGCTCAGCCCGCCCTACTGACTGCGGGAATGCCGCGTCGCACAAACAGAAAGGCTGCGAATTAAAATTGTGCGGTCCTGGAAGGACGCACTTTATGGGCGCGCCCCGCGCAGGTGCGCTGGGGCTACCCCGGCGGCGCCTACGTGCGGATGATGCCCAGCACCTCGTCGACGATGCGGTCCACTTCGTCCTTGGTCTCCGCCTCGGCGTTGAGGCGCAGCAGCGGCTCGGTGTTGGACGGACGCAGGTTGAACCAGGCCTTGGAGTCCCGCAGTTCCACGGTGACGCCATCCAGCTTGTCGATGTCCGCCCGATCCGCGAACGCCTCCACCACCGCGTCCATGGAGGCCTGCTGGTCGTCCACGGTGGAGTTGATCTCGCCGGACGCCGCGTAGCGCGAGTAATCCTGCATCAGCTCGCTGAGCGGCTTGTCGGAGGTGCCCAGCGCCGCCATCACGTGCATCGCAGCCAGCATGCCCGAGTCGGCGTTCCAGAACTCCTGGAAGTAGTAGTGCGCCGAGTGCTCGCCGCCGAAGACGGCCTTCTGCTTGGCCATCTCCGCTTTGATGAAGGAGTGGCCGACGCGGGTGCGTACTGCCTTCCCGCCGTGCTCTTCGATGATCTCCGGCACGGTGTGGGAGGTAATCAGGTTGTGGATGATGGCCGAGCCTGGGAACTTCTCCAGGTAGCGCTCTGCCACCAGCGCGCAGATGGCCGACGGGGATACCGGCTCGCCCTTCTCGTCGACGACGAAACACCGATCCGCATCGCCATCGAAGGCAAGGCCGATGTCCGCCTTCTGCTCGGCGACGAACTTCTGCAGATCCACGAGGTTCTTTGGATCCAGCGGGTTTGCCTCGTGGTTCGGGAAGGTGCCGTCGAGTTCGAAGTACAGCTCGCGGATATCCAGCGGCAGGTTTCCAAGTACCTCCGGGACAGTGTGGCCACCCATGCCGTTGGCGGCGTCCACCGCGACGGTCAGCGGGCGAACGTCTGAGAGATCCACCAAGTCATTGAGGAACTTCGCGTAGTCTTCCAGAACATCGCAGCGGTTGTTGGCCCCCGGCTCGTTGCTGCTGTCCGGCACGCCATCGAGAAGCATCTGCTTGATCTCCCCCAGGCCGGTGTCCTGCCCCACCGGCCGAGCCCCGGAGCGGCACAGCTTGATGCCGTTGTACTTAGCCGGGTTGTGTGAGGCGGTGAACATCGCGCCGGCGCAGTCGCGGTCGCCGGAGGCGAAGTACAGCTCATCGGTGGAGGTCAGCCCCAGGTGGAGCACGTCCAGCCCCTGGGAGCGAACGCCCTTGGCAAAGGCGACGGCCAAATCCGGCGAGGACGGGCGCATGTCGTGGCCGACGACCACGCGGTGCTCGCCTTCTTGCCCCACGATGTGGGCGAAGGCCGCTCCGACATCCTGCACAAAGTCTTCGTCGATATCCTCGCCCACGACGCCTCGCACGTCGTAGGCCTTCACGACTGAATCAATCTGTTCACGGGTGCGCATAGCTCCACACTGTACTGTGCTTTCGCCCGCTACGCGCTGCAACGCCGGAGGCGTTTTACTGTGAATCCCCTTGGTTTTCTTCGTCCGGGACAACGCTCAAGTGTGCCCGGCGGTGCGCACGCATATCGGCCACTCGGCGTGACCGGAACACCGGGTGGTTTGAGCGCGACGGGTCGGCTCCGTCGAAGGTCGGAGCATACGAAATCGGATCGTCGCCCGAGCCGACAGACGAGTCATCGACCAGCCCCGTGGTCACCCGGCCGCCCTCGCGGACGGCCTCGGCCAGCGCCATCAGTTCCTCGTCGCCGTCTTCTTCAATTTCGATGTGGTCGACACGGACCAACTCCCAGCCGCGGGGCGCGGTGATGCGCTCGGAATGCGCCTCGCACAGATCCCAGCTGTGCGGGTTTTCCTCCGTGACCAATGGGCCGACGACCGCGGTCTGTTCGGAATAGGCGTACGTCAACGTGGCCACAGCCGGGCGGCTGCAGCCGGGGCGGGAGCAACGACGAAACTCATTCACGCCGAATAAGTCTAAACCCTCAGTTGATGTTTTCCGGTCTGCTGTCTCGGCGCGCCACACCAGGAACGGCGCCGTGCAGGCCGTAACATGACCCACCGTGACCACGCAGCGTACCCACCTCCGCCCCTTCCACGACCGCCGTGGGCGCGGTGTGCGCGGGCCGCTGCTTCCACCGCAGACACCGCGCTTTCGCACCCGGCGGGAGGAATTCGACGCGGCCGTCCTGGAGGCCTACAGCCCGATCCAGAACGCCTTCACCCAGGAGCTGTCGGGACTCGACTTGGCTGTCGATACCGTGCCGCGCATGCGGTTACGCGCAGACTTGACCATCCTGCCGGACGAAATCGTCGCCGACGGCCCCGTCCCCCTCGGGCGAATCCTGCCGGCCGGCGTCAATGCCGAGGGCAACCCGACGCGCGCCCGCCTGGTCATTTTCCGCATGCCTATTCAGACGCGGTGCGCTACCCCGGATGAGCAGGCCAATCTGTTAAGCACCGTGCTCACCGCGCTGGTGGCGAACTATCTCAACGTGGAGCCGCAGGATATCGATCCGCGGTTTAGCTGGGAATAAGATACCGGGCTGCCAGCCGGATTGGTGACCGATCAAAAAGGCGGCGGTGTTATTCAACCGCCTGCACACAATCACCCTCGGGCTGGAGAAATCTCTACCGCCTAGCCGATCTCACGCTTGAGGCGCCGGCGTTCGCGATCCGACAGCCCGCCCCAGATGCCGAAGCGCTCGTCATGCTCGAGCGCGTACTCCAGGCATTCGTCGCGGACAGGGCACGCCTGGCAAATCCGCTTCGCCTCACGGGTCGAGCCACCCTTTTCCGGGAAGAATGCCTCCGGGTCAGTCTGCGCGCAGAGGGCCTGATCCTGCCACTCTTGCTCGACCGCCCCAAACAGCTCGTCTAGAGATAACTCCGCCGCGGCACCGCCACGGAGAATGGCGTTATTTGCCATGTCTTCCACGCCGAACCCTTTCTCCGTAGTGTCAATTCCTCAAAGTGCCAGCTTCCCCGCGCCGCCAGTGAGTGACGGCTTGGCCGCGGGGTTGTTTCTTACACTGATGTCATTTCACACCGGAGCACTAAATATCGTCAACCTAGAAAGAACGGTTCTGGGAGAAAAACTGCGAAAACCCACGCCATTAATCCCATTAGTCACATCAACCACACGCCACTGATCGCGGGGGTGGGAGCCGGGGGTACTACATATAGGTGTGGGGAGGATCTCCACTCACAAGCGCGCAGCTGACGGCGCTGCCGCGCAAGTAAGGGGATCTTTTTTGGCGTGGGATACCGTTTACGCGTCGGAGGAAAAGCGCACGCCCGCGTCCGGGATGTCCACCCCGGGGAACACGCGCATGCCGTCCTTCAGCTCACAGCGCGCGCCCACGTGCGCGCCCTCGCCGATGACGCAATCGGTGATATGCGCGTTGGCGCCGATGTGCGCTCCGGACGCGATGATGGAGTTGGTGATGACTGCGCCCGGTTCGACGGTCACGCCATCGAACACGACGGTCCCCTCCAGGCGGGAGCCGGCCCCAATTTCGCAGCCGCGGCCTACGGACGTGCCGGAGAACAGGAGGACCCCACCGGCGATACCAGCCGACTCGTCCACGATGGACTCACCAGTTCGCCCCTCGAGCAGCGGCGAGTAAGCAATGCCGCGGACGAGATCCGACGAGCCGCGCACAAAGTCCTCCGGCCGGCCCATGTCGCGCCAGTAGGCGTTGTCCACGTGGCCGATGACCTTCTTGCCGGCGGCCAGGACCGACGGGAACGTCTCGCGCTCGACGGAAACCATACGCCCTGCGGGGATGGTCTCAATAAGGGACTTGTCAAAGACGTAGCAGCCCGCGTTGATCTGGTTCGTCGGCGGATCTTCGGTCTTTTCCAAAAAGGCAGTAACGCGCCCCTCCTCATCGGTGGGCACGCAGCCGAACGCGCGCGGATCCGCGACCTTGAGCAGGTGCATGGTCAGATCGGCTTCCTTCTTGCGGTGCGTTTCCAGGATGCCGTGAAGATCCATGCCGGACAGGACGTCACCGTTGAACACCATGGCGGTGTCGTGGTGCAGATGATCGAGAACGTTGCGGATGCCGCCGCCGGTGCCGAGCGCCTCTTCCTCGACGACGTACTCGATGTCCAGACCGAGATCAGAGCCGTCACCGAAGTATTCCTCGAAGACCTCGGCCTTGAAGGAGGTGGACAACACGACGTGCTGGATGCCCGCGGCCTTAATGCGCGCGAGCAGGTGCTGCAGGAAGGGGAAGTTTGCAGTCGGCAGCATCGGCTTCGGCGTGCCAATGGTCAGCGGGCGCAAACGCGTTCCACGGCCGCCGACCAAAATAACCGCGTCGACAGACGCACCGAGCGATTCCCGCCCGTCCAGATCGGTACGGGAGGTGTCCTGTTCAACCATCAAAAGTCCTTGTACATCTTCCTGTAGACGACGAAAAGTCCGAGCAGGCCGTCAGCATGCCACGGCGCCACCGCACTTCTTAAGCAGAGATTGTAAAAGCCACCCCGGACAAAACCGGGCTACGACATTTCAACGGCGTGGCGCAAAAAGGCCACACCGCATCGCCTCCCTACCGCGAACCGGCGAGGCGCTCGAGCACGAGTCGCGCCTTGAGCCCGGCACGCAGCGCCCATCGCAGGGGTGCCTGCCACCACTTTGGGTGGCGATCGGCTTGGAAGCGGTAGGCCGATGCGTGGTGCGCCTTCAGCATCGGGCCGGCGTGCGCTTTGGTGGAGTGCCCCTGGGCGTGGGAAATACGGGCCGCCGGGCAATACACGTTGGTGTACCCGGCGCGCTGCAGGCGATCGCCGAGGTCGACGTCTTCGAGGTACATGAAGTAGCGCTCATCAAAGCCGCCGATAGCCGCGAATGCGTCCCATCGCAGGAGCAGGCACGATCCGGACAGCCAGCCGGCGGTGCGCTCGGTGTCCATGTCCTCTCCCCGGCGGTACCGGGCCGTCCACGGGTTCTGCGGCCACAGGCGCGAAAACACCGCGTGCCCAATACCGTCCCGCAGCGTGGGCACCTCCCGCGCGGAGGGATAGGTAGATCCGTCCGGCTCGACAATGCGGGGGCCTGCCGCCGCCGCTTCCGGGTGGCGCTCCAGACAATCGATGAGCGCGTCAATACTTCCTGGCGTGAACTCGACATCGGGATTGCTCAGCAGAAGATAGTCCGCGCCCACCTCGCCGCGATTGCGCGCCGCGCGGAGGTAGCGCTCCCCGGCATTCATCCCGCCGCCGTAGCCGACGTTGCCGCCAGTAGGAAGGAACGTCACGCCGGGGCGTTTACCCGCGCGCTCGGGGACGCCGTCGCGCGAGCCGTTATCGGCCAACACGGTGAGCGTCTCCCTGTCGGTGGCGGCAGCCAGCGAGGTGAGGAACCTATCCAGGTACGCACCCGGTGAGTACGTCACGGTCACCACCGCGAGCGGCAACGCATGTTCGCGGGACGTAGATTCATTCAGTGGGCTCACGGTCTGTAGAGACTAGACCCGTACAACGGGCGGGATACCGACCGACACATCGCACCCGCTCCCCACGCTGGTTGGTGCTTAGACTAGGGCTGGTGCGCGATCTGACTTAAGATAAACAGATCGCATTGTCGTCCTCGTTGTTCTTGCCCGTCTACGACCTACTGGAAGATCTCGCTCGTGAGCTTTGAAACCCCGCGCCGGGCCCGTGATATTCAGGCCGCCCCCTCCCGGTCCGTCGATCTCAAGCAAATCGGTTCTACCCCGGTGAAAGCCGTTCTGGCCATCTTGAGCGTCATCATCTTGACCGTGACGGGCGTCGCGTACGCGACCATCGGCCGCCTCGGCGGCGGGCTCTCGTCGGTCAACAACCTGGATCTCAACGACGAGGGGTTCTCCCAGGGCAACGCCCCAGACGGCGCGGTGGACATCCTCTTGGTGGGCAACGATTCGCGCACGGACGCTAAGGGCAATGAGCTGAGCAATGAGGAGCTGGAAAAGCTGCATGCCGGCTCCGACGAGGGCGAGTCCAACACCGACACCATCATGCTGATCCGCGTGCCTAACGATGGCTCGCGGGCCACCGCCGTATCCATCCCGCGCGATACTTATGTTCATGACGCGGACCTGGGCAACACGAAGATCAACGGCGTTTTCGCAGGCCACAAACAGGCCAAGGTGGACGAGCTGGAGGCCAGCGACTCGGGACTTACGAAAGACGAGATTGAAAAGAAAGGCATCGAGGCGGGCCGTAAGGCGCTGCTCGACCAGGTGCACTCCCTCACCGGCATCGACGTCGACCACTACGCCGAGGTGGGCCTGCTCGGCTTCGTCCTGCTCACCGAAGCCGTAGGCGGCGTGGACGTGTGCTTGAACGAGGACGTCAAGGACCCGATGTCTGGCGCGGACTTCAAAGCGGGCCCGCAGACGCTGCAGGGTGCCGATGCCCTCGCTTTCGTCCGCCAGCGTTACGGTCTGCCGCGCGGCGATCTCGACCGCATCACCCGCCAGCAGGCGTTCATGGCATCGCTCGTGTCCAAGGCACTGGCTACCAACACGCTGACGAACCCGAACAAGCTGCGCAAGATCTCCGCCGCGGTGGAGCGCTCTGTGGCCATCGACGAGAACTGGGACGTTACCCAGTTCGCCACCCAGCTGTCCGACCTGGCGGCCGGCAACGTCACCTTCAACACCATCCCGGTGACCTCCGTCGACGGCGTCGGCGACTACGGCGAATCCATCATCACCGTCGATCCGGACGAGGTCCACGAGTTCATGGAGGAACTCGCAGACCCGAAGGACAAGGCGGACGACGCCGACGGCAAGGGCAGCGAAGGTGCCGCAGCTGACGGCTCCGCGCTTGACGATGCCACGACGGTCGACGTCCTCAATGCCGGCACCCGCGAAGGCCTGGCCGGCGGGGTCGGCTCCTGGTTGAAGGACAACGGGGTCAAGGTCAACAAGACGTCCAATGCCCAGCCCGGGGTGTACACCTCCTCGCAGATCGTGACGGCCAACGCCGACGACGAACGCGCGCACAAGTTGTCGGAAAAGCTGGGCGGCATCCCCATCACGGTGAACGAAAACCTAGATGCGGATTCGCTCATCGTCGTCACCGCCGATGATTACGCGGGCCCGCTGGATGAATCCAAGACGAGCGATGCCGACGACAGCACCGCAACCGATTCAGACTCGGACGGTGCGGATTCTGACACCGACTCGGGCTCGAAGGCCCCGGTGGGCACCCCGGGTGGTGACTTTGGCGCGGCCGAGGTCTCCCCGGAGATTGATGCAGGTGGCAACGGCCCGCGGTGCGTGAACTAGAAAGCACATCACCGTAAGTTACACACCTCACATTCAGGCTTCACATACGATGTAGGTCACATCGGTTTGAAGCTACTACGTGAGGAGTGCTCCCCCATGCCCACTACCGATACTGACTCCGATACCGCACATCATTCCGCGCGTATCGATGCCGCGGACATCGATACCGGGAACATCGATACCGGGGACAACGACCGCAAGCCCGCTGGTTCCACCGCCACCTGGGTGATGACACTCTTCGGCACCGCGGTCGGCGCCGGCATCCTCTTCCTTCCCCTAGACGCCGGTAAGTACGGATTCATCCCCCTAGCATTCGCCACTGTCTTTATCTTGCCGCTGGTGTATTTCTCGCACCGCACATACGCGCGCATCGTCAGTGGCGCACCGAAGAAAGACCACGGCAAGGACGTCCTCGAACTCGTCACCAAGTACCTGGGCGATAAGAAGGGGCTCGTCGTCGCCATCTTCTACTGGCTTGGCATCTACCCCACCGTGCTGATTTACGGCGTGAGCATCACCAACGCGGTCAACAGCTTCATCGTCAATCAGCTCAACGGCCCGGAGGTTCCACGCCCCATCCTGGCCACGCTCTGCGTCGGGATCATGACCGGCGCATTCGCCTTCGGCCGGCGCCCCATGCTGTGGCTGGCGCAAATCTTGGTCTACCCGCTCATCATCGCCCTGGCGGCGGTGTCCGTCTACCTCATCCCCCGGTGGGACTTTCAGAGCTTCTTGCACTACGAGAGCAGCGCCCATGACTTCGGGGTCCTCCAGGGAATCCTGCTTATCCTGCCGGTTCTAGTGTTTTCCTTTAGCCACATGGCAGGCCTGTCCCAATTCTCCTTGGACATGCAGCCCACCTACGGCGACAAGACCGAAAAGCGCGTCTCCCGCACGGAGCTGTACACCGCCATTGCCTTGGTGTTTTTCACCATGTTTTTTGTCTGGTCCTGCGTTCTCGCACTCGGCGCGGACGGCATGGAGGAAGCCTCTGCCCAAAACGTTCCGGTGCTGTCCTACTTTGCCAACGTCACCGGCACGCCGTTCATGCAGTACATGACCCCGGTGCTCGTGATGTGCGCAATCATCACCTCCTACTTCGGCCACATGTTGGGCACTGAGGAGGGCACCGAATACCTGCTCAAGTCGGCGGCACCGCAGTGGACTGAGCGCCTCAACCCCACCGTGTTGAAGCACGGCATCTACGTCTTCGTCTTCGTCACGGTCACGCTCGTTGCCATCCTCAACCCGTCCATCATGGACCTCATCTCTGTCGTGGGCGGTATCTTCGTCGTGTTCCTCGTCTACTGGCTGCCGGTCTATATCTTCAAAACGGTGCCGGAATACAAGCGCTTTGGACGCGATCCGTGGAACTACTTCGTCGTCGGCATGGGTGTGCTTACCGCCGGTGTCACGGTGTGGAACCTGTTTCACTAACCGACCGGGCTCGACGCCTGGGCGTGGCCGGACTGCCGCAGCCTCTCTACTATGGGGCGCCATGCAGTTCCTGGCTCACCTGTTGCGCTCCGATCCGAATTGCCCGCGCCTGACCGTCTACAACGAATCAACGGGCGCGCGCATGGACTTTTCCGCACAGACGCTGGACAACTGGGTCGCCAAAATCTCCAATATGCTCGATGAAGAACTCGAGCTCGACGCCGGCGACGCCATCGCGATCGATCTTCCGGTCTCTTGGCAGGCGGCGGTCATCGCCCTGGGCGCCGCAGCCCGCGGAGTGGATTTCCACTTCCGCTCGGCCACTGCCACCCAGGACGAAGACCTCGACCCGACCACGTGCGCTGCAGTCTTCACGGAGCCGGATAAGTTCGGCGCCTACGCCGACGGCGGCGACATCGTCCTCGTGACCAATGACCCGTTCGGCCGCGGCGTGGAGGAAATCGGCCAGGAGCTTCCCGTCGGCGCCATCGATTTCGGCCCGACGGTGCGTTTCTTCCCCGACGCGTACGGCTCGCGCACGCCGGCGCTTCCCGATGTCTACCCCACCGAACAACCGGCAGAACGCGCTCTTTCCACGGGGTGGACCACCACGGACGAATTCGTGCGCACCGTCGTCGAACCACTGTCCGCGGGCGGATCCGCTGTCATCGTTGCTGGCCTTGTCGCTGCTGAGCGGCTGGATGAAATTGCTCGCAACGAAAAGGTGACCTCGCGGCTGTAATCGTCTATCCTTGGGCACCGTAAGGTTGTGTGGCGCTCGGTGTACCACCCCCCGAGTAGCCGAGCAGCCCCGCCTTACTTTCCGACTGCCCCGTCGCGCATCCCCCCGAAGCGCGGCGGGGCAGTTCCCTTTTGCCGCGGGCACCTCCACCGTCACCCACGTGGCGGCGCGCTATTAACAGTGCTTCGGCAGAAATTACACTTTCATCCAGCTTTTCACATGCAGAACTTCCGGCACTTCAGTTTTGCTGCCTCCCACTATCCCGGAACGTTGATCCGTACATATTTTCACTGACACGTAAACAAAATTGGGGAGCGTTTACCCCGCCCAATCCATGACTAACCCACCGTTTGTCAGACTTTTATGCCCTTCAATCTGGCGCGAAATGGGTCGAAAATACGCAGTTCACAGCAGGGTTCGTCGCCTCGGCCAAGACGGCGCCGACGCGTCAGGCTCACCCCCGAAATGACGCGCCGCCCGCCGCGCGTTCGGATCATCACGGGCAAGCACCCGCCCCAACCCCGGCTAATTACCCCCACAATAGGGTATTTTGACCCGATGACGTCGCTAGCGATTTCCGATCAAAAATCCGGCGTATGAGCCGAGAATTTCCGTTGTATTCGCAGGGCTACCGGCATACACGGCGACGGCCGGGCCGGGCCGGGCGGAGTCAACAACCGTTGCAGTTTTTCCTGTCTTTCAGCTTTAAACCCTTGCCACGTTCTGAGGATCCCCTTAGCCTACGAATATCGCATTCAGGTCAATGCGTTTGAACTTCACTAGCTGGTTTCCAAGGAGAGTAAGTCATGAATATTCGTCGCCGCGTTTCCGGCATCGCCGCCGGCGTCGCTCTGGCTGGCACTCTGTTCACCCCGCTCGCGGGCGCAGATACCCAGACCGAGTCCCACCCTGAGACCCCGACCACCAACCCGGATCTGCCGATCGTCCACACCTCCCACGGTTCGGACCACATCAAGGCAAACATCCTGAACCCGCACCCGGTCTGCAACTCCGCCGAGGACTTCCGCACGGTCGTCTACAAGGCCACCGACACCTTTGCCCCGGCTGGCACCATCTCCACCACTAACCAGACCGACAAGAGCATCAAGCTCCAGCAGGATCTGTCCAAGTCGCAGGAGATCAGCGTCTCCATCAGCGGTGACCGCACCGAGACCACCGGCTTCAACCTCGGTGGCGAGGGCTCCAAGAGCGGCCTGACCGGTTCCGCCGGCATCTCCCACGAGATCGCCAAGAAGATCAGCGGTTCCGCTTCCTACTCCCTGTCCTGGGAGGCTGGCCAGTCCATCGGACCGTACGACGTTCCGCCGAACCACACCGGTGAGGCCACCTACGGTTTCCGCGTTCTGAACATGACCGGCACCCAGCAGTACTGCAAGCCGAACGGCACCTGGTCCACCCCGACCTTCTGGTCCGCGCTGCAGCCGATCAAGAACGAAGTTCGCGTTAAGAACTACGACAAGCTGTCGGATTCCTACGCGCCGAACAAGAACGCCCAGACCACCACCGACGCGAAGAACCCGCAGGTTGGTCAGGAAGACAAGGATCCGGAGAAGGACGCCGAAGAGCTGAACTCCACCGAGTCCAACGAGGGCGATGCCCCGAAGGACAAGGTCGGCGACGAGATCGAGGGCGTCGAGGATCAGGATCTGGATTCCGACGGCAACAGCAAGGACAACTCCGACGTCAAGGAGTCCGAGGACGAGGGCGACAAGGAGTCCGACTCCAAGGAATCTGACAAGAAGGAGACCGAGGCTACCGCCGACGACGAGACCCAGAAGATCGGCGAGGACGAGGATTCCGACTCCGAGGACTCCGACAAGGTTGAGACCAACCAGGACGAGAACGCCGAGGAGAACCAGGGCCCGGACGTCGACTCCGAGTCCGCCGAGGACCTCGACCTGAAGCCGTACCTGCAGACCTCCGGCATGAAGGCTGAGGGCTTCGCAGGCACCGTCGCCCTGAACGTTGAGAACGTGGGCAAGAAGCGCTACTACGGCGAGTACCCGGCAACCCAGTTCCGCGTCGACGTCAAGACCGACGAGGGCCCGGAGAAGGTTGACCGCCTCATCACCCCGCGTTCCTCCAACGGTGCGCACATCCGCGACCTGGGCTACGACTACGACAAGGGCGTTCGCTCCTTCGAGGTCACCCTGTCCAACCCGGTCAACCCAGGCGACAAGGCCCGCGTTGCAAACCTGGACTTCGGTGACGGCCTGACCAAGGAAGGCCGCATCAAGAACTACATCGAGGTCACCCAGACCAGCCGTCTCGATGGCGACAAGTCCAAGGACAACGACCAGAACGTTGACTCCCACGACAAAACCGTCACCGACTTCGGCAAGAAGCACAGCGGCCTGTTCTAAGGCCCGCTAGCTAGCTCCTCCCCTGTGAGGGGCTAAAGCTTCACCCGGTTTCCCGCCCGCTTTACAAGCGGAAAGGAAACCGGGTTATTTTTATGCAAAATTCGCCTTTTTGTGACGGCGATCATATAGCCTGGATCACACCCCTGACATCAAGCATGAGGAGTCATTCAGGCATGCAGGAAAAACTACACACACCCCACCCCGACGCGGAGGACACTCCGCTCCATAGCGGACGCTCGCAGGTCAGCCACAGCGCACAGGGCGGCCACGACCAAGGCAGCCACGGCCAAGGCGGCAAACGGGGCGTGGACGCCATGTGGACCATCACCCTGTTTGGCACCGCGGTCGGCGCGGGCATTTTGTTCCTGCCCATTTCCGCCGGCAGCTTCGGATTCTGGCCGCTGCTCATAGCCACGGTCCTCATCGGGCCGATGACCTTCTGCGCGCACCGCGCCTTTTCCTGGATGATGAGCTCCTCCCGCCTCTCGGGAGAAGACGTGCTCGAGGTACTCACGGATTACTTCGGCAAAAGCTCCGGTCTCATTCTCGCCGTCATCTATTGGTTCACTTTCTTCCCCGTGGTTCTCATCTACGGCGTGAGCATCGTCAACACGGTCGACAGCTTCATCGTCAACCAACTCCACGGCCCAGAAATCCCCCGCGCAATCCTCGCCCCTGTACTGGTCGGACTTATGACCCTGGCGCTCGCCTTCGGGCACAAGATCATGCTGGCTATTGCCCAGTTCATCGTGTACCCGCTCATTTTCGCGCTCGCGGCAGTCTCGCTCTACCTCATCCCCCAGTGGGACCTGGGTTCTTTCATGGAGGCAGGAGACTCCAGCGCGGGCGGGCTAATCCGGTCGATGTTCCTCATCCTGCCGGTGCTTGTCTTTTCCTTCTCCTTCGTGGCGGCCCTGTCTCAGTTCTGCCTGGAAATGGAAAAGCACCACGGACCAGATCACCAGGAGCGCTCTACCCGCGTCATTGGCTGGACCACCCTGCTTCTGACCGTATTCACCATGTTCTTCGTCTGGTCGTGCGCTTTGGCGATGGGCGCAGACGGCATGGCGACCGCCAACGAGAACAACCTGCCGGTGCTGTCCTACTTCGCCAACGTCACCGGCACGCCGTTTATAGCCTACATGGCGCCGGTCGTGGTGGTTTGCGCCATCGCGTCGTCGTACTTCGGCCACGCGCTGGGCACGGTCGAAGGCACCCAGTACCTGTTCAACCTCGTTGCGCCCCGCGCTACGAAAAAGCTCAGTCCGCGCGCGCTCGACCTCTGGACCTACCTGTTCATCTTCATCTGCGCGAGCCTGGTGGGCATTTTCAACCCGTCGATCCTGGACATGATCACCCTGGTCGGCGGCATCTTCTTCGCGCTGATGACCTATCTGCTTCCCATGTACGCGGTCCACCGTATGGATGCACTGAAGAAGTACCGCGGTCGGCCGAGCAACTACTTCGTCATCGTCATGGGCTCCATCGTGCTGGTGGCCACCATTTGGTCCCTGTTCGTATAATCCGCCCCCACACACTAAAACCCGGTCGGAGGTTGGCCCTCTGACCGGGTTCTTGACGTGGAAAGCCTTCGTTCGGGTTCTTGACGTGGAAAGCCTCCTGAGGGCTTTCCACGTTAAGGCTTGGCGATGTAGTGCACTTCCACGTACTCGTGGATGCCCTCCGGGCCGCCTTCGCGGCCAAAGCCGGAGAACTTTACGCCACCGAAGGGCGCAGCGGCATCGGAAATGCCCGCGCGGTTGATACCCACCATGCCGGCGTCGAGGTGGCGGGCGAAGTACTCGGACGTCTCGAAGTCCTTTGAGAACGCGTAAGCGGCCAGACCGAACTCGGTGTCGTTGGCCTTGCGCACGGCCTCCTCGACATCCGAATAGGTCGTGATGGTCGCCACCGGGCCGAAGATCTCCTGGCGGAGGATGTCGGCGTCGTCCGGGATGTCGGTGATGACCGTCGCCGGGTAGAAGTAGCCCTCGCCCTCAATCGGCGCGCCGCCGGTGCGGATGGTGGCGCCGGCGTCGCGGGCGGCATCGACAAGCTCGGCGATCTGGTCGCGCTGCTTGGCGGAGACCAACGGGCCCTGCGTGGTGCCCTCAGCAAGACCGTGGCCACGGGTGTAGGACTCCATCATCTCCACCATGCGGTCAGCGAACTCGGCGGCGATGTCCTCGTGGACGATGAAGCGGTTCGCGGCGATGCACACCTCGCCGCCGCCGCGCATCTTCGCCGTCTTCGCACCCTCAATGACCTCGTCAAGGTCGGCGTCGCGGTGCACGATATACGGCGCGTTGCCGCCCAGCTCCATCGAAGTACGCTGCAGGTTCTCGGCGGACTGTTCCACCAGCTTCTTGCCCACGGCCGTCGAACCGGTGAACGTCACCTTGCGCAGGCGGGGATCCGCCATGAGCTCGCGGGAGAGATCGGTGGACGACTGCGACGGGACGATCGAAATGACCCCGGACGGGACGTCGTACTCCTTGAGCACGTCGGTGGCGATCTGCCCGAACAGCAACATCGTCAGCGGGCTTTCCTTCGCCGGCTTGACGATGATGGGGCAGCCCGCCGCCAGCGCCGGACCAATCTTGCGGGTCGGCATAGCGAGCGGAAAGTTCCACGGGGTGATTGCCAGTGCCGGGCCGACCGGGCGCAGCGACGTGGTAATCGAGCCATTGCCCGCCGGGGACGCGTAGTGGTTGCCGTACATACGCACGGCCTCCTCGCCGAACCAGCGCAGGTAGTCCGCACCGTAGGTGACTTCTGCCTTGGCGTCGGCGTAGGTCTTGCCCATCTCCAGGGTCATGAGGGTGGCAAAGTCATCGGCCCGGTCCATGACGCGGTCGAAGATCTCGCGCAGGATGTCGGCGCGGGTCCGGGGCGCAACGGCAGCCCATTCGTCGCGGACGGCATCGGCAAGCTCGAGTGCGCGCATCCAGTCCGCCGACTGGGCGTCGGCCACCTTGGCGATGACCTCCCCCGTGGCCGGATCCTCAACCTCGAATGTGCCGTTACCCGTGGCCGGGGTGTCCTCGTGGCCCAGGCGAATGCCGGTGGGGACCCCGTCCAAGAGGTGGGTGACCTCCGAGTAATCGAACGTAGCCATTGCTAACTCCTTCCGTATGTGCGTGTCCTCCTTTCTACACTGCCGCAGTCCAGCCCCGCTCCCGCCCGCCGCGGCGGGAAATGCGTATCGTCGGCACCACGCGACGGGCACGCATGGAAGAGACATGCGCGCCGTACCCAAACGCGTAATAGATAAGGAGTACGTGTGATGAATAACCTCAACGATCCCCGCACTCTCTACCCGTCCATCGAACCGCGCCGCCAGGTTCAGGAAGAGCCAGGGCTGGATACCCACATGGATCCGGTTCCGGACATCGGCCTGGATACCTACGAAGGTTCCGGCAAGCTCAAGGGCCGCCGGGCGCTGGTGACCGGTGGTGACTCCGGCATCGGCGCGGCCGCGGCCATCGCCTACGCCCGCGAGGGTGCCGACGTTGCCATCGCCTACCTCCCCGCCGAGGAAGAAGATGCGCAGCGCGTGATCAAGGCCATCGAGGACGCCGGCCAGAAGGCGCTGGCCCTGCCCGGTGACCTGGCCGAGCGCAAGCAGTGCGAGAAGATCGTCGAAGAGACCGTGAAGGCCTTCGGTGGTCTCGACATCCTGGTCAACAACGCCTCCCGCCAGATCTGGCAGGAAAACCTGGAAGACATCTCGGACGAGCAGTTCGACCGCACGATGAAGACCAACATCTATGGCTCCTTCCGCGTGACCAAAGCCGCGCTGAAGTACCTGGAGGCGGGTTCGTCCATTATTTTCACCTCCTCCATCCAGGCCTACGACCCGACCGAGACGCTCATGGATTACGCCATCACCAAGGCCGCGCTGAACAACTTCAGCAAGGGCCTGGCCCAGTCGCTCGGGCCGCGCGGCATCCGCGTCAACGCCGTGGCACCCGGCCCAGTGTGGACCGCTCTGCAGCCCAGCCACGGCCAGCCGCAGGAAAAGATCGAGAAGTTCGGCAAGGACACCCCGCTGGGCCGCGCTGGTCAGCCGGCGGAACTTGCCGCGGCGTACGTCCTGCTGGCCTCGGACGACGGCTCCTTCATCTCGGGCGAGACCCTCGGTATCGCCGGCGGCCGCCCGACGCCGTAAGTGGCCAAGCGCACTCGCTGGGGCCTTAAGCTCACCTGAACCTGCGGTCTAAGATGCTGTTATGCATCAAGACTCCAGTGATTCAAGGGAGCATCCCCTCATCCTGGCGATCACGGCGTGTCCCACCGGGATCGCCCACACATATATGGCGGCGGAAAACCTGCAGGCCGCCGCGGACAAGCTCGGCTACGAACTCAAGACCGAGACGCACGGGTCCATTGGCGTGGAGGGGACGTTCACCGACGACGACATTGCACGCGCGGCGGGTGTGGTGGTGGCGGCGGACACCGTCATCGACAAGCACCGCTTCGCCGGCAAACGGCTCGTGGCCACCGGGGTGGACGCGGCCATCGACACGCCCGATACCCTGCTTGAGCAGGCGCTGAGCTCCCCCGAGTGGCACGAGGACGCCCACTCCGCGCACGCCGATGACGACAGTCCCGCGCTGGGCGCGCCCAGCGCGAGCGGCGTGGGCTCTAACCTGTACAAGGCGCTGATGAACGGCGTCAGCCACATGATCCCATTCGTGGTCACCGGTGGTCTCCTCCTCGCGGTCTCGCTATCCATTGGCGGGCAACCCACCCCGGAGGGCCTGGCCATCCCGGAGGATTCCTTCTGGTTCACCATCTCGCAGCTGGGCCAGTTGGCATTCTCCCTGATGGTGCCGGTTCTGTCGGGCTACATCGCGATGGGTATCGCGGACCGACCGGGGCTCGCCCCCGGAGTGATGACGGGGCTTATCGCCACCACCGGATCCCTGTACGGATCGGAGGCGGGCGCCGGCTTTATCGGCGGCATCGTCACCGGCATTCTGTCTGGCTATGTGGCGCTGGCGATCAAAAAGATTCCGGTGCACAAGTACATCCAGCCGATCTGGCCCATCATCGTCATCCCGATCGTCACCACGCTCGTCGTGGGACTGGCCTTCGTCCTCCTCATCGGCGCGCCGCTGTCGTCCCTGTTCGGTCTGCTCACCCACTGGCTGTCCGGGATGGAAGGCGCGTCCACCATCGCATTGGGCGCGGTCATCGGCGCGATGATCGCGTTCGACATGGGCGGGCCGTTTAACAAGACGGCGTTCCTCTTCGGCGGCGGCATGATCGCGGCCGGCAACGCGGGCCCGATGGGCATGGCCGCCACCGCGATTGCGGTTCCCCCACTGGCAGTGGGCGTGGCCACGCTTGTGCGGCGCGGCTGGTTCACCAAGGCCGAAAACGACTCCGGCATTGCCGCGCTGTTCATGGGCTTTTTCGGCATCACGGAGGGTGCCATCCCGCTCGCCGCGGCGCGCCCCTTCCAGGTCATTCCCGCGAACGTCATCGGCGGCGCGGTCTCCGGCGCGCTGGCCGGCCTGTTCATGGTGGAAGACAACGTCATGCACGGCGGGCCCATCGTCGCCGTCCTCGGTGCCGTGGACCACGTGGGCGGGTAATTCCT
>VNIW01000338.1_pt1 | contig 20099 bp, 15 predicted proteins | sample 7248591 | NCBI WGS metagenome assembly VNIW01 (sample SAMN12251776, study PRJNA551026) | human skin metagenome | isolation source: skin samples from patients infected with Netherton Syndrome | host: Homo sapiens | place: France:Paris | reverse complement strand
GCAAACTTTATTTTACTAGATTGATGATTTTAGGGCTCTTTTTTATGTGTTGCACTTAAATTGTAAATTCATCATATTTAAAAACGGAGTTTTTAAATTTCAAACATAGCAATTAACTGAGTGTGTTCTGAATTTGGTAAAGCGTTATTATTATTAAAATCAGCGCTTGATATTAATAATACCTCATTATCGATGATTGTAAAGCATATTTTGCGTCAAGTTTTAAATTTTATTCTAATTATTAATATTATACTATTTAGCAATGTCTTTTTTGTGTATAATAAACCTTAAATAACGCTTATAATGTTTTACATTATTGATAGTTACTATATATGTACTATTATCTAAGAATTTCTAGTCTAGCCATTCATACTATTTTCTTCTTTAGAACATATAGATTACTTCATAAAATATAACTATAAACTTTTCGGAATAGTTTTTAAATTAAAAGGATTTTATTTTTCACATCAAAGAAAGAGCTGATCAAATGACCATTAGAAAAGCATTACAACTAATTATTATACTAGTACTTATACTAACTACAGCCACTGGTTGTGATTTATTGCTTTTGGGAAAGGATAGGAAAATCAAGAATTTATTTAATGAAAAGCTAAGTTTTTATCCTGTTAAAAATTTAGATGATTATTATCATCTGACACCAAAAGGAGAGTACGAAAAAATTAATGCATATAGTGGAGTATGGATAGTACATACTAGTTATTCAATAAGAAAGGACGAAATATTATTTGATGAAGGAGCAGTATTATATAGAGATTTAGATAATAAAACAGCTAAAGGTAATTACTATAAACGTAAAATATTTGATGATAAACAAAAAGGATTAACTACTAAAGAAACAAAATATAAAATTATTATGAAAAATAACCAAATTAAGTGTATTGATTCTAATGTAAGTCCAGCGTTGAAGAAGAAAATTGAAAACTTTAAATTTATGAGTCAATACTCTGACTTTAAAAACATCAAAAAAAATCAATGGGTAATCAGAAATTATAACTACACATTGAATAACTTTTTCGCTACTCGTAACCTAAGCAACGAAGACGATATTGTTAAAGATTTAAGAGAAATTTATGATATTAAAGATAAAAGTTCACCTTCTATTGCTATGAGTGGCGCTAGTAGTGAATTTAAAAAGGATAACAATCTAAATATTAGTCTAGACATCAATTTTAATCAAAATGATATTAGTATTTCAGACGCAATAAAATTTGATAGTGGCGGAGTTGGTGGAGAAGATGGATATGGAATAAATCTATAAAATACCATTATGAAGATTTAATAAGCACTACTGCAAATACAAGAGTGGTATTAAATTTTACCTACAAACTAGAAATTGATTACTATAAAATTTTTAATCAAGATAAGTTGAGTAAACAAACGAAGGATTTAAAGTAGATCATATTCCTTCCGTTGGAGCTATACTACAAACTACAGAGGGTGCATCAGGTCATGTGGCATTTGTAGAAACAATCAACATAGATGGCAGTATACGTATTACTGAAATGAATTTCTTAGGAGTCTATATAGTATCATCTCGCACAATACCAACTTATTCTGTAAGTAACTATAAGTATATTCATTAATAGCCATCAATCTTATTATACACTAAACAGAGTGTTTTAGTAGGATAAATTACATTCAAACACTACATACGAGCCAACCTCTCTCTATTATTACACTAATCAATGATTGATAATTTGGAATTATTTATTTTTTATTGTTACTTGCAACTATATGTATATTACTTAAGAACTCATCATATAGTTTTTACAAAGACAATTTTTAAAGATTTATCTTAACTTAATCTCAGAAAGAGCTGATCATATGAACATCAGAAAAGCGTTACAACTAATCGTAATTCTAGTACTAATACTAACTACAGCCACCGGTTGTGACTTATTATCCTTTGGTAAAGAGAGAAAAATCAAAAATTTATTCAATGAAAAACTAAAATTTTATCCTGTTAAAAATTTAGATGACTATTATCATCTTACTCCTAAAGGTGAATACACTAAAAACAATATTTATTCGGGAGAATGGATATTATTATCAAATTATTCATTTAAAAAAAGAGAGGGTTTATATACAGAAGGAGCAATTTTACATATAGATATAGATAAGAAACTTGCTAAGGGTAAGTATTATAAAAATTTAATATATGAAGATAAAGAAAAAGGATTAATTACGAAAAAAACAAATTATAAAATAATCATGAAAAACAACCACCTTAAGTGTATTGATGATCGTGCTAGTAAAGTGATGAAGGAAAAAATTGAAAACTTTAAATTTATAAGTCAATACGCTAATTTTAAAAAATTAAAAAGATTTCCATGGAGTATTCAAAATTATAATTATACATTGAATTCTTTTTTTGCAACACGAGAATTAAGCAATGAAGATGAGATTGTTAAATATTTAAGAAATAATTATGATATTAAATACAAAAGTTCGCCGTATATTTCAATGAGTGGTAATAGTAAAGAATTTAAGCAAGACAATAATATCAATATCGATTTGGAAATTACATTTAACAAAAATAATTGCTATTTTTCAGACGCAATAATATATAAAAATTAAAATTTCGAAAGGATTAAGGATAATGAAAGACAAATATTACTTAGATTTTGGTAGTTTAACGAATAGTACTGAAAACACTAGCGCTATTTCTAAAATAAGTTATGAATTAGAAACTGCATACTATCAAGGGTTAAATAAAGATAAAATAAATAAACAAATAAATCAAGCTAAAGAAGAGAAAGAATTCCCACCTAATCTTGAGTATAAAGAAACCTTTAATGATACAAAAATAGGAATGAGTACTTCTGTATTTGTAGATACAAATACTGGGAAAGCTATTATTGGTGTAGCAGGAACAAATATCAATAAAGATAATATTAGAGATACTTCACATGATATTGGAGCAGACGCAAATATCGGTATACATACCGTAAATCAAAATGACACCTACTATAAAGAGACTCAAAAATTTATCAAACGAATAAAACAAGAGTACGATGTAGAAACAATTACTGGCCACTCTAAAGGAGGACGAGATGCTATTATTCTTGGTGCCAGTAATAATATTAAAAATATTGTAACTTACAATTCTGCCCCTTTAGCAATTCCGCTAATTAGAAAGATATTCCTATTTATTAAAGATAATAGAGATTCTTCACAACAAATTAACCCTATACAAAATTCTGTGCTTTCATTCCTTAATTCATTACGTATAATTCAACTTAAAAAATTATTGAAAAATTACAAAGGAAAAATAACAAATTTTCGTACAAATAAAGACCAATTAACATCACTTTCTGTATTACTTGGTGGCGTATATAAAGATCACTTTATCACTTTAAATAATGATAAGGATCACAGCATCGATAATTTTTTAGATTCAAATACGCAAAATTCTATAATTAAAGCACTAATTTCCAATGAAAAAGATACACATCAACTTGTAAGCGAAATAAAAGAAGAAAGTATTCAATTAATAAATAATTACCATGGCGCAAATACTGCTACCCCAGAAAAATTACTTAATGATGTTGTTACTTATACTTTATTAAAAACGTTAGAAGATAACATTCATCAACAATTCGAATTAATAGAAAAGTTATTAGAGAAAAAAGAACAAGAATTTAAAGATAATTGGTATGACGGTCTTGAAGATGCTCAACATATAGGTAATCTACTAAACGAAAATGAAGTATTAGATGCCTTGGAATTAGGTGGAGCTACTAAACAAAATTCAGTGGACGATATGCTTAAAATTATAAAAAGTAAGAAAGATAAACTAAATAAAATACTATCTAGTTATCAAAGTTATACTAATAAAATTCAGAATAGTATAAAGATAATTACAAATAATGATCAAGATTTAGCAAGTACTTTGGGTTTCACTCCTTAGTATAGTAACAATAAATATTATACTATTATAATTTTTATTCCATTTAATAATATGGGTTTCGTACTAGTTTTAAGTGAAGACTCACATTACTATATAACATTCATTCAACATCGAGGTGACTTATGAAGTTTAAACTTTCCCCCATTATCCTTTCAACTACTTTAATTTTAGGAGGTTGTACACCTATGTTTCATGAAAAAGTTCCAGATAGAATGCCAGCTCAAGAATATAAAGGACAAGGTTATAAAGATGATCCACATGTAGATAGAAAGTCTATTCACTTTGCTAAAAAACATCGAAAATCTTTTGAAAAGTCTGCCATTCGCTTTTTTAAAGATAACTTCAGTTTAAATGTAAAAGTAACGAAATTCGCTCCAATCAAAGATGGTGCCATTGTCTATATCCATTGTGATGATCATGACATTCAATTTAATGCTAGTTTATCTCTAGCACAAGATGATATTGATGAGGATAAATCAATGAAAGTTAAAAAAGATGGTGATGGTATAGCGAATATGTTAGGAACCGTTTTAACAGGTTTCGAATATCGAGCACATAAAAAACAATACGATTACTTATATAATTATTTAGATAAAAACAAAGATAAATATCACTATACTGGATACACCAAAGAAGCAATAACAAATACACAAGCAAGTGGTTACGCAAATGAATATTTCTATATTACTTATACAACTGAACAACTATCTACCTATAAGAAATACTATGAGCCGTTAATAAAAATGAACCAAAAAGACTTTGAAGAAGGTATGAAACATGCCCGCGAAGCTACACATTATAAAGCTAAACCAGAGATAGTAACCACACTTTATAGCACTGATAAACCTTTCAAAAAATCTGTAACTGCTGATTACGCTGCTAACATGGTAAAAGAAATTGAGCAAGATGAGCTTAACATGCCATCCACTAGTAGGATAGACATAATGATAGGCGATAATATTATCTATACCGCAGACCCAACTTGGGATGACCAAGATACCATTACAGATGTAGCCTTTATGGATGATTTCTAAATAATTACCTAATTTAAAATACTAATTGACAACTAAGAAAAACTAATAGAGGTGATTTTATGAATAATTTAAATATAAACGATAGAGACAAAGCAGAAATTGCAAGTTTTTGGGCTTATCAAAAGATTAATTCCAAAGTACCAATAAACGTTAATGGTAAAAAATTTAAACAGGTGCATAAAGAAACAGATGATAAGAATAACAATCAAAATGGTGGCGTCGATATGAAAGTATTTGAACTTTTAGATGCCGATGATCACCCCACTGGCAAGCAAGTCGTCGCATTTCAAGGGACTGATAATAGTGAAAAAGAGAACCCAGATAATCCCCCATTATTACCAGATGATTGGGCTGAAGATATAAAATTAGGCAATGACAAAAATACTTCAACTAAAATGTTAGATGAAAGTTTGATATTTTATGATAATTATTTAAAAAAACTTACCGATGCTAAGATAATGAGCGATGTTGCATTTAGAGAAAAGTATAAAGGTAGTTATCGAAAAGATTTTCTTAACAAATCTATTGAAGGTGTCACTGGAAACTCTCAAGGTGGGGCTTCAGCTAAAAGAATAGGACAAGAATATCCCGACGTAGACATCGTAACTACAGATCCTGCTCGCCTCCCTTTATCCTCTTGGAACAAGGATGGCAAACCTTTCTATAAAAATATTATTGATTATACATCAATCTTTGATATATTAACTAATATTCAAAGAGGTATTGGTAATAATATGCCTAATAAGGAAGTGAGTGTAATTAATGGTTCACCTGGTTTAACTCATATAGTTGAAAGCCATATTGGTTATCATCGTAAATTTAATAAAAAAGATAATACCTATGAAAATATTCCTATCAAGATTAAATCTGTAAAAGATACTGAAGTTAAGCATGGCAAGAAGGTTCCAAAAACAATTGAGGTTAAAGTTGAAATGGATGATCTCATCCCAATCAATGTCTGGACAGGTGAGTCAATCGCTAAAAGTGGTAATAGTGGATTGATTCAACTTAATTTAGATAATTTATCTAAATTAAGTGATATGGTCACAAACGAAACAAGTACATCACTGAACGAGTGTTGCGGATTTTTACATGAGAGTTACAACATAGCCAAAAAAGAAAACAAAGAATTTGGAAACCGTAAAAAGAGATTATCTAAAAATATTAAGGATACTATTGAATTATCCTTAATGGCAAATATTCATACTCAATTAGAAGTAGCCTCACCACAATTCATTACAATACTTGAAGAAACAGAAGAATTATTAGATAGCATCAATCATCTTTTAGAAGAATCCTCCCCTTTAAGTAAATTAATAGGACATTCTCTAATTAAAGAGAATTTGATAAGTAATAATAACTTATTAAGACAAGGTATAGAGACAATTTATGCCAATTTAGGTAATGTAATTACTCAAGTTTTTAAGAATATCGCCTATGACTTAATGGATGGAGTCGCTGAAGAATTAATGAAACACCTTAAAATAGTAGATACAAATATTAAAATTATCAAAGATCAGAATGATACTTACGGCAAACAAATTAAAGACATTAAAGATATTATGAAAGAACAAGATGCTACTATTTTGAATGGTAATGCAAACATTCATTTTAGTAACAATCATATGGTTAAAGGTAATATGAATGAATCACATTATTTGAAAAATAATATGAGTATTATCGGTGATCATATTAATGATGGTGTCAAAAAGGTTGGAGACTTCTTAGAAAATTTATCTGATGAATTTTTCGATAAGAATTCAAAAGTCTATAAAGCAATAGTAGAAGTATCCCCACAGTTATTAACTTCCATTACCGATATCCAATCTACAATATCAACACAACATTTTAAATCACTTGCTAAAAAGTATTTAGTGCCTTTAGCATCTATTTCAACTCTAGTTACTAATTTATCTTCTTTAGCGCGTGAAGTACGTAAAATTACACAATTCATTCGAGATTTATGCGCTTTAGCACCACTAATTTCTGGTAAAAGAGATGAGGTCATTTTACAATTAAAGCCTTATATAGTTGAACTTATTTTCTCCGCTACACATTATAACAATATGTTTTTACTTAATTCTTCAGCCCAAGGCCGCCTCGACCAAATGACTCAACAATTCGAAGTCGTCGTTAATGGGTTAAATGAGAATGAGGGCGAAGCGATTAGAGCTATGGATCAATCAGCTCAATTACTTAGGGATAATATGACAGTTGTTAAAGATCAACTCGAAAAGTTGGCGGTTTACTAGATTGTACCATTCCTCGCACAATAATCATCCTATTTCATCTTCCCCATCACAAAAAGGAGTGACGCATGTCACTCCTTTAACTCTGACTTATTCTATTTTCGCATTTGCTTGACTATTCGCAACCTCGTCGCTTCGATGTTTATTATATCTGCCTTAACTTCCACTAAGCACAACCGCCTAGCCCTAGCCTTTCAACTTAATCGTTCGCTTCGCACTATTGTCTATAATTAGAACACTAAACTTCCCAAATCAATCATACAACTCGCGCGACTGTCTTTAGCTAGAACACTCAATCTTTCTTAACTGGATCTTTAATAATGGCTTTTCTTAATAAGAAGAATAAGAGTACGAACCCTACAGTAATAATCGTATGACCGATACCGGCAAAGCCTGCGAATGATTCGGGCACGTGCCAACCGATAACTTGGTATGTTCCTTTAACTGCCATCATGCCGACTGTAACGATGACGCCGATATTGTAAATAATAAAGAACCAATTAAATAGATAATAGGAACTTAATTTAAATACTTTTACGAGTGGAAGTAAGAGTAAGTGCATCATCATACCTAGGATGAGCGTGTGTGTATGGACGACCACGAGTTGTGTGTCGCCGGTAAAGTGATGTGCAACGGTGAGTTCGCGGTAGTAGAATCCACTGAACAAACCAATTGCCGTATAGAATAAGAACGCATATAAGACTCTGCGCATAGTCAGTCCTCCTTCAAGTGAAAGGAGCGGTGTACAATATCCCCCTCTTGCTTGAGGAATCGCCGAACTCCGCTAAATTTCATTCAGCCCTAACTTCAGCGATTCCCAATACAGCGTTTACATATTGAATGCCCGCTTCTCACTCTTTCTCTATCACTTCTATTCTATCATGATTTACGTGATTTTTTAAAAATTGCAACGAGGGACAAGATAATTGCTATAATGGAAAGAATCCATAGACTTACTGGTGCGTGATCTGCTTTCGCATCATCATCACTGTTATCGTCCTGCGCTGCACCTTTCTTCACTTTCGTTACTGGTGCAGGTGTCTCAGCATCTTCGCCACCAGTCCATTTCACTACATCGCCATTATCATAAGTTTGATAGGCTTTCCAGCTAAACTCGCCTTCTTTATCAGGATTGGCAACTTGAATTGGCAAATCAATAAATTCATTCGGACCAATACCATCTTTCTTCGCAGTCCACGTGATTTTCTTGATATTACCTTTTTTATCTTTCGTAAAATGATGGTCGAACGTTGCGTTGGGTGCTACACCAACAACTTCGACACCTTTTGGAACTTCGAGTTCAATTTTATTTGTATTCGCGTCTTTCTCAACTGGTACACGTACATCATATTTTTCATAAGAACCAGGTTCACTCGTATCAGGGTTTAACGTCACATGTGCTTGAGCTACTGACACGAGGCTTAAGGCGATAACGCCTGTAATCATCGTCGCGATAATTTTACGTAACATCATAATCCTCCTTTAAGTTGGAATATTTATTTGACTCATAATGACACCGAGTAAGATGAGCACGATGCCTACAGTGAGTTCAACATATAACGGCCCTTTCTTCGCTCGACCATGTGCGCCTAGTGCGCGAACTGTTTGGTACAAGCCAAGTGCCATCATTAAGATAGTGAGAATAATTTTACCAATCAGTAATAAACTCCACGTCTGAACTTCGGACCATAAGACTGAGAGATGTGTTTGGTCAAAGAACATGAGTACGCCTGAAGCGATGAGAAGTGCAACTGCGCTCATATTGAGTTTGAATAAAAAGGCTCTCACTTGAGGCACAGATTGCCGATGTGTAGACTGGCATGCATCAATAACCAAGTACACGAGCGCGCCTAACCATAATGACATGCTTAATAAATGACAGACGCGAATGGCAATAGACCATAATGCGATATGTTGATTCCACGCATGGCCAGACATACTAAGTGCAATAAGAATGACAAGTGGTACGAGTGTATACCAACTCTGATGCATGTGTCTTAGCGTCCATAAGTACAGGAAGACGATAATGGCGATAGCTGACAGTATAAATGGTGATTGCATCAATGTGGCTTTGTTCAAGGATATTAAATCTTGAACGACGTCTGAAGATAATGTCATCATGTAGAGCAATGCACTTAAGCCCATCATCATCATGGCACACCATGCGACGGCAGGTTGTTGAGGTAAGATGGAATAACTACGTAACCCCCGACGTCGTGCGAGTAGGTTCACGAGATAAAGTCCTACACAAACAATTACACTGCCTTCTGCGAGATAACGCACGAGCCCAAACCATACGCTCGGTTGTGCATACCAAGGTGGTGACGTGTCGACTTTATCTGCTGTCTTCTCTTTCACTGAGAAATTGTAACTATTGCCAACTTCGTGCCCATCGGCTGAAATGGCATGCCACTTCACTTGATGTGTTCCTTTATCTAAATGTTCAACGTTGAACGTTAATTTCTTCGATGATCCTGTTTCGTTTGGCTCGAGTTGCTCAAGTTCTTTACCTTTATCATCATAAAGTGTAATACCCGAGTGTTTCGTATGCACTGGTTCGTTGAAGGTCATCGTAATCTTCTCCGGTGACTGTTTCACTACTGCATCTTTATCAGGCTGCACTTGTTCGAGTGTCGCGTGGGCAGACACTGGTTGAGACACACTCAATAATGTAATGATGAGACCCATGATGAGAACGAGTGTCATTTTATGTATATGTGTAACTATACATCTCATCGCAATCCTCCTAGTGATAATATGTCATTGTTCAATGATATTAAATTGGGGTATCTAACACAATAGTAATTCTAATTTGTCATTGATTGTCCACATCTGTAGGGTTGATTTGCTTACCGTTTTAGGTAAAAGTGTGACGTGTTTCTTCTATTATATATATGATAAATTGGGGTATGATGAGATGAGAAAGTCAAGGTCTTATCGTTAGTAAAAATAACCCGCCAACGATCATGCCTATAAACAGATAAAGTTGGTCATTTCTAGATACCTATTTTAAGTTTCCCACGCAACTCCCCCCACTTTTAGAACGCTTTCCTATCTAAAAAATACAACCAAACATAAAAAACGCTCCCCTACTATGAGAGAAGCGTTTCCTAGTCCCGAAATCGCACCATTCCACTTATTAAGATGGAATTTCAGTACGCTTGTCACTGTGTTTTTTAAGAATAGTTGCCACGAGAATCGCAACCACACCGTAAATCATAAAGCTGATGAGCATCCACATTGTACCGTTTAATGTGATGTGGTGATTCATGTAGAGAATATCTCTAACAGATGTTGCATAGTGCGTGAATGGATTCCAGCTCACGATATATTTTTGATAGAACTTAGGTAACATTTCTGTTGGGAACATCACGAGTTGAATGCTGAAGAACATTGCTAGGAAGAAGATAGGTACGACTGCCATAGTAAGCAATGTCATGCTTCCAAGCACTAGCGCGATGAAACCAAGGATTGTTAGTGAAATGAATAGTGCCATGCGTGCGGTGTTAGGGAAATCAAATCCTAGCACACCAGACATGAAGTATACATAGCCAAAGCCGCTTACGAATGCAGTGATGATTGCGAAGAGCATTTGTACTAATGATGCTTTGATACGACTACCAATTGAAACGTTGTTAGTAGTTCTGAATGCATAGAATAATAATACTGAAGCTAAGATTGAGCTCATCCATACTGGCATGAACATTAAGAATGGTGCGTTACCACCACCTTGATGATCTTTCACTTCATGCATTTTGTGGTCTTTGACTTTCACTGGTGTTGTTAAGTCATTGATGTCTTGTGGTGATACTTTCACATCTTGTTTCGCAAGTGTACTTGTTGCTTGTTGTGTGATTTGTTTGTTGATGTTGTCACCTACACCACTGAGCACTTGTGATGCGATTTGTGATGCTTGTTTGTTGGCACCGTCATTCACAGTTGTGTAAACTTTTGCTTTTTCAACTTTGATGTCGTTATTGCCACCTTGTTGTTGCATTTTTTCTTTCATTTGTTTCGCTTTGTCTGCTGGAATATCTCCTGATTTCACTTTATCTTGCATTTCTTGTTTTTTCGCGTCCATGATGACTTTTTGAGTTTTGCTCATTGCGTGTTTAGAGAAATCTTTTTCAAGTACGATCATACCGTAATATTTTTGATCTTCTAAGCCATCTTTAGCTTTTTTCTCACTTTTGACGCTCGTCCATTTGACTGTATCTGAATCGCTATCAGTGAGTTTATCTTCAAGTTTGTCCCCGATTTTTATCTCTTTATCTTGAATTGTAGTCCCTTTATCATGATTCACGATTGCGATAGGTAAGTCTTTAGGTTTAGGGTTAAAAGCTGGGTAGAATGCTAAGGCGAAGATGCCTAGGATAACTAATATAACAATGGGTGCTAACCATAAGAATTTACTTTTTAAAATATTCATCACTGTCGCCCTCCTTTTATTAAACATTGTGTTGAATATCAATTACGTTGTCTATTATAATAGCTGTAAAAGAGATTACAATATGCAATATACACCGATATGTACATTAATCAACATCGTGTTGGATATTGTTTATTTACTCGAAAAAATTCTTATAAAGAAGGGTTATTATGACAGAAGATCGACGTATCCGTAAGACGAAAGAGGCCATTAAATATGCTTTAATCGATTTATTGAAGCGTAAAACGCTTGAGAAGATTACGATTAAAGATATTACAGAAAGCGCGGATATCAATCGAGGCACTTTCTATTTACATTATTTGGATAAATATGACCTGCTCGAACAAATCGAAGACGAATATATCGAACGTCTCTCACAATCTCTAGATTACGATTTGTTTCTTACCCCTCATATCGATGGTGAAACATTTGCGCGCGAATTTGCTACGAAGATATTACGTAATATTCTCTATTATATAGGCGACAATCTTGAATTCTACCGCGTCGTACTTAACATTGGACATACGACACGTATTGAGGAGAAGATTAGAGAGACGATGTTTAAGAATATGGATAAACACATCACCCAGCAAGATATGATTTCGGGTGTGCCGAAGAGTTATTTCCACAGTTACGTGGCTGGTGCGACGATTTCTTTCATTAAACACTGGGTTCGAGATGACAACCCTCCGAGTGCTGATCTCGTCGTCGATTATTTGTTTAAGATTGTTTACAATGGCCCGATGCGTCTCATGGCCAGCGAGCATTCAGATTATCGAAATAAATAGTTGTCACACGACTCATTATTAGATAATATTAATAAAGTAGTTAACATAAGAAAGGATTGCTGTCACTGATGATTACAGCATATACACAAACACCCACTGAGATTACTGAAACAACGTTAAATCAGAATCCGGATTGGATCAACGTGATTGAACCAGAGCGTGAAGAGGTCGATCAACTCATCGAACAGTTTAATGTTCCTGAGGATTTCTTACGTGACCCACTGGATTCTGAAGAAAGTGCACGTATTGAATATGACGATGAAACAGGCTATTCGTTGATTATCATCGACTTACCCGTAGTAAATAGCTCTAACTTGAAAGTCTTGTCTTTTATCACACAACCCCTCGGTATCATCATCGGAAATAAACGTATGTTTACTGTTTGTGATACAGATAATGAGTTTCTGGAGAACTTTGCCCGCTTCGATAGTGAAATCAACTTGAAATATCGCAGTCAGTTCGCGCTTAATATCCTACTGACGATTGCGAATCACTATAACCGTAATTTGCGCCTGCTCAATAAGTCGCGTTTACGTATCGAGAAACGCTTGAAGAATAATGTGACGAATAAACAACTATACAATTTGATGGAAGTCGAGAAGAGTTTAGTTTACTTCTTGGCTGCGTTAAAAGGGAACGACAATATTATTAAGAAGTTGTTCCGTCTACCTGCCATGCATAGTTACGAGGAAGATGAAGAACTTCTTGAAGACTTAGTTATTGAGAACAATCAAGCCATCGAAACGACAGAGCTCTATACGAATATCCTTGAAAGTATTACGACATCTTACTCGTCACTACTTTCTAATGAAATGAATAATACGATGAAGACATTGACTTTATTTACTGTCTTTCTCACTCTACCGACACTCGTCTTTAGTTTCTTTGGAATGAACGTTCCGCTACCTATCGACGACCATAGCTACGTGTCATGGCTCATCATTATTGGTGTGTCACTTATCCTGGTTACGATCGTCGGTACTCTTTTATGGAAGAAACGAAAGTTTTAGCCAATGGCTTCATCATTATAAAAACGCGTTATTTCACTATTCTGCATGATTGACAGAACAGAAATAACGCGTTGTTTTTATCTCAATATTTTACTTTATTACTATCTATTTACCTTACTCAATAAATGTCATTATTAAGCGACATCTTTGTACTTTTTACGATGAGAAAGAATATACGTAATCGCAAATGCTGCAACAAAGGCGATGATCATACCTATACCATAGTGCAACCAACCTTGATGTTTCGCGCTAATGGAAATAAACCCTGGCAAGCCTGCTGTACCTAAAGCGATGGCTTTCACCTTAAAGAGTGAAATGTATGCGGCACCTAAAGCTGAGCCAATGATCGCACCGATAAATGGATAGCGAAGTTTAAGGTTAACCCCAAACATGGCTGGTTCAGTAATTCCGAGCAATGCTGAAATACCTGCTGCAGATGCGACCCCTTTCAATTTCTTGTTCTCTTTCACAATTAAGAAAGCGGCTAATGCGGCTGCACCTTGAGCCACGTTAGACATCGTTGCGATTGGGAAGATAAATGAGCCGCCTGTTTGTGAACTATCGGCAATCAATTGGGTCTCAATCGCGATGAAACTGTGGTGCATACCTGTGATAACAATTGGGGCGTAGAAGAAACCAAAGATCAGTCCGCCGATTGCCCCACCGAAATCGTATAACCAAGTCAGACCGTCTGATAACCAATAACCGAGTGTACGAGTGATTGGACCGACGAATAAGAAAGTGACAAAGGCTGTAACGAAGATTGAGATCAGTGGTGTCAGTAAGTTGTCGAGTACGGTTGGAATAACTTTACGCAATCCACGTTCTAATTTCGCTAGGATATAGGAAGCTGCCAACATCGGTAGCACTTGACCTTGATAGCCTACTTGATTGATATGTAAGCCAAATAAATCCCAATGCGGAATCGCCTTGCCTGCTTCCATCGCTTTCGGATATTCGTACGCATTCATCAATTCTGGGTGAACGAGTATCATACCTAGCGCTGCACCTAGGAATGGGTTACCTCCGAAGCGCTTAGTTGCACTAAATCCTATTAATATAGGAAGTAAAGTGAACGGCGCATTCGCAAAGATGTTAATCATTCCTGCGAGACCTTTGAACTGATCATGCACCTCAATCAATGACTTACCATCATAGAATAATCCTGGGGCTGTCAATATATTGTTGAGTCCCATTAAGAGACCGCCCGCTACGATAGCAGGTATGATCGGCACGAAGATATCAGATAACATCTTCACGAAACGTTGTAACGGATTCATACGTTGATTGCCTTGATCTTTCACTTCTGAAGTTGTGGATGCTTCCTTACCTGTGAGTTTCTCTAACTCGGCAAATACCTTATTGACCGTGCCTGACCCTACGATGATTTGATATTGTCCACCAGTGGAGAATGTGCCCTTGACAACATCCATCTCTCCCAACGCTTTCTCGTCCACGATACTTTCGTCTTTCAGTACGAGACGTAGACGTGTCGCACAATGGGCCATCGCTTCAAGATTCTCTTCCCCACCGATTGCTTGTAATATCTCTTTAGCTGATTGTTTGTAACTCATGTTTGTCACTCCTTTATAGAACCGGTTCCATAATCTTCTTATCTTGATTGTAACCGGTTCCAATTGTGAAAGCAATTGTTTTTTCAGTATTGTCACAAATGATTTGTGCGCAAGTTGTGAATTGCAGTGTGGTATTTTAATCTGCCATTGTTTAAAATGCGCTGATTTTTATAGTAAACTTCCATAATTTTAACTTTCACTCCAACATTTTTACCTGCTTAGTCAAATTTGCGCAATTAAGTAGTCTTTTTAGTAAAAAAATCGCCATTAAGTATTAAGAAATACTCAAAAATGTTATATAATAAGTTAACTTCACTTGAGTTTAACCGAATAACTATAATAGGAGAACAGAATATGGAAATTACTTTACACATCCATGATACCATTGAAAGACCTCAACAGCGATGTCTGAACTGCATCAAACTCTACTTCTCTCTCGACGGCGAATTAGAATACTATTTAAATGGTTCGGCTTATATTAATGAAGGAGAGATCCTCATCATTAACCACGGAGATTTATATCAAATTGAGCGAGGACAACAAGTCGTGGAGTTAACCCTTCCGCTAAATTACCTCTTGTCTATCTATCCAAAGTTACTGAATGCTTATCTCGATAATTCGTTACTACAGAACCATGACTATTTGAAATATTTAATTCTTAAGATGTTTCGCCCACAAACTGATCAACAAGCTTCTAATCAGAAACTGCTTGAAGAGATGTTGTCTATCTTAAAGCGCGAAACCCTCATTAACTACAATTATCCTTATCTTCCTCATGTGCGAACGAATCATAGCACACTTAATCAAATTATAAAGTACATTAATGACCGTACTGAGAAGAACGTGACTATCGGAGAGATTTCTCAAGCTTTCTTCGTGTCGTCCTCATACATTTCTTTACTATTTAAGAGAATACTGCACATCTCGTTTAAAGACTATATCTCAAGCTTGAAAGTAGCACTCTCGCTCCAACCACTGCTCTCTGAGAAACACTCATTAGCACACGTAGCTGAGCAACTTGGGTATCATACAGTTAATAACTTTACACGTCATTTCAAAGAGATGATAGGTCTACCCCCACATCAATTTCGGTCACGCCATGCGATTGCTAAAGATATGACAATCCACGTGAGTAAGGTTCGCCCAAATGTATATCATGAGTACATAAAGCGCGCTGCTACAGAACAACCGTTAATGCTCAACTATACGACGATCAATTTAACAAGTTCACTGAACGCACAGGAAACTCAATCATTTAAGACATTCATCCATGTTAAGGATCTGAACGATTTATTTAGTCAAATCTTTATTAATGAAGAGAATATGCAACTTTCTTCACTAACGAATCCTTACATTATACTTGAGGAAGCACAACCGCTTATCTTTAGCGAGGCACAACGCCCACCCTTGTTAAAATATATCGATAAACATTTTAACCAAAATATCGGTTTCGCCCTCACCTTACACACACCAGAAGAAGTTCAGGGTGTGGAATCGCTCATTGCGCAACTGTACTTGTACAAGCCGAGTTATCTATCAGCGGATCATCATGTGAAGCTGATGTTGATTTATGATGCGAGCGAAATGGCGCAGTGTGACATTGAACGTTCTATTAAAAGTTTGAGAGAAAGCTATCCTCAAATCCAGTTTGCATTGAAACTTGAAGACTGGCTTAAACAAGTCGAGGGGATTAAACAAGCAGCCGATGATTTGAAGCAGCTAAATTGTGATTATTACTTTATTAGTATTGACCAAAGCGAAACGTTGACGTTACTGCAAGAACTCCATTCTTCATTTCATCATTGCAAAACACCGATTGACTACTTTGATACACTTTCGCGTGTATTGGATATTTCTAGTGGTCAATGGATCCATCAACATATCACGAAGTTGCAATTTATTAATGCGCATAATCCGACTGAAGTACATCTTTCTGAAATGATTACTTACGTAAGTCAGCTCTTAGCACGAGGGATTAGCGTGAGTTTCGATTTGAAAGGTTCGTCACGTTCAGCTGTCGCCCTTCTCAACCATCATGGTATTCAGAAACCCATTACGCACATTTATCAATTTCTGAAACCATTCGTAAACACAACGGTACACTTCCATTCCAATTATTTAATCGGCTTACAAGGCGAAACGATACACCTCTTATTGTTTAATACCTTGAATCAACGCCGCTTGAGTACAAACGTTCAGCGTTTTAAACTAATTAACCCATATCATAACGCGTCACTTCGCTTTACACAGACGCTCAACCGTGACCATGGCTTTATCGATGATGCGCTACCAGAGCAACTTCAACACACGTTGATTGATGATGAGATTCTTAAGCACATGCGTTTGAGTAACACACCTAAATCTGAACTGGTCAGCTGTGATTTCAATCGTGAAGAAGATCAAATTGTTGAGCTTTATAAGGACGAAATTAAATATATTCGTATCTTCCCTCCTCGATAGGGAAAGAGACATTAATCTTGATTTCGTGGTCTTATCACTGCAAGATTGACTAGTATTTGAGACAGAGTTAGCTTTCTTGAATGCAGTCAACTACTGCGTTATTGACATCGATATTTTTTCTACTAACAATAAATGAATACGTCAATTTTGTTACAGTTTGTAGCGAAAATGTGTTTAGAGAAAGTACAAATCATTGCATACACCTGCAAATTTCGATATAAAGAAGTTGAAACGATTTAAAAAGGAGATTTTAAGGTGAAAGGTAAAGGACTCGCTATAACGCTAAGTGCGATTATGATCATCGTGTGCATTATCTTCGTGATTATCATGTTCGCGTCAGGTCAGAAAGAAACATATTATGGTTACATGAAAGATGATACGACAGCTGAAAAAATCGTCAGCGAAGAAACACATAAAGTCACAAAAGATGTGAAACTCCCATCAGAATCTGGTTTCTCACCTAAAAAAGGTGATTTCGTGAAATTATCTAAATCTAAAGACGATGGTAAATTCACTAAAATGAAAGTCGTAAAACACGACGATGTGCCACACGGATTAATGATGAAGATTCATAAAATGCATATGGATGGTATGTAAATGTTAAATGACCACGGTGATCTAAGTATCGCCGTGGTCATTTTAAGTTGATAAGACATTATTTGAAATTAAGAGCAATCTAAAGTAAGACTAACTTTAATAACAAAGTGTTGATTCAAAACAAATAGAAGATATCTTCTTATTCAATAAATAAAGAATGATTATATTCAAAATGTCATATTAGTATAAACTCGCTTTCAAATACGATTCGAGACACTTGAGGGAACAAGGCTGCAATGAAAATCCATTTCTTGAGCTCTTTCAGCGAAAGAAATTAGTTGAATGCAGCCCCCTAAGTAAGCGAGAATCGGTAAACTGAAAGCAAGTTTACTATAGATTTCTAGCTAACTTATTTAGAACAATTCATTCTTGTTTATGAATAAGAATTTAAATAATCTTTCATTTTTTGTTTATCAAACACGCCTTCTGATTTAGCAATAACGATTGTTGATAGTGAGTTACCCATCACGTTAACACATGTACGTACCATATCGAGGATACGGTCGATACCGATGATGAGTGCTAAACCTGTGGCTGGAATATGCATTGCTGAGAACGTTGTGATGAGTACCACGATGGATACACCTGGCACCCCTGCCATACCTTTAGATGCAACCATGAGTGTGAGGATCAACATGATTTGTTCTCCGATACCCATGTGCATGCCATACATTTGAGCTACAAAGATTGCTGCAATGGATTGATATAATGCTGAGCCATCTAAGTTAAATGTGTAGCCGATAGGAATAACGAATGATGTAATTTCTTTCGGTGAACCGAAACGTTCCATCTTTTGCATCAAGATCGGCAATACAGATTCTGAACTTGATGTTGAGAATGCGAGCAATAGTTCATTTTTCAAGATCTTCATGATAGAGAAGATATTGACGCCGCATAACCATGCGACAAAGCCGAGTACGACCACGACAAAGAAGATCATTGAGCCGACTACAACTAAGAGTAGTTTCAATAGTGGTAAAAGTGCTGACGCTCCGAATGTCATAATTGTCGTACAAATGAAGGCAAATACACCAATTGGTGCTAACTTCAAGATTTTGTTAATCATCCAGAAGACCGCTTCTAATGTTCCATTGAGGAAACTTTTAACAGGTTCAGCTTTGTTACCGATAGCGGATAAGGCTAAACCGAAGAATACCGCGAAAAAGATAATCGGTAGCAGTTCGCCAGATGTTAAAGCTTCGAATAGGTTCTTAGGAACAATATTCACGATGGTATCGATAAAGTGATGACCATAGGAAGAAGCTTGCTCTGCATGTTTCGCATTTGTTTCGTATGTAGAGATGTCACCTTTAGGGAGTTTATCTTTGTCGAGTCCCACACCTGGTTTAAATATGTTCGCAAAGATAATACCTAAAGCTATTGCAACTGTAGTAATAATTTCAAAGTAGATAATCGTCTTTGCACCGTAGCGTCCGACTTTCTTTGACTCACCGATATTTGAGATTGAAAGTGCTAAAGAACAGAACACGACAGGTATCACGATCATCTTGATTAGATTTAAGAAGATATCGCCAAATGGTTTAATGTAGTTGACGAGTTCAGTATGACCATAGAGTAACAGTCCCACGATCACACCTAATACGAGGGCTATTGTGACTTGCATTGGTAAACTGACTTTTTTCAATATTTTCATGTAGGTTCTTCCCCCTTTTTTAACAACCTCCTTTATTATACCAAAGAACCCCATTTTAGCATATAAAAGTTATCCTTCTTTGTTTACTATTTAAACTATATACATAATAATTACACTAAAAGTGAATATTTAAGTAATATTAGATATCCATGAGACATTTATAAATCTATCGTCTACAATCCTAATTATGTCAACGTATTCATATTTTCGATGATAGAGATAGCTTTTATTCATGAACCTAATTTGAACTATAATCGCTTATTTCTATATTTGAGTTACATCATTTACTTTTAAAAACCTTCAATTGTCAAATTAAGTGCAACACCTTATCATTGAAAAGCTCTGCTGGTGTTTTCCAATCAAATCGTTTACG
>VNIW01000335.1_pt1 | contig 20236 bp, 20 predicted proteins | sample 7248591 | NCBI WGS metagenome assembly VNIW01 (sample SAMN12251776, study PRJNA551026) | human skin metagenome | isolation source: skin samples from patients infected with Netherton Syndrome | host: Homo sapiens | place: France:Paris | reverse complement strand
TGGCTGCTCCGGACTTCGCGGCGCCAGGCTTGGCTGCACCCGGCTTGGGGGCGGCGGCCTTGGCGTCCTTCTTGCCGGCGGCTGGCTTCGACTTGCCGGATGCAGCTGCATCGGCGTTGGCGTCGGCGCCGCCGTTCTTCTCCTCGTAGACGGCGCGCATCTTCTTCACCACCGGCGGTTCGATGGTGGAGGACGCCGTCTTGACGAACTCACCCTGCTCTTTCAGGGTTCCAAGTAGTTCCTTGCTGGTAACTCCGAGCTGTTTCGCTAGCTCGTGCACACGTAGCTTTCCGGGCACTTGACTCCTCATAAGTTGGCTAGAGACCAAGCCCCGGGAAGCGTTCCCAGGCCTCGACCTCTAGGTTGCGGATATGACTTTCATCGCTGATGCTGCTTCATCGTTGATCGCCCATCAGTGTTCGGTCTTCCTTACAGTCGATTGGTCGTTCACCGGCTCTCCCCCAGGATCAGCAGGCTGCTGAGCGTTCTGCAAGGTGAGGTACCGGCGGACGGGTTCGGTGTCCACGCTGCCAGGCACGCGGAGTGCGCGGTTGAACGCGCGCTTGGACTCCGCCAGCTCTAGCGCCCCCAGATCCGGCGACAGCCACGCTCCCCTCCCGGGAAGCCGGCGGTGCGGATCGGCGACCACGACAACGCGACCGTCTTCGTCGCGGCGAGCGACGATGCGGAGCAGCTCCGTGTCGGGGTGCCGCGCCCGAGAAGCGATGCAGGTGCGCACTCGAGGGGCTGCGGAGGGCTCTGACATTTTTGTCATTCACGCCCTCCTTCCTCGTCTTACGTGCACATCCTGTTCTCGCCCTCGCACGTGGGAGCACGCGGGCCGGAAAATAGTTTACGCGAAAGACACCTAAATTTGAACTTACTGCCACCGTTCGCGGGGCAGTAAGCGCGTAGCGCGCGGCTTAGGAGGTCGGGGCCTCGACGTCGGAGTGGATGTCAATCTTCCAGCCCGTTAGGCGCGCTGCCAGGCGAGCGTTTTGACCTTCCTTACCGATGGCCAGGGACAGCTGGTAATCCGGCACGGTCACCCGGGCGATCTGCGCGTCACTATCGACGGTTTCCACGCGCACAACCTTTGACGGCGCGAGGGCGTTGCCCACATACACCTCGGGGTCGTCGTGGAAGTCGATGATGTCGATCTTCTCTCCGCCGAGCTCCCGCATGATGTTGTTCACGCGCTGGCCGCGCGGACCGATGCACGCACCCTTCGCATTGAGCCCCTTAGCGCGAGCGGTCACGGACACTTTGGAGCGGTGGCCGGCCTCGCGGGCGATAGCGATGATCTCGACGGTGTCGTCGGCGACCTCGGGGATTTCCAGCTCGAACAGCCCGCGGACGAGCTCCGGGTGCGTCCGCGACAGGTTCACCTGCACGCGCGCGCCGTTTCGGGAGACACCGACGACGTAAGCCTTTACGCGGTCGCCGTGCTCCAGCTTCTCTCCGGGGATCTGCTCGGCCGGCAAGATGATGCCGTCCTGCGCGTCGAGCTCCGTGCCCAACTGCACCACGACGATGCCGCGGCGGTTCGCCGACACGTCACGCTGCACGACGCCGGACACGACCCGGCCCTGCAGGTGCGAGTAGGAGGAAAAGACACGGTCAGCTTCCGCATCCCGCAGGCGGTGAATGATCGCCTCGCGGACGGCGGGCGCGCCCACGCGCGAGAAGTTGTTCGGAGTGTCGTCGAATTCGCTAACCACCTCGCCGGTCTCCGGATCAAGCTCGGAGACGACCACGGCCACATCGCCAGTTTCGCTGTCAATATCGACGCGCGCTCGCGTGTTCTCGCCCGCGTTGGTGTCGCGGTACTCGCGGTAGGCGTGCAGCAGAGCCTTGGCGATGGATCCGAGCAGGTCGCTAACGGCCACGCCGCGCTCGGCCTGGATGGTCTCTAGCGCCTTGACGTCAATATTCACTTTTAGTCCTCTCGATTGGCTGCGGCTTTTTCTTCCGCCTGGGCAAAAGGTAGATCGGCAGCCTCTTTTTCGGCTGCCGCCGTTTGAGCAAATTCAATTTCTACCACCGCACGGGAGATGTTTTCCAATCGCTCAATGCGGGTTTCCAGCTGCTTCTTCTGCGAGCGGAACAGTGCTACTGTCTGCGGGTGGTCCGCGTCATCCAGGGCGCCGATGCGCCACTTTTCGCTCTTGCCGGGCACATCGCCATGCTCGATGCTGACCAGACGGCCCCGGTTGCGGCGCCAGTGCCGCGGCGCGGTCAGCGGCAAGTCCACGCCCGGAGTGGAGACTTCCAGGGTGTAGCCGGCGCCGAAGTTCAGCTTTCCGTCTGCCTCCGCGGCATCGAAGATTCCGGAGATCTCCCGGGACAGCTCCTCCAGAACATCCGAGGAGGGGTGGGTATCCCCGTCCACACGGATCACAACCTGGGATTTTTTGCCAGCTTGCGTGGTTTTGATGTCCTCCACGTCCAGCCCTCGTTGCCGGGCTGCGGGCTCCACAATCTCTTTTAAGGTGTCCGGTTCTGGGAAAGGCATACCCGCTAGCGTAACCCGACGCGGTACAGTCTTCGGAGTGAACCGCCGAATCCCCATCACCGTGACCGCAGCCCTCGCCGCGCTCCCCCTGATTTCTGGGTGCCAGGCGCTTGACGATGCCGTCGCCCACTTCGGCCCGCGGCCCAACGACACACTGCAGGAATTGGTCGCCAGAGCCGACGAGGAAGCCGCGTACCTCGCCGGCGACGACCCGGATCTCAGCGCGTTGCGCGCGAAGCAATCGGAGCAGATCACCCGGGAGATTGGCCGGCTGTGCGGGACCGACAGCGACGGGGCTGTTCCCGATAGCTGCGCGGTCACCCGCGAGGACGATGAGGCTTCGCAGCACACTGGATCCGCGGATTCGAAGGAAGTTCTGCTCGCCGCGGCCGACAATCAGCTCGCACAGGCGGTGAAGGCACCGGAAGAATCACGCGCATTACTGGTCGAGCAGGCCATCGATCTACTCGGGCGCGCTTACGCCGAGGACGACAAAGCCTTCGCTGGCCTCGCATCGACCAACGCGGGCAATAGCGCGCCACAACTGCCGGCACCAGGCGCGGACAAAGATCACATGGACAAGCACTTCGCTGACTCCTTGACCGAATTACTGCACTGGCAGGACTCGGCGGTCTACGGACTCGATGAGGCACGCGCTTTCGTCACCGGAAACGATACCGATGCGCTGGATACCCTCAACGGGCTCTACAGCCTGCGGGCCGAAGCGCTCCGTCAGGCACTGGGCACTAAACCCGATTCCGGGGCTGGCGCAGATGCGCCCGGCGCTACTCTCCCCGCGCCGAGCTACTCCCCCGACGGCGACGGGACTCTTCCCAGCGATGCGGCATCGGCGAAGAGCTTCGTCGCGGACGTCCAAGAGCAAGACGACACGCAGTGGACGGCCGCGGCGACTGCGGCGGCACAGGCCGGGGATGAAAACTGGGTCGCCTGGCTCGCCCACCAGGCCGCGCGCGGGCGTGTGGCCGACGGCACTATCGGTTAAGCTCCCATCACCATGAGCTCCATCGATAAAAACACCCTCCTCACCCGCGCCTCTTTCGCCCTGCCCGTTCTCGCCTTCCCCCTTGCGTCTATGGGCATCAACTGGCTGAGCTTCATCTGCTTTCTAGCCGGCATCGTGCTCGCGATTTACGTCATCGTCACCCACCGGGCACCGCGGAAGGAACGGTGGGTGCCGTTCGCCGGCCTTACGGTCGCGGCCCTCCAGCTCATCATCTCGATTGTCGCCGGATTTACCTCGTAGCTCCCCCTGCAATAAACCCCCGGCAGCAGGACCCGTTATTTAACCGTTATCCAGCGGAAGCGCCGGTAGCCTGAACGGTTTCTGTGCACGTGAACAGGAAATTGTTAACCGCGTGAGCTTGACGGCGTGAGGGTACAGCCACGTAAGTTGGCTCGTCACAACTTCAAACACGAATGAATCCAACGTATCTGAGGAGTGACTTTTAGCCCTATGAAGCTTTCCGCAGCCAAGTTCGTGTCCGGTGCCGCCGCAGCCGCTGGTCTCGTCGCCGCCCCGCTGATTGCCGCCCCGACGGCTGGTGCAGCCGACGCCTCCGGCTGGGACGCGGTCGCCGCATGCGAGTCCGGCGGCGACTGGTCCATCAACACCGGCAACGGCTACTACGGCGGCCTGCAGTTCGATGAGCAGACCTGGGCCGCTAACGGCGGCACCCAGTACGCTCCGACCGCCGACCAGGCATCCCGCGAGCAGCAGATCGACGTCGCCGAGAACGTTCTGGCTAACCAGGGCGCCGGTGTATGGCCGAACTGCGGCGGCCCGGTAGCTTAAGCGCTAATAGGCGCTTACGCGCGGCCTTTCCAGATGCGCCGCGCATACTCAATAAGGAGCACCTGCGCCGGCTGGCGCAGCACGTGGTAGACGCGTTTCCCACCCTTCTCGTTGCGCTCCAAGTATGCGTGGTAAAAGTTCGCTGGCCACACAGCTAGGAACAGAAGCATTGCGCTCAACCCGCCAGTCCGGCGGGTTTTTTCTTTTGCTAACAGCGCACCGGTGGCGATCTCCCACACGCCGGAGGCGTAGTTGTAGAACCGCGCGCTGCCCGGCAGCTGCGGCGGCACAATCTTTTCCACGGTCTCGTCGGCCGCGAAGTGAATGACGCCCATGCCGGTCAGTGCTGCAGCGAGGCCGTACTTCTTGAGGAACTTCTTCACGTCTTTACGTCTCCTTCTGCCTACTGGCCCCGGACCAGCTCAACGAGCTTGTCCACGATCTCGTCCTTGGGCACATTGAGGGTCTCGCCGCCGCGGATGCGCAGCTCCACCATCCCGTCGGTGAACGCACGGCCCAAAATGGCGCAGAACGGCATGCCCAAAAGCTCCGCGTCCTTGAACTTGACGCCCGGGGAGACCTTCTTGCGGTCATCGAAAAGCACCTCGATGCCGGCGGCGCTGAGCTCATCGACAAGCGCGTCGCCTGCCTCCAGCGCGGCCGCGTCCTTGTTCGCCACGGCGACGTGTACCTGGTACGGCGCGACATCGATGGGCCAGTTCAGGCCCTTGTCGTCGTGGTTCTGCTCGGCGAGAACGGCCATCATGCGGGAAATGCCGATGCCGTAAGAGCCCATGGTCGGCACGGCGCGCTTGCCGTTTTCATCGAGGATCTGCACGTCGAAGGCCTCGGTGTACTTTCGGCCCAGCTGGAAAATGTGCCCCAACTCGATGCCACGCTCCAAGGTGAGCGTGCCGTGCCCGTCGGGCGCCGGGTCGCCTTCTCGGACCTCTGCGGCTTCCACGTACTCGTCCACTGTGAAGTCGCGGCCCGCAACCGCGCCCACCACGTGCCTGTCCGGGGTATCGGCGCCGATGATCCAGGAGCTTCCCTGCACCACGCGGGGATCGGCAAAGACCTTGAGCTCGCGCTCGTTGAACGCACGCGGGCCAACAAACCCCTTGTGCAAGAAGTCGTTGGTGGCAAAGTCCTTGTCGCCGGCCAGCTCGAAGGTGGCAGGCTCCAGGGAGGCCTCAAGCCGCTTGTCGCCCAGCTCCCGGTCGCCGGGGAGCACCACGACGGCCAGCTCCGGTTCTTCGCCCGGCTGAGCAACGCGGATAACCACGGTGCGCAGGATGTCTGCCGCACCCGCCGCGTGCTCATCGACAGTCACGCCCTCCTTGCTCGCCCACGCGGCGAGGGAATCAATCGTGGTGACACCCGGGGTCTCGCGCTCTTCGGCGGCCGGCAACGATTCCGGATCGCGCTCTTCCGGCCGCGGGGTCACAACCGCCTCAACGTTGGCGGCGTAGTCGCCGTCCGTCGAGCGGACGAAGGTGTCCTCACCGATCTCGGAGACCGCGAGGAATTCCTCCGACGCGGATCCGCCCATCGCGCCCGAGGTGGCCTTGCAGATGGCGTACTCGATGCCCAGGCGGTCGAAGATTCGCTGGTAGGCGGCGCGGTGACGGTCGTAGGACTCGTCCAAGCCGGCGTCGTCCATGTCGAAGGAGTAGGAATCCTTCATCACGAACTCGCGCCCGCGCAGGATGCCCGCGCGCGGGCGTTCCTCGTCGCGATACTTGGTCTGAATCTGGTACAGGGTGACCGGGAAATCCTTGTACGACGAGTACATGTCCTTGACCGCGGAGGCGAACATCTCCTCGTGCGTCGGCCCGAGGAGCATGTCGGTCCCCTTGCGGTCCTTCAACCGGAACAGATTGTCGCCGTACTCGGTCCAGCGGTTCGTCGTCTCGTAAGGCTCGCGCGGGAGAAGTGCCGGGAAGAGCAGTTCCTGCGCACCGATGCCGTTCATCTCCTCGCGCACGACGTCTTCGATCTTGCGCAGAGTGCACAGCCCCAGCGGCATCCAGCTGTAGACACCGGGGGCGGCGCGGCGGATGTAGCCGGCGCGCACCAGGAGCTTGTGGCTAGGCACTTCCGCGTCGGCGGGGTCCTCACGGAGGGTACGCAAAAAGAGCTGAGACAGGCGAGTAATCATGGGTGAAAATATACCCGGCTACCATCGTTTTATGTTCATCGTGCTCCCACCTTCTGAGACGAAAACCCACGGCGGCGATGGAAGTCCCCTCAATTTCGCGGAGTTGAGCTTCCCGGAGCTGACCCCAATCCGCAAGAGTATTGCCGCTGACCTGCAGGCTTTGCCTGTCGATGCCGCCGTGGACGCCCTCGGTCTGTCCGAGAAGAACCGGGCGGAGGCGCACGCCAACACACAGCTGTTCTCCTCCCCCACTACCCCGGCCATCGAGCGTTACTCAGGCGTGCTTTACGATGCGCTCTCGCCCGCCCATCTTCCCGACTCCGCGCGCGGCCGCCTCGCCATCGGCTCTGCCCTGTTCGGCATCGTTGGCGCCCAGGACCCCATCCCGCATTACCGGCTGTCCGGGAACACGAAGTTGCCTGTACACGCCAGCGCGCAATCGGCGGCTGCGCCTGCGGCACCGACGATGAAAAAGCGCTGGGGACGCTCCATCACCCAGGCGCTGCAGTCGCTGCAAGAAGCGGGCGAGCTCATCGTCGATCTCCGCTCGGGTGCCTACCGGAACTTGGGCACAGTCCCCGGCGCCGTGACCGTCCGCGTGGAATCCGTGCGCCCGGACGGCACCCGGAAGGTGGTCAGCCACTTCAACAAGCACTACAAGGGTCTGCTCGCCCGCGAGCTCGCCCTGGCGCCCGGAGCGGACGCCGCACGCAACGCCCACGACGTCGCCGAGCTCGCGCGGGCCGCCGGGTTCGAAATCGAGGAGCAGGTCAACTCGGACACGACTAGCGGGGACGATTCCGAGCTCACCCTCGTGGTGTAGGCCCCGCCTAACGCGCGCCTGTCCCCGGCCCCATATCCCCGTTGTTTTTGCCCCAGATGAACCAGACGATGGAGCCCAGGAAGGGAACGCAGAAGACGACGAGGAACCACAGGGCCTTCAGGCCCGTGGAGTAGTTCGGTGAGCGCAGGATGCTCACGAAGGCGGCGAGGATGAACAAGAAGTAGGCGATGACGAGGGCAATCAACAGCCCGCCCATGCCCAGGCCCAAGAAGTTCAGGGAGACACCTGGGTCGCTGGTATCCGCGAGAATCTGCAGGGTTTCCATTGGTCGATTCCTTTCCGTGAGTGGGTTTGTGAATGGGTGAAATGCGATGTTCCCGGCGCGCTAGCGCACCGCTGGGTTAACGCACTGCGCGGCGGCAAGCGATGAGCCACCCGCCTACGAGCGCCACCGCGAGATAGATAAGAAGGATGAGCGCGGCGACTGTGGGCCCGTGCTCGATGCCGGCGGCGCTTTCATTGCCCGTGACGGCGACGGCGTTCGCCCCAGGGAGAATCTGAGTGACAAGCCGTCCGGCCTCGCCGGGCAGCGCTGGGGCTGTCGTTTCGATGATCATGTCCTCGATCAGCATGATGATGGCCGCGTAGGTGCCGCTGCGCAGGATCCATGCCAGCCCGACTGCGAGAAGGGAGTACAGGGACCACATCACCAGCCATTGCGGGAATTGCGCCTCGCCGAAGGTCGACATGTCCCACGTCGCTCCCACCGCTGTGGACCCGAGGAAGCCTAAGAGCATGCCCAGCACCGCGGCAGCGAGCTGCGCCAGCGTGATGAGGATGGCCTGACTGGCGACGATGCGGCCGCGGTTATTGGTGGACAGAAACGACCACGCGATGGTGCCAGCCTTGTGGTCGTTTCCCACCATCATCGCCGACGAGAAGATGATGACGAGGCTGGCCAAGGCGCCGGCGTTGGTGAGCCCGACCAGCGGCATGTTGCGGTTGAGCCCATCGGCGGCCAGCAACGCGTCCAAAATGGGCGCGGCAGCCATTCCGCCGAGGGTGATGAGCAGGTAGATCCACGTGGATCGAAGCGAGAAGAGTTTGCGTGCCTCACTGAGAAAAATGTGCATTGCGCCAGGTCCTTGTCTTATTTAGTAGGAGCGGTAGGTGACGTCGTTGGCGGTGGCGCCGAGGAAGGCTTCCTCAAGCGACGGCGCAGTCTTGGTCAGCCCCGAAAGGCGCAACCCGAGCCGATGGGACAGTTCGGCGATGTCGGCGGGATCCGCCTCCCCCGCCACGACGACGTCGGGCCCCGCGTTCTCCGCAGGAAGGCCGCGACTTTCCAGTTCGCGCATAAGCGCCGCCGGGTCATCAACGGTGACCTTGATGCGTGCGGCGCCCGAGGCGGAGAGGAACTCCTCCATGGAGCCTTCCCGGATGAGACGGCCGCGCCCAATGACGACGAGGCGGTCGGCGGTCAGCTGCATTTCCGAAAGCAGGTGGGAGGAGACAAGCACCGCGCGGCCCTCGGCGGCGAACTCGCGGATGCGGTCGCGCATCCAGTGCACGCCTTCCGGGTCGAGGCCGTTAACGGGCTCATCGAGAAGCAGGTGCTGCGGACCGTTGAGCATCGCGCACGCCAGGCCCAACCGCTGCTTCATGCCCAGCGAGTATCCGCCGACGCGCTTGCCGGCGACGTGGAGCAGACCAACGCGGTCCAGCGCGGCGTCGATGTCGCTGCGGGTCTTTCCCTGCAGCGCGGCCATATACGACAGGTGCGCGCGGCCGGTGCGCCCCGGGTGGTACCAGGTGGCATCGAGAAGCGTGCCCACGCAGCTGGAAGGGTTCTTTAACTCCCGGAAATCCACGCCATCGAACTGCGCGCGGCCGGAGGTCGGCATTTCCAGGCCCGTGCACATGCGCATGGTGGTGGATTTACCGGAACCGTTCGGGCCCAAAAAGCCGGTGACCTGGCCGTCGGGCACCGTGAAACTGAGATCATCAACGGCGGTGTCCGTGCCGTATTTCTTGGTGAGATTTGAAACTGTGAGCATGCCTTTTAGCGTGCTCTGTGACCTGGGAGTGGCACATCGCCCCCAGAGCTGATTTAGCCCAGTCAGCCTTGAGGATGAGTCAGCAGCTCGTCGACGGATACCACGCCGGTCCGGTACGCGTAGAGCACCGCGTGGACTCGGTCACGGGAGGCGGTTTTGGTCAGGATGTGGCGCACGTGGGTCTTCACCGTCGCCATGGAGACGAATTCTTCTTCCGCGATGTCGGTATTGGAATACCCCAGCGCGATAAGGCGCAGGATCTCGCACTCCCGCGGGGTCAGGTCCGCGGCCAATGGCTCCGTGACCGGAAAGCTGGCTTCCTGCCCCACCGCGCGCTGGCCGGTGTCCGCGCCCTCTGCTGTGGGCTGGTTCTGGCCCGCGGTAGCCGATTTAGCCGTTCGCCCCAGCGCCTCACCGGTGCCCATGCGCTGGAGAAGTTGCGACGTCACGCGGGGCGCCAGCACCGCCTCACCCGAACACACGGTGCGCACGGCGGACAACAAGTCGTCCGGCTCGGCGTCTTTGAGCAGGAACCCGCTGGCGCCGGCGGCGATGGCGCCCTGCACGAAGTCGAAATCATCGAAGGTCGTCAGCATCACGACCTTGACGTCCGAGTCGCGTGCCAGCAGGTCGCGGGTGGCAGAAATCCCGTCCACCCGCGCCATCTGCACGTCCATGAGGACGATGTCCGCCGGCGGTTTGCCGGGCACCTCGTCGCCGTCGCTTGCCTGCCAGGCCACCGTCATATCGTCCTGGGAGCCGATGAGCATGCCGAACCCGGCGCGCACCATGGCCTGATCATCGACCAGCCCTACCCGGATAGTCTCTGCTGCCGCATCGCTGTCTACCTGATCCATCCTGTATCGCTTCCGCTCCTGTGCCTACTGTTCCGGGATTTCCACGTAGAGGTGGAAGAAATCCCCGTTGAAGTCGTGTTCAATCCTGCCGCCGCTGGTGGCGACCCGCTCCCGCATGCCGATGATGCCGAATCCGCTTCCTATGTCGGTGTTTTTCTCCAGCTGCTGGGCGGGGTTTACCGCGGAGATCTTCAGCGCCCCGTTGTGGCGGCTAAGCGAGATGGTTCCCCGGCGCGGGTCAGCGTATTTGAGCATGTTGGTCAGCATTTCCTGGATGACCCGGTACACGGTGAACTGGTAGAGCTCATCCGCCTGGGTGGGAAGGTGCTCCAGCCCGACAACGGTGAGGTCCAGCCCGGACCGGCGGGCCTCGTGGAAAAGGCCCTCGATATCCGCGGTGCCCGGCGCCGAGCGGGTCTGCCTGCCCTCCTCATCGCGCAGCACCGACAGCAGCCCGCGCATCTGCTGCAGGGAATCGCGGGTCGACGCCGAAATGGTCTCCAGCGCCTCGGCGGCGGCCTCGGGATTTTTCTTGGCGGCGAAACGTGCGCCATCGGCAAGCGCCATCGTTCCCGCCAGGTTGTGGGCCACGATGTCGTGCATTTCCCGGGCGATGCGGTTGCGCTCGATGGCACCGGCCATCTCGGCCTTTTGGGTGAGGATCATTCGTTCCTCCCGCCGCTTCCGGTTGCCGGTGCCGAGCATGTAGAAAAAGCCAAGCATGAGCCACGCACTGACCACGAACGCGGCGGTTTGGGTAAACAGGGGCACTTTGCCGTCGTTTAAATCCGCGGCGCTCAATGCATTGGCCACCCCGGATCCGCCCAGAATCCACGCGATCCACACCGGGCGCACACGGCGCGGTGAGTGGGCGCCAACTAAGAAGCAGACGTAGGCCACGGCAAACCCATTGACCATGTTCAGCCGCATCGTCTCCGACCCGATGAACAGCGTCATGACCACCGCGACCGTGAGAATCGAATACTCGCGGAACCGCGGGTGTAGAAGGAACGCCACGGGCACGACCACGAGGAGAAGAAATTCCAGGACGTGAGAATAGGTACTGGGGTCTGTCTCCGACAGGCTGTCCACCTGCCCCGATACGGCTAGCGCAACCCACGGGATGAAGAAGATGCGCAGCGGGTGCCCAATCCAGTCGTCCGGCCACATGTGCCGGAGTCGTCTGAGCGCGTCAATCGCCCTGTTGAGCACAGTCATATCTTCAGAGACTACAAACTACGCGCAGCGTGGTCGTCATCCTGTGGGTTGAGAAACCGAGGCGCGACCCCGCCGCCTTCGGTTCCTACACTGAAGCAGGTGACTTCTACTGCCAGCCTCCCCTTTGCACTGCACTCTGATTTCGCTACCGCTCTCCCCGAGCTGACCGCCCCGGGCCACGGCGAGCGGCAGCCCGACCCGCAGGTGGCCCTCCTTAACGAGCCGCTGTGCGAGACTCTCGGGCTGGACCCCGACTGGTTGCGGTCCGCTCACGGCGTGCAGTTCCTGCTGGGCAATGCCAACCCGGAGGATCAACCTCCGGTGGCCATGGCCTATTCCGGTTTCCAGTTCGGCCAGCTTTCGCCTGTGCTTGGCGATGGCCGCGCACTCCTCCTCGGCGAAATCGCTACCTCCGCGGGCCTGCGCGACCTGCACGTCAAAGGTTCTGGGCCGACCGCCTTTTCCCGCCCGGGCAGCGACGGGCGCGGCACGCTGGGCTCGATGCTGCGCGAATACGTTGTCAGCCGGAAACTGGCGGAGCTCGGCGTGCCCACCACCGAGCCGCTCGCCGTGGTCTCCACCGGCCGCGCGGTGGTGCGCGACCGCGGGCTTCCCGGCGGCGTGGTCGTTCGCGTTGCCGCGAGCCACCTGCGGGTGGGCAGCTTCCACTACGCACAGCTGCACGGCGGCGAAGAGCTCACTGCCCAACTGGCGGACTACGCCATCGGGCGCCACTTCCCCCAGCTTGCGGATGAAGACGATCCGGCCGCGCGTTACCGCGGGCTGTTCGACTCCGTGATGGACGCGCAGATCCCCACCGTCAGCCGCTGGCAGCAACTCGGGTTCATCCACGGCGTCATGAACACGGATAACACCTCAATTTCTGGCGAGACCATTGACTACGGCCCGTGCGCCTTCATGGAGGGCTTCGATCCAGACACCGTCTTTTCGTCCATCGACACCCGCGGGCGCTACCGCTACGGCAACCAGCCACTCATCTTGGGCTGGAACCTCGCACGCCTCGCCGAGTCCCTACTGCCGCTGCTGGGCTCCACCCCGGATGCTGCGCTGGAGTGGGCGCAAAAGGCCATCAATGGCTTTATCGACCGCTTCAACGAGCACTACTGGTCCAGCACCGCACGCGACATTCTCGGCATCGACGCGACCGGGCACACCGCACAGGAATGGGTCGACGGCTACTTCGCGGAACTCCGCTCCGCCGGCACGGACATCACGCTGGCCAACCGCGCGGTCTGGGAGGCGGCTCGCGGCGACGGCACCCGTTTGGACGCTCTGCTCCCCGCATCCGAGTGGGTGGCGCGCTGGCGCGAGCACACGCCTACTGAGCCCGGCAAGCGCGCGCCTCTTTCCATTCCCCGCAACCGCCCGTTGGACGCGGCACTCGAGGCGGCCCACGCGGGCGACTTGGGCCCCATTAGGGAAATCGACGCCGCGTCGGTCTACGACTTCCACCCCGAACTCTCCGAACCGGACCCGGACGGCCTTCAGGGCTTCCGAACATTCTGCGGGACGTAAATAGAGTTTTCTGGCGTCAAAACGGAAAACGCCCGCTGCGCACGCACTGTGCGCGGCGGGCGGAGAGCCGAGCTCTACTTATCCAACTTCAGCGTCTTCTGGGTGAAGTCCCACAGCTCGTCATAGAGCTTCTTGTCCTTGGCCAGGTTGGTGCCGTAGGACGGGATCATCTCGTAGATCTTGTCCGCCCAGTTAATCATGTGCTCGCCGAAGCAGCGCTCCAGAAGCTCCAGCATGATGGACGGGGTAATCGACGCGCCCGGGGAAGCGCCCAGGACGCCGGCGATGTTGCCCTCCTGGTTGTTGACCAGCGAGGTGCCGAACTCCAGGGAGCCGAAGCGCGGGGCGGCGGTCGGCTTAATCACCTGCACGCGCTGGCCAGCGATGATGGTCTCCCAGTCCTCCTCGCGGGCGGACGGGACGTACTCCCGCAGGGCATCGACACGCGCGGAGAAGTCCTTGAGCACCTCTTCGACCAGGTACTTGGTCAGGCCGAACTCCTGGACGGCAACGCCCAGGTAGGACGGGATGTTGTCCGGGCGGATGGACTTGAACAGGTCGAGGTAGGAACCCTTCTTCAGGAACTTCGGGTTCCACCCGCCGTACGGGCCGAACATGAGGCCCTTCTTGCCGTCGATAACGCGGGTATCCAGGTGCGGCACGGACATCGGCGGGGCACCGACGGACGCCTTGCCGTACACCTTGGCCTCGTGCTGCTGGATGAGCTCCGGGTTGGTGGAACGCAGCCACATGCCAGAGACCGGGAAACCGGCGTAGCCGGAGACCTCGCTGAGCCCCGCCTTGCGCAGCAGGTCCAGCGCGTAGCCACCCGCACCGACGAAGACGAAGTTCGCCTTAACCACCTGGATGTCGCCGGTGTGGACGTTTTTGGTGTAGACCTTCCACTTACCACCGTCGCGCTTGAGATCGATGACCTGGTGGCCGTAGCGCACCTCCGTGCCCGCGGCCTTGGCGGCGGTCAGGTACTGGCGGGTCAGCGCGCCGAAGTTGACGTCGGTGCCCTCATTGGTCCAGGAGATGGCCACCTTCGGATCACCGAAGTCGCGATCCTTCGCCATCAGCGGCAGCTTCTCGGCGAAGGTGGAGGTGTCCTCACTGAAGTTCATCTCCGGGAACATGTGGTTCTCAGAGAGGGCATCGTAACGGCGCTGCAGGTAATCGACCTGGTCCTCGCCCTGGGCGAAGGAGACGTGCGGAACCGGGTTAATAAACTCCTTCGGGTCCGTCAGGATCCCGTTGTTGAGCTGGTGGGACCAGAACTGGCGGGAGATCTGGAACTTGGAGTTGATGTTCATCGCCTTGGAGACATCAATCTTGCCGTTCTTCTCCGGCGTGTAGTTCAGCTCGCACAGCGCGGAGTGGCCGGTACCGGCGTTATTCCACGGGGAGGAAGACTCCTCCGCCGGGGCATCGAGCCGCTCGAAAATCATCTGGCTCCAGCTCGGCTCGAGCTCACGCAGCATCGCGCCGAGGGTGGCGCTCATGATGCCGGCGCCAACGAGGGCGATATCCACCTCATCAACAACCTGTGCGGATTTCTTCTTCGACGACACCTGTTTTAACCCCATTCGTGAGTAGAGATGAAAAATCGTGCTGCACCAAAGCTTACGCTAGCCTCCCCCGGAATCGTCGAGATGGGGCGTGTGCCGCCCCACGGTTTGTTGACGCGCCCACCGTGGCCTGGGCCGTGGCATTAAGGTGTGCACCATGAATTCTGATCCCGGCATGGCGCGCCCTGTATCCGACGAGATGGCTGGCGGTACGCCCCACGGCACCACGAACGAGCCCAGTGGCCCTCCGGCCGATTCCGGCTGGGTCCCCGATCGTCTCGGAGAGGGTTTTTATTGCCGCACCCTCCCGCTGGGTGAGGATCCCGACGGGGAAGGCGAGGTGTGCGCAACGCTGGTGCGCTACGCCCCAGGCCGAAAGCAGGATCCCTCCGCACGCTCAGACAAACCGGCTGTTTTGTGGGTCCACGGCATGACCGACTACTTCTTTGCCGACCATGTCGCCCGCTACCTCACGGAGGCGGGCTTCGATTTCTACGCGGTTGACCTGCGCAAGTGCGGCCGCTCTCACCGCCCGGGCCAGCGTTGGCACTACGCCACCGACATGAGCTTGTACTACCCGGATTTAAACGCCGCTCTCGACGAGATTGCGGCGCTCGGCCATGACCGCATCGCCCCCCTTGCCCACTCCACCGGTGGGCTCATCGTCGCGTTGTGGATCGACTGGCTGCGTCGCACCGACCGTGCGCGCCACCGCCTTATCCCCACCGCGATTTTCAATAGCCCCTGGCTGGACATGATGAAAGTCCCCCGCCCCGTGCTCCGGGCGGCCACCCCGCTTTTCGATGTCGTCGGGCGCTACTTCCCTACCCTCCCGATCCCGGGCGGTGGACTCAGCGCCTTCGGGCAATCCATCCACCGCGACTACTACGGCGAGTGGGACTTCGATACCACTCTGAAACCCATCGCCGGCGCGGAAAAGTACGTCGGCTGGGTGCGCGCCATCCTCACCGCGCAGGAACAGATCTGGAACAGGGACGTTGATCTGGGTATGCCGTGTCTGACGCTGTGCTCGCTGCGCTCGGAGCTGGGAACGGGCTACCGGCCGACGGTGGATACGGCGGATGCGGTGATTGATACCCACCAAACTCAGCAGCACGCACCGCACCTGTCCGACGCGGCGGACGTCTACATTCTGCTCGGTGCCCGCCACGACGTGTTCCTCTCGCGCCCGGCAGTGCGGGCGGAGGCGCTCGCGGTGACCGCGCAGTGGCTGCACTCGCACGTCGACGGCGGCGGCAGCCAGAGTCCCGCCACCGCGGATGCCGCGGTCATCGACGGCGAATAGCACTGCGCGTACGACGACAATTAGTTAAGGAAGAAAGTAGCCCACTTTTTATGCAGATCGATCAGCACTTTGACCTCATTATTATCGGCACTGGATCGGGCAATTCCCTGCCCAGCCCGGAATTCGACGATAAATCCATCGCGATCGTGGAGGAAGGAACGTTCGGCGGCACGTGCCTGAACGTCGGCTGCATCCCCACCAAGATGTTCGTCTACGCCGCCGAGGCCGCCCAGCACGCGCGGGAGTCGGCCAAGCTCGGCATTGACGCGACGGTCAACAAGGTGGATTGGCCGGGCATCGTTACGCGCGTGTTCGACGGGCGCATCGACAAGATTGCCCGCGGCGGTGAGGAATACCGGCGCGGTGACGAGACCCCGAACATCACCGTGTTCGACCGCCACGGCTCGTTCGTCGGCCCCCGCACCATCCGCACCGGCCAGGGTGAGACGGAGGAGATCATTTCCGGCGACCAGGTGGTGCTTGCCGCTGGGTCGCGCCCGTTCATCCCGCCGGTCATCGCGGAATCCGGTGTGCGGTTCCACACCAACGACGACATCATGCGGCTGAAACACCAACCCGAGCACATCGTCATCCTCGGCGGCGGATTCATCGCGATGGAGTTCGCGCACATCTTTGACGGTCTGGGGAGCAAGGTCACGGTGCTCAACCGGTCGGACAAGCTTCTCCGCCAGCAGGACGAGCTGGTCTCCGATCGTTTCACTGAGCTGGCCAAGAAGCGTTTCGATGTCCGCTTGGGCGTCGACGTCACCGCCGCCGCGCAGGACGGCGAGACCGTCCGCCTTACCTTGAGCGATGGCTCGAAAGTCGACGGCGATGCCCTACTCGTGGCTACTGGCCGGGTGCCCAACGGCGACCGCCTCGACGCGGACGCTGGCGGGGTGCAGCTCGATCGCGCCGGCCGAGTGGTTGTCGACGATTACGGCCGCACCACGGCCGAGGGGGTCTGGGCGCTGGGCGATGTGTCCTCGCCGTACATGCTCAAGCACGTGGCGAACGCGGAAGCGCGCGCCATCCAGCACAACTTGTTGCACCCAGAGGATCTGCGCGCCTTCCCGCACGACAACGTGCCGTCGGCGGTGTTCACCGAGCCGCAGGTCGCAACCGTGGGGCTAACGGAGAAGCAGGCGCGCGAGGCCGGTTACGACATCACCGTCAAGGTGCAGGCCTACGGCGCGGTTGCGTACGGATGGGCCATGGAGGAAGAAGACGGCTTTGCCAAACTCATCGCCGACAAAAAGAGTGGACGCCTGCTCGGCGCCCACTACATGGGCCCGCAGGCGTCCACCCTCATCCAGCAGCTCATCACCGTCATGGCGTACGACATTGACGTGCGCGACTTCGCGCAGCGCCAGTACTGGATTCACCCGGCGCTGCCGGAGCTGACCGAGAACGCGCTACTCGGCCTCGAATTCGACTAGGCCGAATCCGTCTCGGCTAGGGCGAACCCAAATCGACGAGGGCGAATCTCTAAGATTCGCCCTCGTCCTCGTCCGGCAGGGTGAGAATCTCGTTGCCGTCCTCGGTGATGACCAAGGTGTGCTCGAACTGAGCGGAGTACTCGCCGTCGCGGTTTTGCACGGTCCAGCCATCTGACCAGATGTCGTAATCCAGCTCGCCGAGGTTGAGCATCGGCTCGATGGTCAGGGTCATGCCCGGCTCGAGGATGTCACGGTACGACTCCGAGTCGTAGTGCAGGACCACGAGGCCGTTGTGGAAGGTCGGGCCGACGCCGTGGCCGGTGAAGTCCTCGACCACGTTGTAGCCGAAGCGGTTGGCATAGGACTCGATGACGCGGCCGATGACGTTGATTTCGCGACCCGGCTTAGCTGCCTTGATGCCGCGCATCATGGCCTTCTTGGTCCGCTCAACGAGAAGGCGGTGTTCCTCGGCTACCTCACCGGCAAAGAAGGTGGCGTTGGTGTCACCGTGCACGCCGTTTTTGTAGGCGGTGACATCGATGTTGACGATGTCGCCTTCCTGAATCACGGTCGAGTCAGGGATGCCGTGGCACACGATCTCGTTGAGGGAGACGCAGCAGGACTTAGGGAATCCCATGTAGCCCAGGGTGGACGGGTACGCGCCGTGATCCACCATGTACTCGTGGGCGACTCGGTCGACCTCGTCGGTGGTGTTACCCGGCTGGACCGCTTTGCCCGCTTCCTTCAGGGCGTTGGCGGCGATCTTGGAGGACTCGCGCATCGCCTCGATGATCTCGGGCGTTTGGACGAACGGCTCGCCCACGTTTTCCTGGACGGAGTCCTTCCACACGTATTCGGGCCGCTCGATGCTGTTCGGCACCGAGCGGACCGGGGTTTGCTTTCCTGGCGTCAGTTTCCCGCGAAGATTCATGCCCCTGATAGTAGTAGGTCAGGCGGGGTGAACGCGGGGCCGGGGTCTAAGTGCTCCCTTACTTGGCGACGCGGACCTCGGCCTTCGCGCCCTCGACGGCCTCCATGCCTTCCTCTTCGGCAATGCGGCTGGCCTCCTCGATGAGGGTCTCCACGATCTGGGATTCCGGCACAGTCTTGATGACCTCGCCCTTGACGAAGATCTGCCCCTTACCGTTACCGGAGGCCACGCCCAAGTCGGCATCGCGTGCCTCTCCCGGGCCGTTGACCACGCAGCCCATGACGGCCACGCGCAACGGGAACTCCATACCGTCGAGGCCGGCGGTAACTTCCTCCGCCAGCTTGTACACGTCCACCTGGGCACGGCCGCAGGACGGGCAGGAGACGATCTCGAGCTTGCGCGGGCGCAGGTTGAGCGACTGCAGGATCTGGTCGCCGACCTTGATCTCTTCCTTCGGATCCGCCGACAGGGACACACGGATGGTGTCGCCGATACCTTCGGCCAGCAGTGCGCCGAAGGCTACGGAGGACTTGATGGTGCCCATGAACTTCGGGCCCGCCTCGGTCACGCCCAGGTGCAGCGGGTAGTCGGTCTTCTCCGCGAGCTGGCGGTAGGCCTCCACCATCAGCACCGGGTCGGAGTGCTTCACGGAGATAGCGATGTCGCCGTACCCGTGCTCCTCGAAGAGGCTGGCCTCCCAGATGGCGGACTCCACGAGCGCCTCCGGGGTTGCCTTGCCGTACTTTTCTAGCAGGCGCTTATCCAGCGAGCCGCCGTTGACGCCAATGCGAATCGGAATCCCGGCATCCCCGGCTGCCTTAGCCACCTCCTTGACGCGGCCGTCGAACTCGCGAATATTGCCGGGGTTGACGCGGATAGCCGCGCAACCGGCATCAATGGCCTGGAAGATGTACTTCGGCTGGAAGTGGATGTCCGCGATCACCGGGATCGGGGACTTCTGCGCGATGGCCGGCAGCGCCTCCGCGTCGATCGGCTTGGGGCAGGCGACACGCACGATGTCACAACCGGAGGCGGTCAGCTGCGCGATTTGCTGCAGCGTGGCGTTGATGTCGTGCGTCTTCGTATTGGTCATCGACTGCACGGAGATCGGGTAATCGGATCCCACCCCGACCGGACCGACGTGTAGCTGTCGGGTCTTGCGCCGCGGGTGCAGGACGGGCGGTGGTCCTTCCGGGATACCGAGACCGATAGGTGTCGACATGAACGCTCCTTGTGATCACATGGTGGTTTCACCGAAGTTTGCCGCTCTTACTTTAGCACTGGGAAGCGACACACCCACGGGCGGCGTTCTAGCCGAACAAGCGGACCGGATTCACCACGTCCGCGACGATAAAGATGGTGCCTAGCCCCATCAGGATCGCCGCGATGGCATACGTCAGCGGCATCAGCTTCGTGTAGTCCGCCGGCCCCGCCGGCGCCTTGCCCTGCAGGCGACGGATCGCATCCCGAATCTTTTCGTAGACGATGACGGCCACGTGCCCGCCGTCAAAGGGCGGGACCGGAATGAGATTAAACAGGGCGAGGAAGAAATTGAGCGTGGCCAGCATCATGAAAAACATCGACCACAGCGAACGTTCCACGAGCTCGCCGCCGACGCGGGAAGCACCCACGACCGACATCGGCGAATCCTGCGCGCGCTCCCCGCCGAAAATGCTGCCGACCACTCCCGGCACCTTGGCCGGCAGTTGAGCGATGCCCTGGACAGTCGCCGTCAGCATGGACCAGGAGTACTTCGCCGTCGCCGGCACTGCCTCCGCGGGGCCGAAATGCTTGACGATGTCCTGCGGCTGGTTGACCAGCCCCACCGATCCCGCGGTGACCGTATCGCCCTCGGCCGTCGGCCGTTTGACCGCGGCCACGTCGATGCCGAGGTCCTGTTGGCTGCCGTCGCGCTCCACCGTCAAGGTGACGTGCTCGCCCGGGCGCTCGAGGACGTAGTCACGCAGCTGTGTGAACTGCTCGATCGCGTGACCGTCGACCGCGACCACGATGTCGCCTTCTTTCACCCCGGCCGCAACTGCCGGGCC
>VNIW01000329.1_pt1 | contig 20573 bp, 21 predicted proteins | sample 7248591 | NCBI WGS metagenome assembly VNIW01 (sample SAMN12251776, study PRJNA551026) | human skin metagenome | isolation source: skin samples from patients infected with Netherton Syndrome | host: Homo sapiens | place: France:Paris | reverse complement strand
AACACTTTAGGTATTTTCGAGAAAAACATCATGGAAATCCGTGAAATTGTACATGAAGCAGGCGGATTATTATACTATGACGGTGCAAACTTAAATGCCATTATGGATAAAGTACGTCCTGGAGATATGGGATTTGATGCGGTTCATTTAAACTTACACAAAACATTCACTGGTCCTCACGGTGGCGGTGGTCCAGGTTCAGGTCCAGTTGGTGTAAAAAAAGAATTAGCTAGTTATTTACCAAAACCAATGGTAATCAAAGATGGAGATACTTTTAAATACGATAATGATATTAAAAACTCAATTGGACGTGTAAAACCATTCTACGGTAATTTTGGTATTTACTTAAGAGCATACACATATATAAGAACTATGGGTGCTGAAGGTTTAAGAGAGGTTTCTGAAGCAGCAGTTCTTAATGCTAATTATATTAAAGCTAGCTTAAAAGACCACTATGAAATTCCATATGAGCAATATTGTAAACATGAATTCGTATTAAGTGGTTCTAAACAAAAAGAACATGGTGTCCGTACATTAGATATGGCAAAACGTTTATTAGACTTTGGTGTTCATCCACCAACAATTTACTTCCCACTTAACGTTGAGGAAGGTATGATGATTGAACCAACTGAAACAGAATCTAAAGAAACGTTAGATTACTTTATCGATGCTATGATTCAAATTGCTGAAGAAGCTAAAAATGATCCAGATAAAGTATTAGAAGCACCACATAGTACAATAATTGATAGATTAGATGAAACTACCGCAGCGCGTAAACCTGTTTTAAAATTTGATAATCTACATGAAGAAAAAGAATAATTTAAAACTTTGACCCTGTAACCAATTTAATTGATTACAGGGTCTTCCCTATTTTAAACTTAAGTGAAATATTTTATGTTTATTCTATTTTTAGAAAACGTTTCTAAATGATTTTCACATAAATAATTAAAAAACTCTTAAAGAACATCTTTAAGAGTTAGTAAGCAGACAAGAGATTATTTTTTAGTTTTAATCTTACCTGTCCATTTTTTGTATCCACCTTTTAACATATAAATATCTTTATAGCCATTTTTTTTAAGGATACGTGCTGCACGATACCCTGCGACACCGTTTGCATCACAAAGATAAATAGGTTGATCTTTACGTAAACCTTGATATCTTTGACTAAACATTGATATTGGAATGTTACGAGCGCCATTAATATGTCCGTAATCATAGTCTACTTTCTCACGAACATCAATCACTTGAGCTTTTCTTAAACCTTTGTGAAATTCATTCTGCTCAAGTTCAGTGACTGCTCGTTTATTCATAAACCAATTTCCAAGCATATATAAAATAATTATGACTATAATAGCTAAAGCTATAATCAAAGATACATTCATATTGCATCCTCCCTAATTAACCGATATTATAATTATAAGGCTGTTAGCTAAATTTATCAAAATTTTTTATTGGCTATTTTTATCAAAGATTTATATGTAAAATTTAATATTTTTCTATAGATAATTATATGTTGTGATTGGAGATTATTTTATGACAGAGACATGGAATTTTATAAATACAGGAAGCCATGATCCATATTATAATATGGCAATGGATGAAGCACTCTTAAACTTCGTATCAAGAGGGGAAATTGACCCTGTTGTCAGATTTTACACTTGGAATCCTGCAACGTTATCTGTAGGGTATTTTCAAAGATTAAAGAAAGAAATTGACATTGATAAAGTTAATGAAAAAGGATTTGGATTAGTAAGAAGACAAACTGGTGGTAGAGGGGTTCTTCATGATAAAGAATTAACATATAGTGTTATTGTTTCGGAAGAACATCCTAATATGCCTTCTACCGTAACTGAAGCATATCGTGTCATTTCAGAAGGATTACTTGAAGGATTTAAATTATTAGGTTTTGAAGCATATTTTGCGATTCCACGTTCCAAAGAAGAACGAGAAAAATTAAAACAACCTCGAAGTGCTGTTTGTTTTGATGCACCTAGTTGGTATGAATTAGTTGTTGAAGGTAGAAAAATTGCAGGAAGCGCTCAAACTAGACAAAAAGGCGTTATTTTACAACATGGTTCCTTATTACAAGATGTTAACGTTGATGAGCTTTTCGATATGTTCATTTTTAAAAATGATCGTCTAAAAGATAAGATGAAAAAAGCGTTTGTTGATAAAGCTGTAGCGATTAATGATATTTCTGATAGACATATATCAATTGAAGAAATGGAAAAAGCATTTGAAGAAGGATTTAAAAAGGGGTTAAACATAGAATTCAAACCACTTACTTTATCAGATGAACAAATAAAAGAAGTAAAAGAATTAGAAGAAAAATATCGTTCTGATGAATGGTTATATAAAAAATAAAAAATCATAGGATGGCTAATATTTGGTCATCCTATGATTTTTTTTATTTTCTATTTCTCTTTTTATATTTTCTTGCTGCTCTTCTATATTTACGTTGATCTTCAGTTAAGAAAAAGAAATAGTATATTAAATAAATAATTAACGCAATGATTAAAAAGGTGAAAATCGTTTTAGCAAAAGACATCATAAATACATTTAAATTCAAAATCAAGCCAATTGCAGCAATTAAAATTACTAAATAAAACAATATATTTTTCAAATCAAAAACTCCTATTATGAATTGTTAGACATGTTCACTTGAGATAGTTTAGTCTTGCCTTTATTCAACTTATTCGTATTATTATTTTCATATCCGCTCTTAATATCTTTAAATGCCGATTGTAACTCTTTGTTAATTTGTCTAATATTTTTATCTTCATTTTTATTTGCACTAGATAAATCTTTTTTAGTCACGGCACCCTTATACTTACCATAAGCATCATCAATACCATTAGCAATAGTATTTAATTTTTCAAGATTTTGCTTTTTGTCTTCTTTCTTATTTTTAGACAAATCCAACTGATTATAATTACTAATAACTTTAGTAATATCTTGATAATATTTAGACGAAGCATCTAAAAATTTAGCTTCTTTATTATTATCAACTGTTTTGGAAACATTTTTTTTATCTTTATTAAGAGCCTCAACTTGTGCTTTTTGATTACTTATATCTTGATTTAGCTGTTGAATATCTAACTTCAAGTTATGGTTTTGATCTCTTAATTTGGTTGTCTTATCTTCCAATGGTCCTAAATTTTGAGAGCCACAACCAACCAATAAACATGAAGCTCCAATAATAACGATTAATTTTTTCATTAAAATCTCCCTAAACCAAAATCTCTTTATTTCTAAAATAATTATGCTATTATTTTAATGTAAATAGAGCAAATGTACAAACGTTATACTAGGAGTGATTTGTATGAATAAATTAGCAAAAGTTCAAGACTTACTAGATGTTCAACAATTGGATGCTTTAGTTATTTTATCAGATTATAATCGTAGATATTTATCAGATTTCACTGGTACAAGTGGTGCATTAATAATTTCAAAAAATAACTATCAATTAATTACTGATTTTCGATATATTGAACAAGCAACTAATCAAGCAACTAAATTTAACATCATCAAACGCAGTGGTGGTTTAATTGAAGCGATTGTAGAAATTATTAATCATGAACAATTTAATCATGTTGGTTTTGAAGGACACTTAGTGAGTTATGATACATACCAAACATTAGATCAATCGAAAGCTAAATTAATCTCTATTGGAAATGAGATTGAAAAAATCAGAGAAATAAAGACACCCGAAGAGATAGAAAAGATTAAATACGCTGCTAAAATAGTTGATGATACATATAACTATGTATTAGATATTGCAAAGGTTGGAATGACTGAAAGAGAATTAAAAAGTAAATTAGAAGCTAAAATGTTAGAATTAGGCGCAGATGGCCCTTCATTTGACACAATTGTAGCATCTGGTTATAGAGGCGCTTTACCTCATGGTGTAGCAAGTGATAAAGTCATAGAGCAAGGCGATATGATTACGCTTGATTTTGGGGCATACTATAGAGGATATTGCTCTGATATAACAAGAACATTTGCTATAGGGGAACCTGACTCTAAGATGAAAGATATTTATAACATTGTTCTCAATTCCCAAATTAAAGCAATCAACGAAATAAAAGCTGGAATGACTGTAGCTGAGGCTGACGCGTTATCAAGAGACTATATTGAATCTCATGGTTATCGGGAGGCATTCGGTCACTCTCTTGGACATGGAATTGGATTAGACATTCATGAAGGACCATTATTATCTAAAAATGCAAAGGGTATAATACAAGTAAATAATTGTGTTACTATTGAACCAGGTATTTATGTTGATGGTCTTGGTGGCGTACGTATAGAAGATGATATTTTAATAACTGAAAATGGTTGTGAAGTCTTTACTAAATGTACAAAAGACCTTATTATTTTATAGAAAGCGCATATTTGAGGAGGAAACTGAATGATTTCGGTTAATGATTTTAAAACAGGTTTAACAATTTCAGTAGATAATGGCATTTGGAAAGTTATCGATTTCCAACACGTAAAACCAGGAAAAGGTTCTGCATTTGTTCGTTCTAAATTACGTAATTTAAGAACAGGTGCAATTCAAGAGAAGACATTTAGAGCTGGGGAAAAAGTTGAACAAGCAATGATTGAAAATCGTCGTATGCAATATTTATATGCTGATGGAGATAATCATGTATTCATGGATAATGAGACGTTTGATCAAACTGAATTATCAGCTGATTATTTAAAAGATGAATTAAAATATTTAAAAGCTAACATGGAAGTTCAAATCCAATCATATGAAGGTGAAACAATCGGAGTTGAACTACCTAAAACTGTTGAATTAGAAGTTACTGAAACTGAGCCAGGTATCAAAGGTGATACTGCCACTGGAGCAACTAAATCAGCTACAGTTGAAACAGGTTATACTTTAAATGTACCTTTATTCGTTAATGAAGGTGATGTATTAGTTATCAACACTAGCGACGGAAGCTATATCTCAAGAGCTTAGTTAACAGTAGCTAAAGTCTTTCTAATTACTAATTGGAAAGACTTTTTTTAATATCTAAATCATTATTTTATATAAATTACAAAAGTCCATTTATCAATAATAATAAGCATTAAATAGTAAGATGTAATTCCCTAAAATGACACATGCTTGAATTGGCAAGTTCAGTCAAGTAAAATAGATTGGTAGATGAAAACTAATTCGAGGAGTCAGTAACTTATGAATTTTAAAGAAATAAAAGAATTAATCGAAATTCTTGATCAATCAAGTTTAACTGAAATTAATATTGAAGATAACAAAGGTAGTGTAGTCAACCTAAAAAAACAGAAAGAGACAGAAATAATCACACCACAATATACACAACAAGCACCATTAGCACCAGCAACATCAACGATGGCAACACCAAATCAAAGTGCAACAGAATCACCTGTTCCACAAAATAATGATCAAATCGATAAAGATGATTCATCATATCAAACAATCAATGCACCTATGGTGGGTACATTTTATAAATCGCCATCTCCAGAAGAAGATGCATATGTTCAAGTCGGAGATAAAGTTACCAATGAATCTACAGTGTGCATCTTAGAAGCAATGAAATTATTTAATGAAATACAAGCTGAAGTTTCTGGAGAAATAGTTGAAATATTAGTAGAAGACGGACAAATGGTAGAGTATGGCCAACCGTTATTTAAGGTGAAATAATGAAAAAAATCTTAATCGCTAATCGTGGAGAAATTGCGGTTAGAATCATTAGAGCTTGTCATGATTTAGGCATACAAACTGTTGCCATTTATTCTGAGGGAGACAAAGACGCGTTACATACTCAAATTGCTGATGAAGCATATTGCGTTGGTCCAACTCAGTCTAAAGATTCTTATTTGAACATTCCAAATATATTATCAATTGCGACTTCAACTGGTTGTGATGGTATTCATCCAGGTTATGGCTTTTTAGCTGAGAATGGTGATTTTGCAGAGCTGTGTGAAGCATGCCAATTGAAATTTATCGGTCCTAGCTATGAGTCTATCCAAAAAATGGGCATCAAAGACATTGCAAAAGCAGAAATGATTGCAGCTAATGTCCCAGTTGTTCCAGGTAGTGATGGGCTAGTTACAACCATTTCGGATGCAAAACAAATTGCTAAAGAAATTGGATATCCAGTAATTATTAAAGCTACTGCAGGTGGTGGTGGAAAAGGTATACGAGTGGCTAGAACAGAGAAAGAGCTTGAGAATGGCTATCGTATGACTCAACAAGAAGCAGAAACTGCTTTTGGTAATGGCGGTCTTTACCTTGAAAAATTTATTGAGAACTTCCGTCACATTGAAATTCAAATTATTGGAGATCAACATGGAAATGTCATTCATCTCGGAGAAAGAGATTGTACGATTCAAAGACGCATGCAAAAGTTAGTCGAAGAATCTCCATCTCCTATTTTATCTGATGAACAACGTGAAGAGATGGGTAATGCAGCTATAAGAGCTGCAAAAGCAGTTAATTATGAAAATGCAGGTACTATTGAATTTATATATGATTTAAATGATAATCAATTTTATTTTATGGAAATGAATACACGTATTCAAGTTGAACATCCTGTCACTGAAATGGTTACTGGCATTGATTTAGTAAAATTACAACTAAAAGTTGCGATGGGTGAAGCACTCCCATACACTCAAGAAGATATTACTATCAATGGTCATGCAATAGAATACCGTATAAATGCTGAAAATCCATATAAGAACTTCATGCCATCTCCTGGTAAAATCACACAATACCTAGCTCCAGGCGGATATGGTGTAAGAATTGAATCAGCTTGTTATACAAATTATACAATTCCTCCATATTATGATTCTATGGTAGCTAAACTCATTGTTCATGAACCAACGCGTGATGAAGCAATTATGACTGGTCTTAGAGCATTAAGTGAGTATTTAATTTTAGGAATCGATACAACAATTCCTTTCCATTTAAAACTTATGAATAATGATATATTTAGAAGTGGATCTTTTAATACTAACTTCTTAGAACAATATAATATTATGGATGACGAGGAGTAGGAGGTTAAACCAAATGGTTAAAGTAGCAGATTATTCAAATTCAAACTTAGGTAAAATTGAAATTGCACCTGAAGTTATTTCTGTAGTTGCAAGTATAGCTGTTTCAGAGGTAGAAGGGGTAACTGGACATTTTTCAGAATTGAAAAATAGTAACATTGAAAAAATAAGTCGTAAAAACCTCAATAGAAATTTAAAAATTGATGTTAAAGAAGATGGCATTCAAATTGATGTATATTGCTCTATTAAGCACGGTATAAATATTTCAAAATTTGCAAGTAAAATTCAAACATCTATTTTCAACTCAATTAAAACAATGACTGCTATTGAGCCAAAAGAAATTAACGTTCACATCATGCATATTACTGTCGAATAATATATAGATTACATTTAACAAGGAGTTATTTATGAGTCGTAAAGAATCAAGAATGCAAGCATTTCAAACTTTGTTTCAGTTAGAAATGAAAGACACAGAATTAACAATCAATGAAGCCATTAATTTCATAAAAGATGATGAGCCTGAATTAGACTTTGATTTTATACATTGGTTAGTAACAGGTGTTAAAGATCATGAGCCAGTTCTAGATGATACTATTAAGCCACATCTTAAAGATTGGTCACTTCAACGTTTATTAAAAACAGACCGAATAATATTACGAATGGCTACATTTGAATTATTGCATAGTGATACACCACCAAAAGTAATCATTAATGAAGCTGTAGAATTAGCAAAGCAATTTAGCGACGATGAGCATTATAAATTTATAAATGGTGTGTTGAGTAACATAAAATAATTAATTTGAGTGATGACAATGTCTGAATACTTAAGCGTTACAACTTTAACGAAATATATTAAATATAAATTTGATCAGGACCCACATTTGCAATCTATCTTACTAAAAGGTGAGCTTTCTAACTTTAAAAAACATTCAAGTGGACATCTTTATTTCAACGTTAAAGATAAGGATAGTGTGATAAGTGCAATGATGTTTAAAGGTAATGCGAACCAGCTTACTTTTGAGCCAAAAGAAGGTGATGAAGTCCTTTTAGAAGCACGTGTTTCAGTATATGAACGACGTGGAAATTATCAAATTTATGTGAATAAAATGGAATTAGATGGTATAGGGAACTTGTATCAAAAGTTAGAACAATTAAAGCAAAAATTAAAAAAAGAAGGCTTTTTTAATAATGAACATAAAAAGCCTATTCCTCGATTCCCTAAAAAAATCGCAATCTTAACTGCTAGTACTGGTGCCGCAATTAGAGATATTCAATCTACAATAAATAGTAGATATCCTTTGGCCGAAAAAATCCAAATAAGTACTTTAGTACAAGGTACACAAGCCAAAGAGGATATTATAAAAAATATTAAATATGCTGATTCACTTGGCGTTGATACTATTATTGTAGGCCGTGGTGGTGGATCTATAGAAGATTTATGGAACTTTAATGAAGAAGATGTTGTTAAAGCGATTTTTGAGTGTCAAACACCCATTATTTCAGCTGTTGGACATGAAACCGATTTTACTCTCAGTGATTTCGTAGCAGATGTCAGAGCAGCAACACCAACACAAGCTGCAGTTATGGCGACTCCAGATCAGTATGAATTGATGCAACAAATTAAGCAATACCAATTTTCATTATCAAGGTATATTAAACAGTATCTTGAAAAACAATATAAACAACTAGATCATTTAGCATCTTATTATAAGTTTAAACAACCCTCATTATTATACGATCAACAGATACAACGCAAAGATGACTTAGAAAGACAACTAACTCAATTATTATTATCCAAAATTGAGAATAAAAAATATCAATTAAAAGTTCTTCATCAGAATTTTAATGTAAAAACATTAAATCAAACTATATTACAAAATAAAAGGCAACTAATGAATGTTAAAAATCGTTTATCAAATCTAACAATGAAAAACATTCATAATAATAAATTAGAGCTCAAAAATAAAGTTGAACTATTAAATAATTTAAGTCCTACTAATACTATGTTGAGAGGCTATTCTATTATTAATAAAGATGATAAAGTCATTACAAGTACACAGGATTTAAGTAAAGATGATGAAATTACATTAGCAATGAAAGATGGTAACGTAGATGCCATCGTTAAAAAGGTTAGGTGTGAACATGAGTAAAGATCAACAAAGTTTTGAAGAAATGATGCAAGAATTAGAAAATATCGTTCAAAAGTTAGATAATGAGACTGTATCATTAGAAGACTCATTAGAGTTATATAAACGTGGTATGAAACTTTCAGCAACATGTGATGCAACACTTAAAGATGCTGAAAAGAAAGTCAATCAACTTATTAAAGATGAAGCAGAGGATGAAGAAAATGGCAAAGAAGTCAATGAATGAATTAATTAATCAAATTAATAGCGCTCTTGACGGTGTAATCGAAACTTCACCACTAAATACGAATCTAGAAGAAAGTATGCAATATTCTCTCAATGCGGGTGGTAAAAGAATAAGACCACTTCTTGTATTTTTAACATTAGATGTATTAAATCAAGATTATAAAAAAGGTAAAAAAACTGCATTGGCATTGGAAATGATTCACACGTATTCTTTAATTCATGATGATCTTCCTGCGATGGATAATGATGATTACCGTCGTGGTAAACTTACCAATCACAAAGTCTATGGTGAATGGAAAGCTATTTTAGCTGGTGATGCACTACTAACTAAGGCATTTGAAATCATTGCTGATGATGAATTATTAGAATCTGACGTTAAAGTTAAAATACTTTCCAGATTAGCGCATAATAGTGGTCACTTAGGCATGGTCGGAGGACAAACATTAGACATGCAAAGTGAAGATAAACCTGTTGATTTGGATACGCTTGAACAGATACATAAAGCTAAAACAGGAGCATTACTTCAATTCGCAGTATTAAGTGCAGCTGATATTGCTAAAGTAGATAAGTCTACATCACAAGCTCTTGAAGATTTTAGTAATCATATGGGTTTGATGTTCCAAATTAAAGATGATTTGCTCGACGTATATGGTGATGAATCTAAATTAGGAAAAAAAGTTGGTAGTGACATCGAAAATCACAAAAGTACGTATGTTTCTTTATTAGGTAAAGATGGAGCTGAAGATAAATTAAATTTCCATAAAGATGCTGCCATAAAATCAATAGAACAACTTTCTTCACACTATGATATTAAACCTCTATTAGATATCGTTGAGCTTTTCTACACACGTGATCATTAATTATCATTAGTATTAACCCTTCAAAGCTACTGTTTAAAAACTGGCGTTGAAGGGTGTTTTAGTACACTATTTTAAATTGAGGCAATACATTTATATCATAATTTTAATTTACATATTTATTTATTTGTTTATACATTTTTACAATACAAATTAACTAATTGTACCTATTAGTATTTAAATAAAACAATTTACGATTATTGAGTTATCAGTTACGTATGCATAATAACAATAGTAGTAGTAAAAAAAATGATGTGTTAAAATCATTGTATAATTATTCGAAACTAGGAGTGTTCATAATGGCAAAAAAATCTGTGAGACACATAAAGATTAGAGAAATTATCTCAAGCGAACAAATAGAAACTCAAGACGAACTAGTAAAACGTCTTAATGAATACGACCTTAATGTTACGCAAGCTACCGTATCACGTGATATTAAAGAATTACAATTAATCAAAGTTCCTGCACCATCAGGTCAGTATGTATATAGCTTGCCTAATGATCGAAAATACCATCCATTAGAAAAATTGGGTCGTTATCTCATGGACTCATTTGTAAATATAGAAGGTACAGGTAATCTACTTGTGTTAAAAACCTTACCTGGTAACGCTCAATCTATCGGCGCTATTTTAGACCAAATCGATTGGGATGAAGTTCTCGGTACTATATGTGGTGATGATACTTGCCTTTTAATTTGTAAAGATGAAGACGCAAGTAATACAATTAAAACAAGAATTTTCAATTTATTATAAGGATGCGATGAATTTATGTTACAAACCTTATCAATAAAACAATTTGCAATTATTGATGAATTAGAAATTCATTTTTCAGATGGATTAACAGTTCTAAGTGGTGAAACGGGTTCAGGTAAATCAATCATCATAGATGCGATTGGCCAGTTAATTGGAATGCGTGCATCATCAGATTATGTTCGACATGGTGAAAAGAAAGCGATTATTGAAGGCATATTTGATATAGATGAAAGTAAAGATGTTATTCATATACTTCATAACCTTGATATAGAGATCGACGAGGACTTCTTATTAGTAAAAAGAGAAATATTTAGCACTGGTAAAAGTATTTGTAGGTTGAATAATCAAATTGTTACGCTTCAAGATTTGCGAAAAGTTATGCAAGAACTATTAGATATTCATGGTCAACATGAAACACAGACACTTCTTAAACAAAAGTATCATTTAAAATTATTAGATGATTATGCAGAAGACAAGTATTTATCAACTAAAGAAAAATATAAAAATGTGTTTAATCAGTATAAAAGTAAAACAAAGGAATTAGAAGAATTAGAGTCTGCCGACCAAGCATTACTTCAACGTTTGGATTTAATGAAATTTCAATATGAAGAATTAGAAGAAGCTTCTTTAAAAGAGGGCGAAATTGAGCAATTAGAAGTCGATATACGTAGAATTCAAAATTCCGAAAAACTAAGCATGGCGCTTAATAATGCGCATGTCACTTTGACTGATGAGCATGCAATTACAGATAGACTATATGAATTAAGTAATCATTTACAATCCATAGATGATATTTTGCCTGATAAATTTAGTAAATTAAAAGAGGATATTGATCAATTTTATTACACGCTTGAAGATGCTAAGCACGAGTTATATGATGAAATGTCAAACACTGAATTTGATGAGCAAATGCTAAATGAGCTAGAATCTCGAATGAATTTATTAAACAATCTTAAAAGGAAATATGGCAAAGACATTAATGAATTAATTACTTACAAAGATAAGCTTCAAAATGAAATAGACAAAATCGAAAATTATGAAGAAAGTACATCACAATTACGTGAGGAAATTAGTCAATTATATGATGAAGTGATGTCAAAAGGCAAATTGTTATCTAAAGAGCGTCGCACAGTAGCTCGAACATTAAGAGACCATATCGTTTCTGAAATACAAAATTTACAAATGAAAGATGCTAATTTAGAAATCTCATTCCAATTATTAGATAAACCAACAATTGATGGTATAGAATTTGTAGAGTTTTTAATCAGTCCGAATAAAGGTGAACCACTCAAAAGTTTAAATAAAATTGCATCTGGCGGTGAACTATCTCGTATTATGCTCGCTTTAAAAAGTATTTTTGTACAATCAAGGGGACAAACTGCAATTTTATTTGATGAGGTAGATTCAGGAGTGTCAGGACAAGCTGCTCAAAAAATGGCTGAAAAAATGAGAGATATAGCTGAATATATTCAAGTAATATGTATTTCGCACTTACCACAAGTTGCATCTATGAGTGATCATCATTTATTAATTAGTAAAGCATCCAATGATGATCGCACAACAACTCAAGTTAAAGAATTAGAAAATGATGATAAAATTGATGAAATCGCACGAATGATTTCTGGTGCTAGTGTTACTGAATTAACTAGAGAAAATGCAAAAGAAATGATTAGCCAAAATCAAAGAAAAAGTAGTAAGTAATTCATTGAATTTATTAATAATTATTTTTGCTGTAAAATAATTATTAACATTATAAAATGAATATTTTAATTTTATATGTAACCTACTCATTAAGTTACTAAATGCATTTAAAATTTAAAGTCACTTACACATTAACGTTATTAAATCCAATCGCAAAGCAAGTTAGGAGTAAAATTATGAGTGAAAATCAATATGACCTAGTCATCTTAGGTGGAGGAACCGCTGGTTATGTAGCGGCAATTCGAGCATCTCAATTAGGTAATAAAGTAGCTATAGTAGAGAAATCTTTGTTAGGTGGCACTTGTCTTCACAAAGGATGTATTCCTACAAAAGCTTTATTAAAATCTGCTGAAGTTTTAAGAACAGTTAAAGATTCAGTTCATTTCGGAGTGAATGTTGGTCAATATTCATTTGACTTAAAATCCATGATGAAACGTAAAGACAAAATTGTTAATCAAATGCATCAAGGTATTGAAAGTTTAATGCAGAAAAATCACATAGATATATTTAATGGCACAGGTAGAATTATGGGGACATCTATTTTCTCACCTCAAAGTGGTACCATTTCAGTTGAATATGATAATGTAGAATCTGAATTATTACCTAATCAGAATGTACTGATAGCTACAGGTTCACTACCAACTCAATTACCATTCTTGCCTTTCAATCACAATACAGTTCTATCTAGTAATGACATATTGCAACTCACTGATTTACCTGCAAGCATAGCAATCATTGGCGGTGGAGTGATAGGTCTTGAATTTGCTTCTTTATTAATTGACTTAGGTGTAAATGTTAGTGTGATAGAGGCTGGTGAACGAATCTTGCCTAATGAGAGTGCTCAAATTGCAAATTTTCTAAAAACATCACTTATAGCAAGAGGAGTAACGTTCTATGAAAATTGCGCATTAAATGAATCTGCAGTTAAAGTCAACTCTAATTCTGTAACTATTCAAGTAAATAAAGATAAAACTATAGAAGTTGAAAAAGTTTTAGTATCAATTGGTCGCAAGCCTAATACTGATGATATAGGATTAAATAATACTAAAATTAAAACTGATGATAATGGTAATATACTTGTTAATGACTTTTTACAAACCGAAGATAAGCATATTTATGCTGCAGGTGATTGCATAGGTAAGCTTCAATTAGCACATGTATCTTCTAAAGAGGCAATACTTGCTGTTGAACACATGTTTAATGGCAATGGACTACCTCTAAATTATGACAAGATGCCGAAATGCATATATACACACCCAGAAGTTGCTTCAATTGGTTATAATAAAGAATCAGCCGAAGCCAAAAACATTAAGACCAAATCATTTAAAGTAAGCTTTAATGCAATTGGTAAAGCAGTAATAGAGGAAACTACTAATGATAGAGGATTTTGTGAAATGATAATTAATGATGAAACTAATGAAATTATCGGTATTAATATGATAGGCCCTCAGGTTACTGAATTAATCAACGAAGCCTCATTATTGCAATTTATGAATGGTTCAGCAATTGAGTTAGGTCTGACAACACATGCACATCCTTCTATATCAGAAGTACTTATGGAATTGGGATTGAAAGTAGAAAATAGAGCAATACACGTTTAACAGGAGGAACATAAAAGATGATTGATTATAAATCTGTCGGACTTTCAGAAGAAGACCTTAAAGAAATCTATAAATGGATGGATTTAGGTAGAAAAGTAGATGAACGATTATGGTTATTAAACCGCGCTGGTAAAATTCCATTTGTTGTTAGTGGACAAGGACAAGAGGCTACTCAAATAGGAATGGCTTACGCTATGAAAGAAGGAGATATTTCATCTCCATATTATAGAGATTTAGCATTTGTTACTTTTATGGGGATTTCCTCATATGATACAATGCTAGCTTCATTTGGAAAAAAAGATGATATTAATTCCGGAGGAAAACAAATGCCTTCCCACTTTAGTCATCGTGAAAAGGGCATATTATCACAAAGTTCTCCAGTTGCTACACAAATACCACACTCAGTTGGAGCTGCATTAGCTTTAAAAATGGATAAAAAACCAAATATTGCTACGGCAACTGTCGGAGAGGGAAGTTCAAATCAAGGAGATTTTCATGAGGGTTTAAACTTTGCAGGCGTTCATAAATTACCATTTGTTTGTGTCATCATCAATAATAAATATGCGATATCTGTGCCTAATACTTTACAATACGCTGCAGAAAAACTTTCTGATAGAGCCTTAGGATATGGCATATATGGTGAGACAGTAGATGGGGATGATCCGATAGCAATGTATAAAGCTATGAAAGAAGCTAGAGAACGTGCACTAAATGGTGAGGGTGCCACTCTAATTGAAGCTATCACACATCGTATGACGCCACATTCTTCAGATGATGATGATACATATCGTACGAAAGAAGAAAGAGAAGCATTAAAAACTTATGATTGTAATCTTAAGTTTAAAGATTATTTATTAGAAAAAGAGATTATTAATCAAGAATGGTTAGACAATATAGAGCAAGAGCATAAAGAAATTATTAATAAAGCCACTAAAGATGCAGAAAAAGCGCCATATCCATCTGTAGAAGAAACATATCAATTTGTTTATGATCCAGAAGGAGGTATGGGCAATGAGTAAAATGAGTTATATTGAAGCAATACAACAAGCGCAAGACCTAGCCATGGAACATGATAATAACGTATTTATATTAGGTGAAGATGTAGGACGTAAAGGTGGCGTTTTTGGTGCAACTAGAGGTCTTCAAGACAAATATGGTGTTGAAAGAGTAATAGATACACCTTTGGCTGAATCTAATATTGTAGGAACTGCTATTGGAGCAGCAATGATTGGTAAACGACCAATTGCAGAAATTCAATTCGCAGATTTTATACTTCCTGCAGTTAATCAAATTATTAGTGAAGCAGCTAAAATGCGCTATCGTTCAAATAATGACTGGCAATGTCCTATCACAATCAGAGCACCCTTTGGTGGTGGGGTACATGGTGGTTTATATCATTCTCAAAGTATCGAGAGCATCTTTGCGTCTACACCGGGGTTAACTATTGTCATACCTTCATCCCCTTATGATGCTAAAGGATTATTATTATCCTCTATTGAGTCAAACGATCCAGTATTATTCTTTGAACATAAAAAAGCATATCGCTTCTTGAAAGAAGAAGTGCCAGAAGATTATTATACAGTTCCTCTCGGAAAAGCTGATGTAAAACGTGAAGGGAAGGACATAACTGTATTTACATATGGATTGTGTGTAAATTATTGTATGCAAGCTGCTGATATTTTAGCAGCAGATGGTATTAGTGTTGAAATAGTTGATTTGAGAACTGTTTATCCTCTAGATAAAGAAACAATTATTGATCGTGCTAAAATGACTGGACAGATTTTATTAATAACTGAAGATAATCTTGAGGGCAGTGTCATGTCAGAAGTCTCTGCTATCATAGCTGAAAACTGTTTATTTGAACTTGATGCACCTATTATGAGATTAGCAGGACCAGATGTTCCTTCAATGCCATTTTCTCCTAATCTTGAAAATGAAGTTATGATGAATCCTGATAAAATCTTAGAAAAAATGCGAGAACTTGCACAATTTTAAGGAGGAAAAGTTATGGATATAAAAATGCCAAAACTAGGCGAAAGTGTTCATGAAGGTACTATTGAGCAATGGCTTATTTCAGTTGGTGACTATGTTGATGAATATGAACCCTTATGTGAGGTAATTACTGATAAAGTAACTGCTGAAGTACCTTCAACTGTATCTGGTACTATCACTGAAATTTTAGTTTCAGAAGGTGAAACAGTTCAAATAGATCATGTTATTTGTAAAATTGAAACTTCTGAAACAGATAATTCTACCAACACTAAAAATACCGATATTGAAACCGTTAAGGATTCAACAGATTTAAATATAAATGGTAATGATACTTTAACAGTCGAAACGTCAGCATCAGCTTCAAAAAATACTTCTGATAAAGAAGTAAGTCATTCTGTTAAATCAAATGCACATACACAAGCATCATTACTTAATAACGGTCGATATTCACCAGTAGTTTTTAAAATTGCATCTGAAAATGATATTGATTTATCATCAGTTCCTGGCACGGGTTTCGAAGGACGTGTGACTAAAAAAGATATTGAAAATTATATTAATTCAAGTCATCAGAAACCGAAAATAAATAACAATTCACAATCTAATTTTGAACATACGAAATCCAACGTGTATTCTACTCAGAGTCAGATTGGTCAATCTATACCAGTCAAAGGTGTTCGTAAAGCAATAGCTCAAAACATGGTGACAAGTGTAACTGAAATCCCTCATGGTTGGATGATGCTTGAAGTAGATGCAACTAACTTAGTAAAAACTAGAAATCATCATAAAAATTCGTTCAAAGAGAACGAAGGTTATAATTTAACTTTCTTTGCATTCTTTGTAAAAGCTGTTGCTGAAGCATTAAAATCAAACCCACTATTAAATAGTAGTTGGGATGGAGAAGAAATTATTCTTCATAAAGATATTAATATTTCAATTGCTGTAGCAGATGAAGATAAATTATATGTGCCTGTTATTAAACACGCTGATGAAAAATCAATCAAAGGGATTGCTCGAGAGATAAATGAACTAGCACTTAAAGCAAGAAATAAACAATTATCACAAGAAGATATGTCTGGTGGAACATTTACTGTTAATAATACCGGTACATTTGGGTCCGTTTCATCAATGGGAATTATAAATCATCCACAAGCAGCGATTTTACAAGTAGAATCTATTGTAAAAAAACCAGTCGTTATTGATGATATGATTGCAATTAGAAGCATGGTTAATTTGTGTATTTCGATTGATCATAGAATACTTGATGGTGTTCAAACAGGGCGCTTCATGTCTCAAGTTAAAGAACGTATTGAACAATTCACAATAGAAAATACAAGTATTTACTAGTTTAAAATGATATATCATATTCCCTGGACAAGCTATTTGAACTCTAACACTTATATTTAGTAGAATAGCATTGAATAAATAAAAGATTGAAAGGTGATTTAAATGGATTTAAATTTTGATTTATATATGAATGGCGTGGTTGAACAAGCTCGTAATGAAATTGAAAATGCGGGATATGAACAGTTAACAACTGCAGATGAAGTTGACAAAGTATTACAACAAAATGGAACTTCATTAGTAATGGTTAATTCAGTTTGTGGATGTGCGGGAGGAATTGCACGTCCAGCAGCATCACATGCGTTACACTATGATAAACTACCTGATAGACTTGTTACAGTATTTGCTGGACAAGATAAAGAGGCTACGCAACAGGCTAGAGACTATTTTGAGGGTTATGCACCTTCAAGTCCATCATTTGCATTAATTAAAGATGGTAAAATCACTGAAATGATTGAACGTCATCAAATTGAAGGCCATGATGTAATGGATGTTATTAATCAGTTACAAGGCCTATTTGATAAATATTGCGACGAAAGATAAGAGGATTTACTAATGTTAAAGTTAAATCCTTATAAGATTGGATTTAGAACGCTTAAAACAGCAGTAGGTATCACATTAGGTGTTATTTTAGCTAAATGGATAGGGCTTGATAATTATGCATCAAGTGCTATCCTCATTGTATTATGTATTAAACATACTAAAGTTCACTCAGTACAAGCTATCGTATCAAGATTTGTATCTTGTATACTAATTCTACTGTTTGGTTCATTGGTTTTTAGCTTATTAGGTCAGAATGCGCTTGTTTTGGGATTGATTGTATTATTATTTATTCCGATAACTGTTATGTTGAAAGTTCAAGAGGGTGTTGTAACTAGTTGTGTTATATTATTACATGTTTTCAATGCAACAACGATTAATTTACATTTAATCATTAATGAATTACTCTTATTAACTATTGGATTAGGAATCGCATTCATTATGAATTTAATTATGCCAAGTTTAGACAAAACATTAGTTTCTTTTAAGAAAGATATAGAAAAAGGCTTTAAAGAAATCTTTATGACATATAGCGAAGCTTGCTCAAATTATAATAATGATTTTACTTTATCTTTCGAAAAACTTCAATTAGACATTCGAAAGGCCAAATCTATCGCATTTAGAGATGTTAAAAATCATTTTATTAGAAATGAAAATTCATATTATCACTATTTTGATATGAGACAAGAACAACTTGAATTATTGCGTAGAATTAAACCGTTATTAAATCAAGTCACTGTCGATGACCCATTATTGACTGATGTATCTCATTTAATGTCAGAAATTGGTAATAACGTAAATAGTAATGATTATACTGCTTTACGATTACATTCACTGTATGAAATCCGTTTATCACTAGACGAATTACCACTTCCTAAATCTCATCAATCTTTAAAATCACGTTCAAGTATGATGCAAATATTAAATGAACTAGAAGAGTATTTAAACATTAAATCTCAATTTGGATCACTACGATTACACAATGAAATATAATTAGTACTTAAATAAAAAGAGGCTAGTACATAATTCCTAGCAAAATAGCCAGTAAATGAGTTTTTATAAATTCATTTACTGGCTTCTTTATTTACAATACTCCGTATTGTTGGCTCGCTTTCTTAGGGGAAAGCTTCAGCCTGTAGTCTTCAGCTTGTCCTGTTTCCTCAAGAGTCTCGCCAAAATACTTTGTATTTATATGTAATTTTACATTCAAATACTTTAAAAAATAAGGCACTTTCGTATAATTTAATAAACTTCACTAAACTAAATTAACGAGGTGACTTATGTATAAAGATTATAACATGACTCAACTTACTCTACCTATGGAAACTTCAGTTCTTATCTCAACAAATGATATTTCAAGAAATGTAAATGATATTGTTGAAACAATCCCTGAGACCGAATTCGATGAATTCAATTGTCCGAACAATAAAAGAATAGGATTCAAAAGATATGCCTATCGCCATGATAAGAATGTTTTTAAACGAGACTTTAAATTATATGAATGTGATGATTGTTCAGAATGTCCACTGAAACAACAATGTATGAACTTCAATTTAAAAACAAATAAAAAAATAATGAAGGACTATAATTGGGAATATTTTAAAGCCCAAATTAATAAAAAGCTTTCAGAACCAATAACAAAAACCAACTACAGTCAAAGAAAAATTGATGTGGAGCCTGTTTTTAGATTTATGAAAGCTATTTGGAGTTTCCCTCGAATTTCCGTTCGAGGGATAAATAAAACCAAAAGAAAACTAGGATTTGCGCTAATGGCACTTAATATAAGAAAAGTAGCAGCTCAACGAGCTGAAATTAATCAAAAACATTATAAAAAAGACAATTTCTATATTATTCCAATAGAAATTGTCTTTATTTACTTATCCTGGAAATTTATGTCCTGAACTCTTTTTTATTGCGAAGATTAATGCATTAGTGGCACTAAACTTGTGAGTAGTAATGCTGCAACAATTGCAATCAACATTACAATTATTATAATTCTTAATACTTTATTATTCACTATTTAACGCTCCTTATTTAAAAACACTTACATAATACACTTTACTTAATATATAAATTAACCATAAATGATTTTTATACAAATGGCAATCAATTTATTTTTGATATTGTAGAAAATTAGTTAAAATAGAAATCAAATGAGAAAGGGGTTTTGTCATAATGATAAACAGTCAACGATTACTTGAAACATTTTTAGAATTAGTCCAAATAAATTCTGAAACAGGACATGAGGAAGTCATTCAACCCATTTTAAAAAAGAAATTTGAAGAACTAGGTTTAAATGTAACTGAAGATCATGCATCAGAAAAGTCATGGTTAGGTGCTAACAATCTTATCTGTACTTTACCAGCCGCTAGTGCGAAAGAAGACATGTATAAAATT
>VNIW01000319.1_pt1 | contig 21345 bp, 15 predicted proteins | sample 7248591 | NCBI WGS metagenome assembly VNIW01 (sample SAMN12251776, study PRJNA551026) | human skin metagenome | isolation source: skin samples from patients infected with Netherton Syndrome | host: Homo sapiens | place: France:Paris | reverse complement strand
GCTGCCCTGCGCCGCGTCGCTCGCCTTCCGGTCGCCCGGCTCAGCGGTGCCGGCGTCCTCGACGGTGCGGTGGGCATCGTCAAGCGCGGCATCGTCACGCGAAGCCTCCCTGCGTTCTGCTTCCCGGCGTTCGGCGATGAGGCGCTGGGCCTCCTCCTTCTCCTCAGCGGTGCGGTAGCCGAAGAAGAGGGTGAGCAGCAGCGAGGTGGTGAAAGCCACGAGCACGCCAATGGCATAGCCGCTCCACGGATCGAAGGCGTTGATGGTGAGCGCGGAGGTGAAGACGAAGGCGTTGGCCTTGACGTCGAAAAGCCCCATGACCACACCGCCGAGCGCACAGCCCGGCAGCAGGCGGTAGTAGGAGCGGCGGAAGCGCAGCAGAATGCCGTAGAGCGACGGCTCGGAAATTCCGCCGAAGATGCCGGCGGCGAACGCGCCCACGGACACCTGCGTCATCTGCTGGTTCTTCTCGCGCAGGGAGATGATCATGACGCCGGCCACGACGCCGAAGCAGGCGAAGTTCCAGGCCCCCATCGGGCCCTGGATAAAGTCGTAGCCGTAGACCGCGATGTTCTGGATCATGATGACGTTGAGCGGCCAGTGCAGGCCCATCGGCACCAGGAACGGGTAAAGCAACGGGATGACGATGGCCAGGACAAACGGCGAGAAGTCGTTGATGGCGTACAGCGCGGAAGAAATGGCGTTGCCCACGCCGATGCCGAACGGACCGAGCAGGAACGCTGTCGCCGGGATCATAATCAGCAGCGAGAAGAAGGGCACGAACACCATGTGCACGGCGTTCGGGATGATCTTCTTCAGCGCCTTCTCCACGAAGTACAGGCCAATTGCTGCGAGGATCGGCGGGAAGACCTGGCCGCCGTACTCGTTGATGACGAGCGGGACGCCGGAGACGTCGAGGACATCTCCACGCTCGCCCATGCTCATGAACTCCTGAGTGAGCAGCGCAGCCGGGATGGCGGCCGAGACCCACATGTTGGCGCCCAGCTTCTGCGCCGCCGTGGCGCCGACGAAGATGGGCAGGAAGTAGAACACGGACTGGTACATCGCGTGCGCGAGCTGGAACAGCGGCGGTTGAGTGTCCACGTCCGCGCGGAAGTCCTGGATACCGACGGTGTCTGCCAGCACCAGCAACATAATGATGAGCGAGGCGCCCAGCAGAGCCCACAGCACCGGCCGGAAGGTATCCGAGAGGAACTCGAAGGCGTAGTCGACCCAGCCGTACTTGCCGCGCACGCCGTCGTAGTTCTTCTTCCCACTGTCCGCGTTGCGCCCCTCGGCGCTCGCGTTCACTCCGGGTAGCTTGATGATCTCGTTGTAGTACTCCGCTACCCCGCCGCCCATGACGACCTGGTAACCGTGCGCGCCCTGCGGCACGGTGCCCAGCACCGCTGGGTCTTGGTCCAGCGCGTCCTTATCCACGCTCGACGAATCACGCAGTTGGAAGCGCAGGCGCGTCGCGCAGTGGGTCAGCGACGTGATGTTCTCCGCCCCGCCCAGGTGCTCGACGATGTGTTGCGCAGTGTCTTTAGTCGACGCCACGACTTTTCTCCCTCTTGTAGCTACGCGCCGCCGACATGCCCCGGCAGCTGGTTACGGGTGGGAGTGTATCGCGGGCGAATTTAGCCAGACAAACCTCCGCCGAGGTTGTTGCAGGCGAAAACGCGAAAAGACCCCGGCAACTCATGTGCCGGGGTCTATTTCAGCGAGAAGCTAGTGTGGCTTAGTTGCCGGCCAGCTTGTCGCGCAGCTTAGCCAGCTGCTCGTCGGAAGCCAGGGAGCCAGCCTCCTCGGTGGTGCTGGACGCCGGAGCTGCGTCCTGCGACTCGGAGGAGAAGTTGGCGTCCTCGCCGGCCTCGGCAGCCTCGGCGGCTGCTTCGCGGTGGCGCTGGATCTGCTCGGAGTGGAGCTGGAAGCGACGCTCGGACTCGGCGTAGCGTGCCTCCCACTCCTGGCGCTGCTCGTCGTAGCCCTCGAGCCACTCGTTGGTCTCCGGGTCGAAGCCCTCCGGGAAGACGTAGTTGCCCTGCTCGTCGTAGGAGTCGGCCATGCCGTACTTCGACGGATCGAACTCCTCGGTGTAGTCCTCGTCGGCCTGCTTGATGGACAGGGAGATGCGACGACGCTCGAGGTCGATGTCGATGACCTTGACCATGATCTCTTCGCCGACGTTGACAACCTGGTCCGGGACCTCGACGTGGCGCTGCGCCAGCTCGGAGATGTGAACCAGGCCCTCGATGCCCTCCTCGACGCGGACGAACGCGCCGAACGGGACGAGCTTGGTGACCTTGCCCGGGACGATCTGACCCACAGCGTGGGTGCGGGCGAAGACGCGCCACGGATCTTCCTGGGTGGCCTTCAGGGACAGGGACACGCGCTCGCGGTCCAGGTCGACGTCGAGAACCTCGACGGTGACCTCGTCGCCCACGGTGACAACCTCGGACGGGTGGTCGATGTGCTTCCAGGACAGCTCGGAGACGTGCACCAGGCCGTCGACACCGCCCAGGTCCACGAAGGCACCGAAGTTGACGATGGAGGACACAACGCCCTTGCGGACCTGACCCTTCTGCAGCTGGTGCAGGAACTCGGAGCGGACCTCGGACTGGGTCTGCTCGAGGTAGGCGCGTCGGGACAGCACGACGTTGTTGCGGTGCTTGTCCAGCTCGATGATCTTCGCCTCGAGCTCCTGGCCGACGTACGGTTCCAGGTCGCGGACGCGGCGCATCTCAACCAGCGATGCCGGCAGGAAGCCGCGCAGACCGATGTCCAGGATGAGGCCGCCCTTGACGACCTCGATGACGGTACCGGTGACCGGCTCGTCGCGCTCCTGGAGATCCTCGATGGTGCCCCAGGCGCGCTCGTACTGGGCGCGCTTCTTGGACAGGATCAAGCGGCCTTCCTTGTCCTCCTTGGTGAGAACAAGCGCGTCAATCTCATCGCCGACCTCGACGACCTCGTCCGGGTCGACGTCGTGCTTGATGGACAGCTCGCGGGTCGGGATGACGCCTTCGGTCTTGAAGCCGATGTCGAGCAGAACCTCGTCGTGGTCGACCTTGACGACGGTGCCGGACACGATGTCGCCGTCGTTGAAGTACTTGATGGTCTGGTCGACCGCTGCGAGGAAGTCCTCAGCGGTACCGATGTCGTTGATCGCTACCTGAGGGGTGTTGGAAGTGGGCATATTTTTATGTTGCTCCGAATTGCGTATAGGAGATCGAAAATGGACAGGTGCATGTCTCTCGATTGCGCGAACTTCCGACGGCCTTGCTGCGCACGCCACCGCTACTGCAGCGACGCCACCGGCCGACAAGTCGAGGAATCGATCCCACCCCGCGGGCACAACGGCCCTCCTATTGCGACCGTAAGTGCCGAAAGGGCATAGACACGCTCAGCAAATCATACATACTCGCAGCTATGCGGGCAAACACTTTCCCCTAATTCCTCTGGGGCCGAGTGCTAGGATTTTGCCTCGATGACTATGGAGCGACTCGTCCTCACCGGCCGCCGCATCCTCGCGTGGTGGATCGATGCCTTCGCCGTGGGTGCGGTGGTCATCGTCCTGCGGTGGATCATCAACGCCATCACCGCTCACACCGGCGCACTCACCACCGCGCCCGCCGATGGCCTGCTCAACGGCACCGCCCAAACCACCTACGAAACCATCGCCTGGGCCGTATTCTTCTACGTCTACCGGGTCATCTTTGAAGGCCGCTACCGCACCTCGCTGGGCAAGTGGTCGCTCGGCCTCGAGGTGGTCAGCCCCTACCCCAGCTACCAAGTCGCCGCCGTCCGCAACAGCTGGTTGCTTCTCACCCTCGTCGGTATTTGGGTGTACCCGTGGCAAGACATCATTCCCATCGTGGTGGGCGCGACCATGTTCATCTGGGGCCAGCACGTCTTTGACAAGCTCGCCGGCGCCATCGTCCCAGAAAAGATGCGGTAGCGTGTCGGCGCGGTAGCCTATCGCTGCGCTAGTGCGCGGCGGAGTCCCAGCTGTGCCCCTCGCCCGTAGAAACCTCAAGCGGGACAAGCAGGTTGATCGCCGAGTCCATTTCGCGCTCGACGGTGGCGCGGACATCGGCAAGCTCGCCGGGCGCCACCTCGACCACGAGCTCGTCGTGGACCTGTAGCAGCACACGGGACTTGAAGCCGGCCAGGGCTTTATCCACGCGCAGCATCGCGACCTTGATGATGTCCGCCGCGGTGCCCTGGATCGGCGCGTTGAGCGCGGCGCGCTCCGCATTCTCGCGGGCCATCCGGTTGTCCGAATTGAGCTCCGGCAGGTAGCGGCGGCGCCCAAAGACGGTGGCGGTATAGCCATCGCGGCGCGCCTTGTCCACGACCTCCGCGAGGTAGCGCTGCACGCCGCCGAAGCGCTCGAAGTAGGACTCCATGATCTTCTTCGCCTCGCCCGCCGGGATGGACAGCTGCTGGGACAGGCCATAGGCGGACAGGCCGTAGACCAAGCCGTAGGACATCGCCTTCACGCGGCGACGCAGCTCCGGGGTGACCTCCTCAACCGGCACGTCGAAGACTTTCGAGCCGACGTAGTTGTGCAGGTCTTCGCCCTCGCGGTAGGCCTCGATAAGCCCGGGGTCCTCCGAGAGGTGCGCCATCACACGCATCTCGATCTGCGAGTAGTCGGCGGTCAGCAGCGTCTCGTAGCCCTCGCCCACCACGAAGCCGGAGCGAATGCGGCGGCCGGCCTCGGTGCGCACCGGGATGTTCTGCAGGTTCGGTTCGGCCGACGACAGCCTGCCTGTCGATGCCACCGTCTGGTTGAACGTGGTATGGATGCGCCCGTCCGGCTGCACCGTCTTGATGAGCCCCTCGAGGGTGCTCTTGAGCTTCTGGTACTCGCGGTGGGCCAACAGGTGATCCAAGAACGGGTGCGGGTGCTTGGCCGCCAGCTGCTCGATCTCCTTAGCCGCGGTGGAATACCCGGTCTTGGTCTTCTTCGTCTTCGGCAGCTCCAGCGTTTCAAACAACACTGTCTGCAGTTGCTTCGGCGAATTGAGGTTGAGCTTGTCGTCGCCAGCGATAGACCGCGCGTCCGCGAGTTCTTGGTCCACGTGGTTGGTAAACACGTCCAGCTGCTCGTGGAGGGTACCCAGATCCACCGCGATGCCGGTGGCCTCCATGCGTGCCAGGATGGCCGAAAGCGGCAGCTCCATGTCGGTGTACAGCTCGAAGGAGTCGATCTCCTGCAGCTGGCGGGTAAGCGCCTCGGCCAGTTCCATCACGGCCGCCGCCTGGTCGATGAGGCTGGTGTCATCGAGCAGGCTCACCTGGTCGTCCGAGGTGGCCAGGGACTTGTGGAGGTGGCGCTGGTAGACATCGGCAAGCGCGTAGCTTCGCTGCCCCGGCCGCAACAGGTACGCGGCGATGGCGGTGTCGTGGGCAATGCCCCGCAGTGTGATGCCGCGGCCAGCCAGCATGTGGAACGCCGCCTTGGCTTCGTGGAAGTACTTCTCCGCATCAGACTCCAGCCACTCCTTTAACGCCTTCTCGTCCGCAGGCGAAATCTCCGCCAGCTCGGCCTGGATGCCGTGGCGCTCGCCGTCCACCAGCCCGATAGCCTGCGCGTCGCCCTGGCCCGGGCGGCCGTCGCCATGGAGGAACACCGCGACGTGACGGCGGCCGTCCAGCCACGTCGCCAGCGGCTCATCGTCGATGGTGACGTCTTCCGCCGGCTCGGGCGCGGTCTCCTCGCCGTTGTTCGGCACCGCGGTAAGGATGCGCTCACGCAAGTTCTGGCCGAACTCCAGCTCGTCGAGCTTCGCAGCCACCTCTGCGACGTCGGCGGTTTTAAAGGCCAGGTCGTCCGGCCCGACGTCCAGATCCATGTCGGTGACCATCTGCGTCAGCTCGCGGTTGAGCCGCACCTGGTCGATGCGCTCGCGCAGGTTGCCGCCCACGACGCCCTTGATCTCGTCGGCGTGGGCGAGCAGCTCATCGAGGTTGCCGTACTTCAGGATCCACTTGGTGGCGGTCTTCTCCCCCACCTTCGGAATCGACGGCAGGTTGTCCGACGGGTCGCCGCGCAGCGCCGCGAAATCCGGGTACTGCGCCGGGCTCAATCCGTACTTTTCTTCCACCATCTCCGGCGTGAAACGCCGCAGGGTGGACACGCCCTTGATGGGGTACAAGACGGTGGTGTGGTCATCGACAAGCTGCAGGTAGTCGCGGTCACCAGTGACGATCAAGGTCTCGTAATCGCCGGCCTGCGTGGCGATGGTCGCCAGGATGTCGTCGGCCTCGTAATTCTCCACCGACAGGGTGGTAATACCCAGGGTGTCGAGCACCTCCCGGATTAGATCCACCTGGCCGCGGAACGCCTCCGGGGCGGCCTCGCGTTGGGCCTTGTACTCGGCGAACTTCTCGGTGCGGAACGTCTTGCGTCCCACGTCGAAAGCGACCGCGATGTGGTCCGGCTCTTCCTCGCTGACGATGTTCGCGAGCATAGACAGAAAGCCGTAGACCGCGTTGGTGTGCTGGCCGCCCGACGTGGAGAAGTTCTCCGCGGGCAGCGCGTAGAAGGCGCGGAACGCCATCGAGTGACCGTCAATGAGCAGAAGGCGAGGTTTCGTAGCAGACACGGTTGCCCAGTCTAGGCAATCGGGCCGCCGCGCTTGGCGATGCCTCTCCCCGCGATTTCCGTCCGCGGACGGCGGTGGGTTACTATTTCCCCCAACGGCCCCTGTAGCCCAATTGGCAGAGGCAACGGATTCAAAACCCGTCCAGTGTGAGTTCGAGTCTCACCAGGGGCACTTTTCGTAACAACCCTCTGACCGGGAACCTCCTGGTAGGGGTTGTTTTTTCATGTTACGAAACAGGAGTCATTGCGATCATAACGATCAGGACGCTCACAAAATGTTGTCACGGAATCAGGACCACAAATCCGCCATTTTCGCAGACACAGACCCCAAATCATCATCAAAAAGATCCGCATAAGTATTTAGCGTCATGGCCGCGTCCTCGTGCCCCAGCTGCCTGCTCACCACCAGAACGGTTGCCCCAGCACTGATAAGCAGCGACGCCGCGGTGTGCCTTAAACCGTGCGGGGTGATGTGCGGGAATGCGGGGTCAGCAGCCTGTAGACGCGCCACAGCCTCCGTAAACCAGCTACCAGAACTAGGAAGACGCATAGGAGTAGACGGGTCGCCAGGACTGTGGAAAAGATACTCCCCTGGTCCCACAGCTGCTACACGTGCTCGAAGATCATCAGACACAAGGCGGATTCTAGTGATCGTTGCAACACTCGTTGTCGTTGATGGGGTGGGAGTTTAGCAGTTCGGCGAGTTTCTCTGCGGGGGTGTAGAACCCGAGGGTTTTGCGTGGGCGTCGGTTGAGTTGGCAGGCGACGAACTCTAAGTCGGTTTCGGTGTGCACGCTCAAGTCGGTGCCTTTGGGAAAGTACTGGCGGAGCAGTCCGTTGGTGTTTTCGTTGCTGCCGCGCTGCCACGGTGATGCTGGGTCGCAGAAATACACCGGGCAGCCGGTTTTTACGCTGAATTGTTTGTGGTGGGCCATTTCGCGGCCTCTGTCCCAGGTCAGCGATGCCCGCAGATGCTGCGGAAGCTTCTCGATCGTCTCGATGAGCTTGTCTTTGACAGTGACCGCATCGTGTTTGTCGGGAAGATGCAACAACATCACATACCGGGTGGATCGTTCGACGAGGGCGCCGATCGCAGATTGGCCGGCTTTGCCGATAATCAAGTCACCTTCCCAATGACCGGGCACAGCCCGGTCGGCAACTTCGGCAGGCCTGTCGGAAATCATCAACATCTCGTCGCCGAACCGTGGGCGTTTGCGTTTTACCTGCGACCGACGTCTCGCGCGCCCGCGGCGGAGGGCTTGTTGGATATCTTTTTTCAAATGCCCTTTGCCCTGGATGAACAGTGACTGGTAGATGGTTTCATGACTCACACGCATAGTCTGGTCATCGGGGTAGTCCACCGGCAAACGGCCAGCGATTTGCTCTGGCGACAACCGCTCTTTCAGCCCAGCGTCGACCGCCGCTGCCAAGCGCTTATTCCGATCTAGCTTCCGGGGCTTCGGCCGCAAACGACGCCGCACGCTCAACCGGTGGGCACTACACGGCCGGTATGCGCCACCGTGGACACAGTCGCGGGCGGGTTCTCTGCTGATAGTCGATGGGGCCCGTCCCATCTTTCGCGCAATCGCGCGCATCGACATGCCCTCACGGCGACAATCTGCGATGTATTCGCGGTCTGTAATCGACAGATACCGCGGGCTGATTGTCTTATCGACAGCCGCGAACGGAATCGACTGACCTGCGATTCGGATATCTTTCCGACCAAATTCCAGCAACGCCATAAGCCGGTTATAACGCTCTGCATCAGGACCAGCAGGCACAAAACGCTTCGAGTTCGCTTTCGGTGTCATTAAACCCTGCTGGACCGGATAGGACATCGCTTTGCTCACCCCAGTCTTTTCCGCTGCTTCCAGCCGGGAAAAGCCCTCAAGACGCAACTCGAGAAAGGCACACCGACGACTCGTCATCCGCTCCCGCTGCGCACCCCACCCCTGGACCCACAAGCCCATGCGCTCACCGGTCCGATAAACCCGAGAGTGCGGCGCCCCAGTCGCACGCACAATATCCGCCGGCTTCCACCCCTGACGCCACAAACGACGAATCATCTCACCCGTCGACTCACCATCACGATCGCTAACAACCACCTGCAACACCTCTCTCACTCTGCGGTGTTGCAACGACCACTAGAGCCCAATCTCAAGGTCAGGGTCTCTGCGGATAAAACTGGCATTGCAAAAGCCTCCGCAATCATGGCCGCACTCACCACCACTACTGGGCTTGTTAAAGCTAAAACCGCTATGACCGGACTGACAATGAGCCTAGGAGCCGCGGGGACAAAGACTCTGCAAATGAGGTCAGCTATGGCTATTGCAACGTCCGGTGTTCTGGCACTCGTACCAATCCTGCACACCGCCGGAAAGCAACACTACAATTCGCATCTTCACTGACGTCACTCGTCGGAAAAATGGCCGTACCAACTATCGCAGCGGCAAGCACAGCGTTTGCTTCTATTGCTATCGCAATCAAGGGAATGGGCGACGCTATTGGTGCTACTGACACGAAGGGTCTGCAGGACGCGATAAATCAGTTGATTCCGTCTGCGCAGACTGCTTCTCTATCAATCCGAGACTTAAAGGATCTGTTTGATTTTTCTGGTATCCAAGAAGCATTTTTCGAACCACTCGGAAACCTTGGACAGGTTAGCGCACTGATCGGACCACTTAACGAGGTCATGCGCACACTCGCTGGAAACCTAGGCCTAGCAGCGAGCGGATTGGTGGAGTTCCTGACCACTAACACTGGTCTGACAACCATGAACGAATTGCTAAATGGCACGAAGTTTGCGGCCAATGATCTCGCGGGTGGAGTACGAAACGTTCTCAAAACAACCGTAGTGTTGGGCGCTGCTGCTCCAATTTTCAGCCGCATGATGTCACATTTTTGGAACCGACTGAGACATGGAAGAACAACACCGTCGCAGCTTTTGAATACGGTTCGCTGCAACGCTCTCTCACCGAAAAAGAAGCTACTGCCGTTTCATTTTGGAAGAATCTATCCCATCTCGGATGGGCAGATTAAAGGGATCTTTTCCGGTATCGACAAAGCGGCCGGATCAGTGAATATAAATGGTGGGTTCAGCTTCCTAGTTTTCTTGTCGCAGGTCAAAGAGTGGGTGAACTCGATGAATGGGCAACAAGCATTGCAGTCATACTTCGCCTCAGCAGCCGCACTTTTGTCCGCCATATCGCCGATTATCAGCACATTGGCTTCCATGGTGATGAATGAGCTGTACCCGTCTTTTGCTGATTTTGTTTCGCAAGCAGCACCTGGAGTTGAAGAGCTTTTCAACGGAATGGCTGAGTGTATCCAACCTATTCTCGATAAGCTGCCTGAGTTTGATGAAGCGCTTGGCGAGGTAATCGGAGCCATTGATTTAGAGTCGCTGGGCAAGACGATCGCCACAGTGGTACTACCCGTCCTAGAAACCATCGCCCCCTACAACGATGAGATCGTGATTGCAATTGGGATTCTAGTCGGAGCCATCGAAGGAATCGGCCTCGTTCTAACAGTGATCGAGGCCGGGCCTATCGCTTTGATCGTTGCCGCAATCGGAGCTGTGGTACTGGCAGTCACTACCGACTATCGAGAGTCCGAAACTTTCCAGAATATCCTAGACAGAATAGGCAACTGGGCCTGACCCCGGAAAGTAGACTCGTCGGAGGGTAGCTATGCTACTTGGCTCAATGTAGCTGAATTAAGTGCTTCGAAGTCATCGGGGGCTTGAAGGTTGCACCAGGAGTGTCGTCTGCGCGTGTTGTAGCGTATGCACCACCGGAAGACTTCCTGGCGGCAGACAATGGGATTGTCAAAGACTTTCCTATCTTGCAGAACTTCACGCTTGAAAGCGGCGTTAAATGATTCTGCCAGGGCGTTATCGGCACTTGTACCCACCGCGCCCATGGATTGGCGCACACCAAGCTGGGCGCAGTGGTCCCTAAATGCCTGTGAGGTGTACACACTGCCGTGATCGGAATGGAAGATTGCCCCGTTGAGGCTTCCACGGACTTTTCTGGCATGGGACAAAAGCTTCGATAACCAGCGATACCCGCATGCGATCCGCGAGTGCATGACCGACGAGCTTGCGCGAGTAGGCGTCGATGACCGTGGCAAGGTACATGTTCTTGCCACCCTTACACGGCAGGTACGTAATGTCACCTACGTACACGTGGTTGGGCCTGTCCGCAGTGAATTTGCGGCTTACTAAATCTGGCATGGCTCGGTGGCCAGGCTTACGCCGAGTGGTGATGCACCGACGCTGTTTCGAAAAGCCTTTAAGCCCCATGGATTTCATGATGCGTGCGACCTTCTTGTGATTGATTGGGCCGAAATCCGTATCGTCGTTGAGGCTTGCGGCGATGCGTTTAGCACCATAAAACCCGTGCTCATCATCGAAGACGGTCTTGATCTTGCACCAATAAGAGCATCGAAACACATCTTTAACCTGCGCTTTTCGCGGGTGTTGACCTATTTGTAGAACGAGGAGCGATTGCGCTTTAACACGTGCCACTTCCGCTTAACCGAGTGCTCGGTTCGGTGGTCATAGACAATCTGGAAGCGGATTACCAGCGTGTCTCTTTAAGCAAAATATTTAGCGGCCTTGCGCAGGATGTCGCGTTCCTCGCGCAGCTTCGCGTTCTCTTTTTCTAACTGGCGGATCCGCTCTGAATCAGTCATCACTTGAGCTTCATCGCGCAGGGTCTTCGTGCGGGCACGTTTGCCGGTGCCGTACTGCTTAAGCCAGGAATAAAGTGAGGAACGATTGATTCCTAGCTCTGCTGAAGCCACGTGAAGTGAGAAGGCCCTCATTATTTTCGTAGAGGGCCACAGCATCACGTTTGAACTGTTCGGAATACCTAGGCATGGTGGTAGATTACCTTTCTTCCCAACCCAACCGGGCTGGATATCAGGTGTCTACCTAACAGGGGTCAGGTCCTTGTTCTTACCGGCCATTTGGCAACACGTCGTCGATGCGTCTACTTGGTACATCAGCTTGCTCTAGCTTAGCCTCGGCGTGAGCATGGTCGCGGTATTCGGTCCAGTCTAATGGTTACTGTGTCAATGGCTCTGGAACGAATGGAAAGCGTTAGAGAGTCCTTAGCAGTTCCAAAATACGCAGAAACTTAAGTGGAAATAGGTTCTTCTGCGGTTACAGTTAGTCCCTCTAGACTTCAATCTAGAGGGACTAACTGTAATTGGCCTTACAGCGGTTCCATATCTATAGGCTATGCGAAGTTTCCATAGCCAGAAATGGTGCTTACCCATAAGAACGCTGATACGACGAAAGCCGCAGCGAATGTGAAGGCAAAAGCACGCCATGATCGGTCGCTAAGCCGGCCCTTTTTCAACATGTAGACAGACATGACTAATACACCCAACACCACCAATGAAGGTAGAGGTAGCCCGTAGAAGACGAAAGGTATTGGAAGACATGTGGACAGGACCACTCCGCTGTAAAGGGTTGCGACGCCCAAGACAATTCCAAAAAGTATTCCCGGAATGATCGTTCTTTCTTTCACAACAAATTCCTTACCAATCAGTTTATCTTGATCAGACCACCGTTTTTAGCCTGCGCATGACATTCATTAATGGCGCCCGCTTCATCTCCTTCGTGTCGCAATCCAATGTGTCGACCGATGGCATTGTTTGTTTGATCCATGTGCCCAGCTTCAGGAGAACCAGGATGGTCTGTTTCGTGGGCATCGCCAATTTTTCGTGCAAAATCTGCGTTAGCCCGGATCGTTGTCAGCGCCTGCCACACACAATTCCTATCAGCGTCCTGAATGTTATCGTTCGTTACTTTGTTTGGAAACGTTTGCGAGGAAATACGTTCCGCGTCCTTGATTGCTGATTTCGCGCGCTTACAATCATAAGGATTGGTCGCGCAGGCTGCCGCTTCATGCCTACCGATGCTGGTTCCATAATTGTCGCCGGAGTCTCGAAGGGCTGTTTTATCCCCTGTAGAGCCGGATTCATTTAAAACTTGCTGTACGATATGGTCTGGAGTCTCAGCCTTCGGATCAATGTGCTCTTTCTCACGCAGTTCAATCGTCGTCTGAGCGATGCGCTCGTAAGAGTCAGTTTCTGCTGGTGTGGCATGTGCTGGCGATGCTGCCAAAGCATTCGCCGTGACGCCAATCGATAGTAGTGCTACTGCACCCAAAGCCTTCATAGCCTTCATATTTAAGCCTTTCTCGAATCTTGATGGACTCGGCTAGTGCACCACACCCAAAGCTTCAATACAGGGTTTTGTGAGATTTTTTGGGTATTGACGTTGTCAAACCGTTGTCACAAAACGTGGCAACATAAATTACTCCCTGGCCAGACCCTTACACTACGTTAGTTGGTGTGAGTTCGAGTCTCACCAGGGGCACGCCTTTTGACCGCCGCGCAGTGTGGGTGGCGGTCTTTCGTTTTGGCTGGGGCGGCTAGCGCACGGTCCGGGGGTTAAAGGACAAAATGTGCATCTAGTCGGCGTGTCGGGGTTACCGCGTTTCACTGACTAGCTGAATGCCAGCTGGAAACGCGACTGTGCGCTGGTGCTTTATGCGCTCGTCGGGCGGGCGCGTTCACGGGGTGCGCGCTGGGTTTCTGAATTGCTTGACTGTCCTGTGCTCCGCAACGAAGAGCGAACAGGAGACTCAATGACTTCTACGGAACCACGGGCGCTTACCCGCCAGGAGACAACCGTTTTGCTGCTGGCCGCGATACTGCCGCTTTTAGATTCCAGCCTGATTAACGTCCTTTTACCCAATGTTGCACATTCGCTAGGCGCTCCTGCCGCCACGGTGCAATGGGGAGTTTCCGGTTACCTACTAGCCGCGATGGTCGGCATAGTGGGCTCTATCCCCACACTCGCGCGGTTCGGCGCCCGCACCGTCGGCATTTCCTCGGTGGTCCTTTTCGGACTGGCGTCTGTGCTCGTCGGCGCCAGCGGGACGCCCGCCGCCTTCGTCGCCGCCCGTGTTGTGCAGGGACTGGCGTGCGGGTTCATCATGCCCGCGGTTCAGCAACTCGCCGCGGACATCGTCGGGCGATCTGGGATGCGGGCGGCACTCGCGACGGTTGGCCTCCCCGCGGTCGTGGCCCCGGCCTTCGGCCCTCTGCTCGGCGGTGTATTCGTTGGCGCCGTCGGATGGCGCGCACTGTTTTTCATCAACGTTCCCCTCGTCTTCTGCATCGGGGTCATGGGCGCGGGGCGTTTTTCGACGCAGAACGCAGCGCCCACTCGAGATACCCCGAAGGCGGCGGGGCTCGGTTTCCGGGACCTTACGCATCTTGCTCGTTCGGCCGTCTTCGTTCGAACGATGCTGGTGTGTTTCATCGTCGGGGCTGTCTTTTACGGGACACTCCTTCTTACCTCGTTGGACGTTCAGGTCCACCTGCGCGCGCCCGCATGGTGGGCCGGACTCGTGCTCGGTGTGCAAGGTGTCGGTGCATGGATCGCCCGCTCGCTGGTGAAAGGGCGGTGGAAAGACCACAACGCGTTCGGGTTGCTATCCGCCGGATTGCTAGTCGCTAGTGGTGCTATTGCTGCCATGGGATCCGTTGTTGCAGCTCCGCCTGTGCTCCTTTTCCCAGTCCTCTTCGGCGGGGCGTTCGTGCGTGGGCTCGGACTGGGCGTGTGCACGCTCCTTGCCCTGTCCAGCGTTTACGAGGTGGTCGACAGGCGCCGCACCGCTATCGCCGGATCACTGTCGCGGCTCATGCTGCAGGTCGGCGGCGCTGCCGGAACATCGCTGGCAGGCACAGGCGGGGCGGTGACAGTAGGTTTCGTGTGCCTCGCGCTCGTGGGCGCGGCGGTGAGCTGGACAACGTATCGCGCCCAGGTAGTCTAGCGGCCATGTGCGAGACCACTTCGGCGGCAGCGTTCTCGCGGCGCCTCCGGCACGCTCGTCGCGAGCGCGGCCTTTCGCAAAGCGCGCTCGCCGCGGGGATTTGCTCCCCCAGCGCCATTTCTCGGTGGGAAAAGGGACAATCGCTGCCGGATCCTTCCGTCGCCTCGGCACTCGCCCAGCGGATGGGGATCGCGGCCGAAGTTCTTACCGGCCAGGGATACGATCCACGCTTTTCGGTTTCCCCGCGCGAATTGGACAGTCTCATTGCGCTGGGTTTTGGTTCCCGCGCAAGTTCCGCCAATCCCGTTATTTCCTGGATCACCATCGCCCAGGACGTAGCCCGGTCAGCCTCCCCATGGTCGTCGCCGCAATATTCGCGCAGGCGTGTCGATGACTTGGCTATCCACGAACTCACCACGCTTCATCCCAGCGCGGCGCAGATGGCGGAACTACTCGAATCAATGGTCCACCTTCAGGAAGAGATGAACCAGACAGCCGTGACAGAACTCCTCAAGGCCATACACACCTGCGCCGACGCTCCACTCCGGGTGCGGCAAACAGCGTTGGAAAACGCCATTGCCGTGCTTGCCGATGCCCATCTGTCTACCGCTGCCACCCACGCCCTGCGGGATTCCGGTCTTTCCGAAGTCACCCACGCGGCAGTCTGTTTGGCCGATTGGCACACCTCCTCGCACTCGAAGATTCCGATCCGCACAGAGCTCTCCGCACGCGACGTGCTCATACAGCAACTCGCCTCGGCGCGTAGTGGCAAGATTGCTGCGTCCGTCGCCGCGCGCCTGGCCGCTTCCTCGACCGATTCGGTGGTGCGGCGTTTTGGGGCGGGACTTTAAGACATCGCCAAGCGCTGGCGTGCCACCATCGCAGTGACGACGACCTGCGGGACCACCAGAACCACCAGGTACGCCGGCACCGACGGAAGGTGGAGGGCGCCGACGACGGCGGAAAATGCCGCGCCGCCGGCCATCTGGAGGAAGAAGAACAGGCCGGCCGACACGCCTGGGTAGTCGAGATCGAGTTCCAGCAGCCCGGCCTGCGTATACGGGATGGTGGCGCCGACTCCCAGGAAGGTCACCGACATCGCGATGACGATGGCAAGCGGGTGGTCGCTCAGCGGGGTCGCCGCGACGGCGATGGCCGCGATAATGCCCACTGCCCCAACACCGACGCCGATGCCCACCGCGCGCGCGATGTCTTGGGAGCGCTTAATGATCAAGCTGCCCACCAGGTACCCAATCGCCGGGATGGCCATGAGCATGCCGTAGCACACCGCGGACTGGCCGAGGAAGTCCTGCAGGATGGTCGTCGAGCTGCTGACGAAGCCGAAGTAGGTCATCCACACGAGGGCGATAGCGGCGGCGTGCCAGCGGAAAGTTTTGTTCCCCAGCGCTTGGGCATTGGCGGCGATGAATTGTTTGAGCGTGGGAAGCTCGGGGCGCTCCGGGACGGCGTGGCCGAGGAGAAATTCGATGGTCGGAATAAGCGCGGCGGCGAAGATGGCGAGCGCGACGAACAGCCAGCGCCACGGGACGACCTGAGCGGTGAAGCCGCCGACTAGCGGGGACAGCGACGGCGTGAGGGAAATGACCATCGACATGGAGGTCAATATGTCGACGCGGGCTTCTGCGGCGAAACGGCGTTGGACGATGATGCGACACAGCACCGTCGCCGACGTGCCGCCGAGCGCCTGCAGAAAGCGACCGATTCCCAGAACCGCTACGGATGGAGCAGTCGCTGCCACCACGCTGCCTAGGGTAAAGAGTCCTAGACCCGCCGACTGCAACCGACTGGCATCGAATCTATCGGCTAAGGAGCCGGATGCGAACATGCTGAGCGCATAACCGACCATGTAGACCGTGAGAGTACCCTCCACGGTGGATATCTGGGTACCTACATCTTGGGCAATGGCTGCGTTTGAAGGATTAACGAGCGTTAATCCCAATTGCGGGACCATTACAATAGCGAGCAAAATCCAAGTCGTTGAGCCTGGCTTTTCCCGTTGTTCCGAAGACGGCTGCACCATTTAAATTTCTACCTTTCTACTTTGCACGCAAACTTAGTATCAGCCTTCCATTTGCCGGAAGTGACGCACAATTTCTTGCGCTCGATCTCGGATCTTGGAGATGCTACTTATGTAGTAGATATCACCGACGGTAACTTCGCCTAGAGCATACAAGCCCGGTTGCGCGAAACCATGAGGGCTCTTAATAAGGTTTACCGCAGGATCTATCCTCAGCCCACCGAACGGATTCTTAATCGCGATGCCCCGGTATGTTAACGATGCGAGCAAGGATCCGGCCGCACCGGCTAGGCTCCCGCCCGGCATCTTCGTCGCGTTAACGACCCTCTCGACTTCCCGCACATCCGCTTTGAGACACAAACGGAAACCACCGTGAACCGGTTCAATCTGCTGCACACCGGGCTGGATACCAAGGCGCCCATCATTCATCATTTCTGATAGTTTGCGCGCTGTCTGAGGCGGCAGCGGATTCGCTAGTGATTGAAAGCTACTGTGGTACTGTTTTAGAAATATTCTGCGAGCGCTCGCTCTCATTAAGGACCAAAGGTCGTTGATGTAATGATTCGCTATACCGACAACTGCTCTCTGTACCTCAGCATTGACCGAGTGTTGAGAAGAGTCGGCCGCGTTCCGGAATCGCTTCTCCGCTGGCATGGATAGCTCGGTGAACGTGTCTCGCATTTCACTGGGACGAATCCCCGCCGTCAGACAAATGTAATTAAGGACCTGGTCGACGTCCTCCCATTCCAAGCCCTGTCGCTGACGGGCTGTTTGGCCAATCATGCGTGTGATATCTGGATCGTAGTCAATGACTGAGGAAAAGTCCCGCACATCAGGTAACATCCCCCGTCGGGAAACCATCGTCATCTCACCCGCTGCTCCGCTGTCGTAAAATGCTGCAGCGGCATCGATTCCGCTCAGCCCAGTCCCCACGACACCTAGGCGGTGGCCCTCTGCCGTACCAATCCATTCAGAAATGGGATAAACATCTGGATGGTAGTTATCGGACCCTTCGAGCTGGTAGGGATCTCCTGGAATGCTCGTGCCAAGCGCCAGGACCACAACATCAAAGGCGTCTCGTAATACGCCTTGTCGGGTCTGAACGGTGAGGACCCACCTCCCGTCCCCTCGTTCTAGGTCGATCGCGCGTCCGTTACACACCGATACGCGGCCGCTCCACGCTTTCTCAATTGTCGAAATTTGATCGCTGAGATATTTTCCGTAAATGGATCTTGCGACGAACCCCTCCCTGTCGGCATCATCATGCGTACCGAGCCACCGCAGAAAATCGTTAGGATCTTCTGCATCAATTGACATCGCCTTGACTTAGCGGTTAAGAAGAGCCGATGATGACGGCTCTGCGTATGCCCGTCCAGGCCCAGGCGGCTGATCCGAAACGACAGTGACTTCTTCAGGGTTCCCTCTAGCTAAAGCAACCAGCACACTAATAGCCGCGGCGCCTCCACCGACAGCTGCAATTTGCATTTTCCAGTCTTCCCCCGGAATGGATGTGTTTGCGGTCACTAGCACGGTATCAAGACTGCGTTCCGCTCGCTAGATCCCTCGGTTGTAAGACAGTTAACAAAACGGGAAGGCGAGCAAATGTTTGGGCTCGGCGCTCAGCGAGCTCACCCCGCGCGGAACCCGCCGATTAGTAACCCAAGATCTGCGTGACTCCGCGTATCATCGCGCTGAGTGCGCCCAACACCGCCACGATGAGCGACAGCCGGTGCGCGTTCTCGCGGTCAATCTTGCCGGCCAGCCAGCCGCCCACGACGATGCCGGCAAACATGCCCACAAACGCCGCCGGCCAAATAACCCAATCCACCGACGCCATTCCCCCGGCACCGAAGCCGAGCTTCACCAGTACTGAAATGAGCCCGCCGACGAAGAAGATGGGCTGGAGCGTCGCGGTGTAAACATAGGTTGGCCAGCGCGCGGCCTGCGCATAGACCGCAATTACCGGGCCTGCGGCGCCCGCCAGGGTGTTCGTGAATCCGCCCAATACGCCGGCCGAGATAGCCGCGCCCGGGCCGTGCAGGACCGGCACGAACCGCTTGCCAAACGTCACCACGGCCAGCGCCGCCACCAACGCGCCGCCGACCACGATCAAAAGCGGCCCAGTATCCATGTTCGAAATCAGCAGCGCCGCCGGGATCGAACCAAAGACCATCACCGGCGCAATGAGCCAGAACCGGCGCCAGTCCACGTGGTCGCGCACCGTCATCGTCGTGACCATTGCATTGATGCACGCGAACACGTTCACCACCAAAATCCCCTGCACCGGGCCCAAGATGAGCATCAGCACCGGCCCGCCGACCAGCCCGATGCCCATCCCTGAAACGCGCTGCAGGCAGGCGCCGGCAAAGATCGTGGCGAAAATCCCCAACGCCAACATTATTCGCCGAACTTCTCCTTTATCGCCGCCACGACCGGGTCCGGCAGCAGCCCACTGACGTCGCCACCGAAGCTCGCCACCTGCTTGCACAGCGACGACGAGACGTAGCCCAGCTTTTCATTCGTGAGCAAAAAGACCGTATCGATGCCCGACAGGTGCCGGTTCATCTGCGCCATCGGCAGCTCATACTCGTAGTCGAGCGACGACCGCAGCCCCTTCACCAGCGCGTCCGCCCCGTGCGCGGTGGTGTAGTCCACCAGCAACCCGGACCAGTAGTCGACTTTCACCGACGGGTCCACGACCTCGCGGATAAGTTCCACGCGCTCCTGCACGGAAAACAAGCCCGTGTTCTTGTCGGGGTTGCCGGTGACGAGGACGGTGACGTCATCGAAAAGCGCCTGCGCCCGCCGGAAAATATCCAGGTGACCGCAGGTCACGGGGTCGAAAGAACCTGGGCAAATCGCTTTCGTCACTGCACTCCTCCGACGCGGTGATAAAGGGCCATGTCCATCCGCGCGCGACCAAACGTGCGCTTCTTCAGCTTCTGCGACGTCGGCTGGAACCCAGCCGGCCAGTCCGTTGCCGGGGAGGTTACCTCGCGTTCGATGACGACGATGGCATCATCCGCCAGGCAGGGCTCTAGCTTGGCGATGAGCTCTGCCACCTCGTCGAATTCATACGGCGGGTCCGCCAGCACCATGTCGAAGTACCCGCGCGGGGCGCTGGCCAGGTAGCTGCCGACCTTGCGCTCCTCGACGCGCACGTTTGGGTGGCCGACGACCTCCATGTTGTGGCGGATGACGGAGACGGCCGCGGGGGCGTTTTCCACTAGCACGACCTCGTCCGCTCCCCGGCTGGCCGCCTCGAGGCCGAGCGCGCCCGATCCGGCGAAAAGGTCGAGCACGCGGGTGCCCGCAAAGCCCCAGCGCACGTCGAGGGAGGAAAACAGGCCCTCGCGCGCCCGATCGGCGGTGGGCCGTGTCCCCGTCTCGGGAACTTTGATGGTGCGACTGCGGGCCTCGCCCGCGATGATGCGTGTCATGCTCTCCCCTTCCGACTGTGACCCACACACTGTAACCGATAGGCGAGCTAGGACTTGTCGAGGAACTCCTTCTCAATCTCGGGGATGTCGCTCACCAGCTCGGCGGCGAGCTGCGGGTCGCGCTCCACCAGCGCAAAGGCGTCCGCGTTGGCGCGCTCGATGAACTGCAGGTCGCGGGTGAGGTTCAACAGGCGCAGCGTGCGGTGCACGCCCGACTGGGACGTCCCCAACACGTCGCCTTCCTGACGCTGCTGTAAGTCCAGCTCGGCGAGCTCGAAGCCGCTCGCGGTCTTCGCCACCGCCTCGATGCGCTCGTACGCCGGGCTGTCCTTTTTGGCGGTGGTGTGAAACAGGCACAGCGACGCGTTGCCGCCGCGGCCGACGCGCCCGCGCAGCTGGTGCAGCTGCGAGACGCCGAAGACCTCCGACTCGCGGATGACCATCACCGTTGCGTTGGGCACGTCGACGCCGACCTCAACCACCGTGGTGGACACCAGCACGTCGATCTCGCCGCGCGCGAACATCGCCATGATCTCGTCCTTGTCGTGCAGCTTGCCGTGCAGGATGCACAGGCGCAGACCCCTAAGCGGCCCGCGCCGCAGGTAGTCGTAGACGCCCCACACGCCGCCGTCGCCTTCGATGCGCGGGCACACCACGTACGCCTGGTGGCCCGCCTGGACTTCCTCGCGCACCCGCGTCCACGCGCGCTCAATCCACCCGGGTTTCCACTCCGGCGCCACCGCCGACTGGATGGGCTTTCGCCCGCCCGGCAGCTCATCCAACGTGGAGACGGCCAAGTCGCCGAAGACCGTCATCGCAATGGTCCGCGGGATCGGCGTCGCCGTCATCACCAGCACGTGCGGGACTACGTTCCCCCGCGCTTTACCCCGCAGCTGGTCGCGCTGCTCCACGCCGAAGTGGTGCTGCTCGTCCACGACCACCATCGCGAGATCAAAAAACTCCACCGAGTCCTGGATGAGCGCGTGCGTGCCGATGACGATGTCCGCCTCGCCGGTCACGACATCGAGAAGCGCCTGCTTCTTCTCCGCCACTTTCATCGAGCCGGTCAAAAGCACGACCTTGACACCCTCCGGCACTTGCCCGGCGATCGACGTCGCGTGCTGCGCGGCGAGCACCTCCGTCGGCGCAAGCAGCGCCGCCTGTTTTCCGGCATCGACCGCCTGGAGCATCGCCAAAAGCGCCACCAGCGTCTTGCCCGAGCCGACCTCGCCCTGCAGAAGCCGCGACATCGGCGTCGCGGAGTCCAAATCCTGCGCGATCTCGCCCGCCACATTGCGCTGGCCGGCCGTTAGCTCAAACGGGAGGTTGTCGAGGAGGGCGGCGCGGGCGGCATCGTCACGCACCGGCAGCGGGCACGCCTCCCGGTCCCGCGCG
>VNIW01000306.1_pt1 | contig 21578 bp, 22 predicted proteins | sample 7248591 | NCBI WGS metagenome assembly VNIW01 (sample SAMN12251776, study PRJNA551026) | human skin metagenome | isolation source: skin samples from patients infected with Netherton Syndrome | host: Homo sapiens | place: France:Paris | reverse complement strand
GTTGAAGATGACTCTTCTTTTGGTTGTTCTTTTGTACTTTGTGTCGTTGATTCATCTGTTTTAGAGTCTTGTTGCGTTGAAGGTTGTTCTGTTGTTGAAGATGACTCTTCTTTTGGTTGTTCTTTTGTACTTTGTGTCGTTGATTCATCTGTTTTAGAGTCTTGTTGCGTTGAAGGTTGTTCTGTTGTTGATGTTTCTGCTGAGTCAAATTTATTAGCTGAATTGCTATCTACAGTTTCATTTGTAGAGTCTGCAGTATTTTCAGCAGCCTGCGCTTCATGATCGGCACCAAAAATCAAAGTAGCACCAACTAATATTGAAGCTGTTCCTACTGTGAATTTTCTTATGGAGTACTTATTTAACTTATTATTAATAAAATCCAATCTTTTATTAATAGGACCTTGCCTTCTTTTACTCATAATTACCTCCTATATAATTAAAATATTCACATTTTAAAATGTAAAATACATATAATATTATATGTAGATACACTTATAGAGTAATGCATTTTATCATTTAACACAATACTTTAAAAAATTTTACAATAAAAAAATAAACATTAGGCCACGCAATGGATAGGTATCTTCAATTATTTTAAGACAATTTCACTTGAACTAATTGTAATTTTCTTAAAATGATACACAAGCTTTCTTGTTAGATAAAAAAAAGCGATACCTATCGCTCTTTAAATTAGTTTCTTCTATTATATATGTGTTTTTTATAATTATTAAAATTTATTTTAAATGTTCATATGGACTATTATTTACAAATGATACAATTTGATCGACAAATAGTTTTGCGCGTAATTGGAATTCTTCATCATTTAAATATAACGTACCGTCTTCTAATTTTGCATAATCTGAGTCATGTGTTGCAATTTGTGTAGGAACAGCAATACCTAATAAACTGCGAACAATGACTCGTAAATGTGATAGTGGCTCTGAACTTACAATTCCACCACTATTCCCTATTAAGCCCACTGGTTTCATTTTAACGTAATCCATATTAATATGATCCAAAGCGTTTTTTAAAATACCTGAATATGAGCCATGATAGTTTGGCGTACCTAAAATTAAGAAATCTGCTTCCATTGCTTTGTCCTGGAACGCTTTTGTATTCGCTTTAATTTCCTCTGTTGAATGTGTTGTGCCTGAAAAATCAAGTTGATTTAATGGTCTTTCAGCTAAATCAAAGATATCTACGTCGACATCATGATTATCGAATTGTCCTGTTAAATATTTAGCTAGTGCGTTGGTATGTGAACCTACTTGTGCACTTCCTACTACGATAAGTCCTTTCATTTTGCTCTAACACCTCTTAAATATTATTTTATTTCTCTTCAGTTAAAACTTTCATAATTGCTTTACCTACACCGCTATTTTCATTGGTATCTGTAACCAATTTAGCTATAGCTTTCACTTCGGGCATCGCATTGTCCATCGCAACAGGATAGCCCACTCGTTCAAGCATGGATGCATCGTTTAAATTATCTCCTATCGCCATGACCTCGTTTAAGTCAATATGAAGTTGATTAGCAATAGTCTCTAATGCAATCCCTTTTTGAGCATCTGAATGTGTAATTTCTAAATTACCACGTGATGATGATGAAACAGCAAGACTTGATATAGCGGATAATTCTTTCCCAATACGTTCAATTTTTTCAAGATCTGGATTAAACGCCAGTACTTTCATAATCAGTTCACCCGGAATATCTTCAATATCCTTATAGTTATCGACAATTTTGAGTGTACCGTTATCAATCCGTTTTTGAATCCCTGCTTTAATTTTTTCAACATCGCCTTGTTGGCCTGCATTTCTAGCGATATCTAAATATATATCTAAATCACGTGTTGGATCTTCTGTATAAATACCTCTATTCGTATACACTTGGTAGTACACGTCTTCTCGATCAAGAATAGCTTTAATTCGTTCCACTAATTCATGATTCAAATTAGACGTATTCATAATATTAAATGATTCATCACGTACTTCTGCACCATTTAAACAAATATAAGGCACTTTTAAATCTGTTTCAGCCATGGGCGTGCTTGCTTCATAAAACGCACGACCTGTCGCAATGGCAACTGTTATTCCTTGTGATTGTGCAAATTTAATCGCATCAACATTTTCTTTTGAAATTTCATGTGCAGCATTTAACAATGTGCCATCCATATCTGTTGCTATTAACTTAATCATACAGTTACCTCGTTTCATTATCTTAATTAAACGCTATTTATTTTGAAAAAGTATCATCTAAAAGTTTTTAAACCTCAATTTTGACACCACATTCACGTGTATTATTTTAACAAATATAGCTCAATTTGTACGCTTACATGTTCGCTTTAGACTTCTTTAACCGTAGCTCACGGAAGAAGTTTCGTAATAAATCACCACATTCTTGCTCAAGTACGCCTTTAACAATTTCAGCTCTATGATTAAATTGAGATTCTTCTAATAGATTCATCAAGCTACCACTACATCCACCTTTAGGATCAGTGGCGCCGTATACCACTTTAGGAATTCTACTCATTACAATGGCACCGGCACACATGACGCACGGTTCAAGTGTCACATATAATTTGCATTCTTCTAAACGCCAACTCCCAACTACTTTTGAAGCACGTTCAATAGCGATATGTTCTGCGTGAGCCGTAGGTAGCTGCGCAGTTTCTCTTAAGTTATGTGCGCTTGCTATGACTTCATTGTTTTTAACTATGATTGCGCCTATAGGAACTTCTCCAAGTTTTTGAGCTTTTTTAGCTTCTTCAATCGCTAATTTCATGTAATATTCATCATTTGCCATGTGTGTTATACCTCACTTATGATACAATACTCATTGTCTATTTTAACATTTGGAGATGTGATTATGAACAAACCATTTATCGCAATTGAAGGCCCAATTGGTGTAGGTAAATCTTCCCTAACTCATAAGCTTAGCCAGACATTAAATTACTATGAAGAAAAAGAAATAATTGATGAAAATCCATTTTTATCTGACTTCTACGATGATATTTCTAAATGGAGTTTTCAAACAGAAATGTTTTTCCTCTGTAATCGATATAAACAGGCAAAAGATATCGCTAAAATGACTCAAGGTGTTGTTAGCGATTATCATATTTATAAAAATAAAATTTTTGCTCGTAACACGTTGAGTAATAATGAATTTGATAAATTTGACCGCATTTTCGATATTTTAACTGAAGATCTTGAAATGCCTAACATGATTATTTTCTTAGATGCTGATTTGGAGGTTCTGAAACAAAGAATAGCTCAACGTAATCGTAGTTTTGAACATCATATTGAGGATGACTATTTATTGAATCTCAAAGAAGATTATTTAACATTTTATAATGCCATGAAAAGTGAAGGCGCGAATGTCGTCTTAATTAATACAAGTGAAATTGATTTTGTTAAAAATGACTCAGATTATCAATCAATTTTAGAAAAAATAAGACCTATGATAGGAGCAATTGAACATGAATAATTATAAAGTACCTCAAAACGCAATAATCACCATTGCTGGTACCGTTGGTGTTGGGAAATCAACATTGACACAGGCTTTAGCTGACAAATTAAATTTTAAAACCTCTTTTGAAAATGTAGATCATAATCCTTATCTAGATAAATTTTATGATGACTTTGAACGTTGGAGTTTCCACTTACAAATCTACTTTTTAGCAGAACGTTTTAAAGAACAAAAACGTATGTTTGAATATGGTGGTGGATTCATTCAAGATCGCTCTATTTATGAAGATGTTGATATTTTCGCGAAAATGCACGAAGAACAAGGTACTATGAATGAAGATGATTTTAAAACATATTCTGAGTTGTTCAATGCAATGGTAATGACACCTTACTTCCCTAAACCTGATGTATTAATTTATCTTGAGTGCGACTACAATGAAGTAATTGAGCGTATCAAAGCACGTGGTCGTGATATGGAAATTAATACGGATCCTGAGTATTGGCAAAAGTTATTCAAACGTTATGAAGACTGGATAAATAACTTTAATGCCTGTCCGGTCGTGCGCGTTAACATCAACGAATATGATATTCATGAAAACCCAGACTCTTTAGACCCAATTATTGATAAAATTGCTCATGTAATTAATACTTATCGCAAGGTAGATAATCGTTAACATAAACAAAACGCTACACATTTCAAACTCTTTGTGTAGCGTTTTTACATTTTTTATCTTATTTGTTTTCAATATATTGTTTTAAGACTTCGGGCACACTCACAGCTGTATCTATTATCACATCAGCATCTACTAACTCTTCTTTTTTAGCTATACCAGTAAGTACACCAATTGCTAAACCTAATTCAGCATTAACCTTTGTTTTCATGTCGTTATTAGTGTCTCCTACTATAACTACATCTTCAGGTTCGACATCATAAGAATCAAACAGTGGATTTAATACTGCTGGATTTGGCTTTTCCGCTGCATGTGATTCTGTAGAGATAACTAAGTCGAAAGCGTCTTTAGAATTGGTATCTTCAAGAAATTGCAATACCCCTTTTCGTGAATCACTTGTAACAATTCCAATTTTATAGCCGTCTTTTTTTAAAGATTGAATCATATCATACACACCATCAATCCAGTTGTTCTCTGGCACACGTGTATCAACAAGCTCCTGGCTCGTATTACGTGTCCAAGTTGAGACATCTTTACCAACAACGTTATTAAAAGCTTTAATCATTTCATCTAGTGACCCTGACCCCATTACAGAATCAGGAACGATGGCATTATCAAGAACACCTAATTGTCGATGTGCAACTTCTTTATCAGCTACTGGGTATTCATCTAAAAGACTATCCACTAATCTTATACCAATTTTCTCCCAACTCTTATCAAATTCTATTAAAGTCCCGTCTTTATCAAATAATATCCATTTCATTTACATAGCACTCCTGTGAATTATGATTATTAACCATTATATTGTAATACAAATTCTTATCTTAGACTTAATAACACGATTTATTATTCCATCTTCCAATTATTCAGTATATGTATCTAGTAGGCGTTTACCTTGATATATAACCATACCAGTTTTCAATTTTTTAAATCCAGCCTTTTGATAAAATTCTAAATTATCGATAGTTGAGATTAAATGGATACATGAAAGTGACCCTATTTCTTTAATAATGTGTTTAAGCATATACATACCAATTTGATTATTTTGAAAATCTTTATTAACAACTAAGTCATAAATAGCTGCATTGAATACACCATCTGATAATGCTCTAGCAAAACCAATGACTTTATTATCATAAATTGCAAAGACTACATGTGTACTATTCTCAAAAATTTTTCGTATCTTATCTTTATCATGTTTTAACCAACCAATTGATTGATATGTTTCGTAAATTGAATCAATGTAGCTTTCATCGAAATAAGTAATTAGTTTAAATTCCATTTAATCCCCCCAATCATCTTTATATTTTATTATACAATCTTATTTAATATCTTTTAAGTTTCATAAATGCGCGAATCAATACCGTTTCATTTATCATTTGCCTACGTCGATTCAATTAAGCTAAATTTATGATTGTGTAATTTAAAAACCGATATAAATAATTCACCCCGAAAATTAGATTTTTAATCTAACACCGGGGTGATTTTTCATTATAAAAATAATTATTTAGGTTCGCCATGTACTAAAATACTACTAATAAAGTCAATCGCTTTTTTAATGAAACCGAATACGTCTGTCATTGGATTCCACTCCTTCATTAATATTTGAATTACATTTTTATTGTAAGCGCCTGAGGATAAATTTGGCGTTTATTGCGTAATTGCTCATTAATGTTGCGTATTTGTATGTTTAAATATTTCAATTTGTATTGTTTTGCATAGAAAGCAATTCTTGTACGTAACTATCCTTCACCTCGTAAACAACAGGATTACTTTTTAACTGTATTAATTTGCTTTCATATTTTTTTAATACTTCATTAACTTTATTTCTTGAATATCCTGCGATATCTTTGACTCCTTTAATAGTAATTCTAGAATATTTACTTCCAAAGATTTTATCTTGAAGTAATATAAAGAGAACATCTGAATCATATTTATTCAATCCTTGTTGATCAAGTGCCTGTGCAAGTCTTTTAATGATTTCTGTATTATTTTCAAACGTTTCTATTATATTATTTTGTCCTTCAATAAGTAATTGCATCATATCATCAATGAAATTTGTTATTTCACCTTTATTAAAGTAATCAGATGCTTCTTGAAATGCCTTATAATATTTATTTTTATTGTGATTTACGACGTATGAAAAAGTGAGTGCTGTAAATGAATCCAAGTTATCATTAAGCAATTTAGCTAAAATATATCTTCCTACTCTTCCATTTCCATCATAAAACGGATGAATGTATTCAAACATGTAATGACTAGCTAGAATTTTATAAATATCTGGTGCTTCGTAATGTTTAATAAAACTTAAAAAGATAGTTAGATATTCAAAAATTTCTGGTTCATTAAATTCATTTCTGTGAATCCATTTACTTTTAGCATTGTCATATACACCAATAGAATTTTTTCTAAACAAATTTCCATCTGGTAAATCTTTTTCTAGAATTTCAGAAGGCACAATTAAATCAAGGATATTACGTATATCTGTAATTGAGTTAATTTCAACATCATCATTTTCAATCATAATATATTGGTTTACTAATCCATCAAAACGCTTATTCTCACCTTTAGTTTTGTTTAAAGACGCAGCTATTTCTTTTTTCGTACTTTTTATATTTTCAATTTTATTTGTACTTTGGATTTAATTGATTAATAAATGTTTAATATATACTTCATTCGCAACTTTAGGCAATTCTGAGGAAAGTTGCTTAATTCTATCTGAGTTTTTTAAGACCTTTTCAAGATTAATACCTAATGATCGATTTAGAACAAAGAATAGAGGATACTCTACGTCTCTTTGTTGTTTCTCGTCCTGAATTGGATGGATTATAAAATCGGTAACATAACTTGAATAACTATTTAACCGCATATTATATTCTGTATCTACATTATCCCAACCATACATATGAAAAAGCTTTTTTAATGATTTGTACTCCACAAGGTACACCTTCTTACTTATCATATATTTAAATATGATATTTATGAATGATTATATTATATATAATCCGTTCTTCTTTTAAAAACAATATTCTTAACTTTAAAAATCACTATACTCAAGATGAAACATAGTTAAAAAATTAATTATGTTAAATAGTCATTTTTATAAGTATACTAATCATCATTGAATATTCCTTCTATATTTTCAGTAGATATACATTTTAATATAAAAACACCTGTCATAGTAACAGGTGTCTAAGCTAAGATAAATCCAAATAAATTATTTCTTTCTATCGTTTAGTAACTTAAGTAACACAAATGTAGTAGCTATATTTAAAAAGACATTAATCATACCAAAATTAATAAATAAGCTAGTCCATAGACATATCACTAATAAAATCGCAATTATTCTCATATATTTACAATAAGTTCCTTTCCTAAAAACATCAATTTTTAGTATGAAACTATAAATGGTTTTATAAATAAATCTTAATGTAAAAAGTGCTATACAATTTAAGTTGATTAATAAAAAAACTTTACTTATCAACGCTTATTTTTAATCTTTATTATTTTTATATAACATCCATATATTACTTGCTCACACTTTTTTCAAAAACCAAATCTTATCTCTACATAAAATTCCATTTTCGTATATTTTATCATTATAATTTCTTTCGAAGAACCCAATTTCTACTCCAATCATTCTGAAACCTGCTTTTTGATAAAAAGCAATTTGATCAATACTAGAATTGCCTGTCCCCACAATGATCTCTTTGTATCCTTTTTGTTTTGCATAATCAAACAAATGTAATAATAATTTTTTACCAATACCGTGACTTTGTTTATTTTCACTAACAGCTATGTTGACTAATTCAACCTTATCTATATTAATTTCTTTTAACACATAACAACCTAATATTACTGAACCATCTTTATAAATAAAGCATTCTCCACTCTGAAGGTATTCTAAAATTAATTTCATAGACGGATCAGCCAACAACAGTAAATCAAATGGTGCATCTTCAATAGAGTCCAATTTTTCAAACATAAATATCCCTACTTTTCAAAAATAGAATTTATTCTTAGTTATTTAATTTTTATCGATTTATAGACTTCTAATTAATATAAATAGCTTCATAAATTTAAATTACCCCTAAGTAAGAAATAATTTGCACTTACCAACTATTTCTATAATAATAAGCTATCCACCCTTACATGTTATTCTCAATTTGAGAATTCATATGTTTTCTTTAGCATCTTTTAGACTATTTTTATATTTCAATATTAACATCCATGCTAATATCTTTATTTTTCTCATATGTTTTACATTAATTAAAATTCAAGATATTTTATAGCTTAATATACAATTTTCGACACTAACCTTTTATGAAAAGATATTACTTCGCTATTCTTAATAAACACATTTAACACAAACCACATCGCTAAATTAATATATTAGTTCAATTCATATTCTAATTTTAGTCTCTCCATTATTGACTTTAACGTTACGTAATAGATTATGTTTTAGTTATACCAAAGAAATGGAGGAAGATTTGAAATGGATTATTATCAAATGCCAATGTTTAATAAGTTATTAGTCAGTGACATTCAAAAAGCAGCGAAGTGGTATGAAAAAACACTAGGATTTAACAGTGTTTTTAAATTTAGAAATGATAAAAATGAGGTTTTAATGGAGCATCTGAGATTGGAGAAGTATCAAGATATCATGTTAATTTCTAGCGATAATTTCGAAGTTGGTAATGCAACATACTTGAATATTTTGGTTAAAGATATTAATAACTTAGAGAAACATATATCTTCACAATTTATTGTGGAACAACTTGAAGAAAAACCATGGAACGCCAAAGAAATGACTATAAAAGACTTAGACGGTCACTTATTAACACTTACACATTCAAATATAACTGATAAAGATTTTAAAAAATTAATAAAAAAACTTCAAAGGACTTTTAATTTTTTAATATATGTAGTTAATTTATATGAGACTTTCGCTAATTAGGGGGATACTGAAAAATTGTTAAACATACGAGTGATTATCATTGAGAAGAGTTTGATATAAGCATATCTTTAAATTTAGTCAGCTATTACCAATTTGCTGTAAAGTCTTAAAATATTTATAAAAAAAGGCTATAAAAAATCTATGATGATAGATTTCTTCATAGCCTATTTTAGTATAATTTGCATAATCAGTTATAATTCATATTTACTAGTCATAATTACTAGGTCTACGTATTCTTAACAATTTTTTATCAAAAACTTTTTTAGCAATTTTAGTTAAGTTATTATTTGTAACATCTGATATATGCTCTCTAACAATTTAACCTTTTTTTCTTCTCTTTTCCTTTTTTTGCTAAAGTTTTATCTCTTGATCTTTTACACGTTACATCTCCTAGTACGTTTTGTTCTACAAACGGTAATTTCATTTTTCCTTCTAATTAATTATTTACTTTGTTATTTGATAGCTCTTATTATATCGAACTCTACTACTTTAACTCATTTCATAATATTGATTTTAAGTACTAGAAATCTTAACATGACATTGTGGGAGGGAATAAAATGAAAAAATATCTAACAGCCTTAACTATTTGTTTGGTTTTATTCAACTTATTTTCAATAATTTTCAACGCATTCTTACATATTCCTTATGGAAAGACAATTTTCTTTACTATTTACTTGATTATCATTATAGTATTTTTCTTTATTGATAGAAAAATAGAAAAACAGAATAAAAGGGATAAATAATTATTTCTAATTATCTCAAATCAAGAAAATCCAATTGGTAAATCATTTAATTTCATATAATTTTTTCGTTTATATCTAATAAAATCATAATATAAATAATACGACTATCATTAAAATAATAACGAGTATATCGGCTAGTATAGTATTAACGTCTTTCTCTAAAATATCTGGTATTGCGCCAATACACAAACCTAGAATAAAAGTAAAAGAAAAAATATTGAAAAATAGATGTAGGATTGACCTTCCAAACACCAAATTCAATAACCAAGTCAAAATTAATAAAAGTACTGAAAAACCTAATATACTCTTAGATATTGCTTGATATTTTTTATACTTTTTCTCTCTCTTTAAAAACATTCAAAACCTCCTAAAATTATTATTCCTTCTTTTTATTCCTCTTATATATTTTATATATTAAATAAACAAACACAACCATTAGCGTTAATAAATCAAAAGAATGTTTTAGTGCATCTTTCCAAGATTGATTTATCCATAAATAACGTATTAAAAATAAAATTATCGATTGAATAACTGCTATTAAAAACACATTGATAATGGGACCATCTTTTACTAAATTATATATAATAAGGACAATGCAAATAATAGTTACAATCAGCATTATGATATGAGCCACTATTTAGTACTCCTTAATCAAATTATTAATTTATAAATAAATGTTTCATCTGTATTTTATCAAAAATAGATTAATACATTCGACATCCTACTATCTATTTCTAATAATAGATCAGCAATCATATATTTAGACCTTCGCAATAAAACAAAAAGCTAGAAACCGTTTCATATCAACGTTTCTAGCTTTATATCTAATAATTATTTATATTCTGGAACTACGACTCGCCAACCATGCGTATCTTCTAATTTACCACTTTGGATGCCAGTATATATGTCGTATAATTTTTTAGTAATTTCTCCTGGCTCGTTATTGTTAATAACGATTTCTCTATCTTCATACTTTAATGTACCGACTGGAGAAATAACTGCTGCTGTACCTGAACCGAATACTTCAGTCAATTCACCTTTGTCGTAAGCTTCGAATAATTCCTCGATTGACACTTTACGTTCTTCAACCTCATAGCCTAACTCTTTAGCTAATTCAATGATTGATTTACGTGTAATACCTGGTAAGATACTTCCATTTAAAGCAGGTGTAACTAATTTACCATTTTCAACGAAGAAGATGTTCATACTACCAACTTCTTCAACATATTTTTGTTCTACACCGTCTAACCATAATACTTGATCATAGCCTAAATTATTAGCATTTGTTTGTGCTAATAAACTTGCTGCATAGTTACCTGCTACTTTAGCGAATCCTACACCACCACGTACGGCACGAACATATTCATCTTCAACGTAAATTTTAGTTGTTTTTAATGTGTCTCCGCCATAATATGCGCCTGATGGAGATAAAATGATTAATAATTTGTATTGATGAGATGCTCTTACTCCTAAAATGCCTTCAGTCGCAAATACAAATGGACGGATATATAATGATTGTCCTTCTCCCTCAGGTACCCAATCACGTTCAACGTCTACTAATTGTTTTAAACCTTCTAGTAATAATTCCTCATCTACTTTAGGCATCTCTAAACGTGCTAATGAATCATTAATACGTTTGAAGTTTTGATCTGGTCTAAATAATACAACTTCTCCTTCATGTTTATATGCTTTTAAACCTTCAAATACCGCTTGTCCATAGTGAAGACCTTGTGCAGCTGGTGAAACTTCGAATGGTGCGTAAGGAATAATTTTTAAATCATGCCAACCTTTATCTACATCATAATCAAAACTTAACATATAATCTGTAAAGTATTGACCGAATCCTAAATTACCTTCTGGTTTTTCTTTAAGCGAGTCGCGTTGTTCAAATTTAACTTTTTCTGACATGATGAAAGCCTCCTAAATAAATCTTAGTTAGTGATAGTATATTAAATTATAGCAATCTCGTAATGTTGATTCAATGAATTTTCTAAAAATTCAAACTAAATACTAATTGTAAACCCTTTCTTTAAAAATAACATACTTTAGCAAATTTTTAATGACCATTACTAACTAATTTTGGATAAAAAAAGAAACCCTCAAACATTTCGTCTGAGGTTCTGTGTTATATGACTTGTATGACAGTCACACTTTATTTATTTTGTTCTTTTTCTTCAATTGCTTTTAACATTAATTCAGTCATACCAGCTAAATCGTATTTAGGGTTAAAGCCCCACTCTTTACGAGAATAGCTTGTATCAATATTATCTGGCCAGCTATCAGCAATTGCTTGACGTACTGGATCTACTTCATAATCCAATGCGAAGCCAGGATAATGTTTTTGGATTTCAGCTTTAATTTGTTCAGGTTCAAAACTCATAGCACTTAAGTTATAGCCATTACGTGTTACAAGTTTGTCGCTATCTGCTTCCATTAATTTAATAATTGCATCAATTGCATCATCCATATACATCATATCCATGTATGTGTCTTTAGCAATGTAGCTTGTGTAACGACCTTTTCTAACCGCTTCAAAATAAATTTCAACAGCATAATCAGTAGTACCGCCACCTGGTTCTTTAACATGAGAGATAAGTCCTGGGAATCTCACACTACGCGTATCGACACCAAATTTTGTGAAATAGTATTGGCATAATAACTCACCAGCAACTTTGTTCACACCATACATTGTAGTAGGTTGTTGAATTGTATTTTGTGGTGTATCTTTCTTAGGCGTTGAATCACCAAATGCACCAATTGAACTTGGTGTGAAGAAATGTAATTCATACGTCCTAGCTGTTTCTAATGCGTTCATTAGACCGCCCATATTTAAATCCCATGCTAATAAAGGATTTTTCTCAGCAGTCGCTGATAATAATGCAGCCATATGCATTAACGTATCTGCTTTGAAGTTCTCAACGATTGCCATCATAGCTTCACGATTTGTAACATCTAATACTTCAAACGGACCATTGTTAACTGGTGAATCTTCTTCTGGCTCTCTAATATCCGTAGCTAATACATTGTCATTTCCGTAAATTTCTCTACATTTTAATACCAACTCAGTACCAATTTGACCAAGTGCTCCTGTAATAACGATTCTTTCCATAAATAAAAAACTCCCTTTGTGTGTTTACCACGAATGATTGTCCTTTTAGGGTGTACATAATCCCTATTCACATGCTTATTATAATATAAAAGCGCTTTCTTGTATACTCACAAAGTACATTCTTTTAAATTCACTTTATTTTTGAAAAGTCAGAGATACTTGCTCTTCACAACGTTATATTTATTAATTGTTTTTAAAATTATTGTAAATAATTTAATGAGTAAGCTTAAGACTTTGCGACTTATGCTAATATGAGAATGTAAATTTCATCTAATAAAGGAGGCAAATATGAAGCGATATCTTATTCCACTTTTAGTTTTATGTTTTATCGTATTTGGTATTACCACTGGTACCTCTTATGCAGCTGAATCACAGGCAACACAATCTACTAACATAACTGCTACCGAAGAAGCATCACAAACAGCTTCAAAAGAAGCATCATCAGCCAACATTGAATCTACTAATAAACCTTTATCTCTTGAGTCAAGCAACGTTTCACATAATGAACAAGCCACACCTTCGTCTGAAACAACTACACATCCTAGTGTTGAAACGTCTACAACACAAAACACTACTTCAGAGAAGCATAGTAATTCATCACAAGGTTCTGCCTTTTCACAAGAAAAAGCTACACCTGAACCTGCTACAAATGATGATAATACATCTTCACAAGAAAAAGCATCGTCAGAATCCACTTCAAATGAAAATAATACATCGCAATTCCATGGTACGGAGGTAAAACCTTCTCCTTCGACATCGGAGCAAAGTAAGTCTACGCAAGTAGAACCTACAAAAGAATCTACTTCTACTAAAGTTAAACAAACACCTCAAGAACCAACTCAACAACAGCAAAAGCGTAATGTTCCAGAATCACAACAATCTACACCTGCTTCAAAGCAAGTGTCTAAAAATAGCAATACTACATCAGAACAAGCAGCACCGAAATCTCAACATGTGACTGTCAACAAAAGAATGGCAGCAACTTCTGACAACACAAATGAACATACAATTTTACATACAAATGATATTCATGGCCGATTTGTAGAGGATGATGGAAGAGTCATCGGTATGGCTAAAGTAAAAGGTCTTAAAGACAAATATAATCCGGATTTAATGGTGGATTCAGGAGATGCTTTTCAAGGTTTACCTGTTTCTAACAATTCAAAGGGAGAAGAAATGGCCAAAGCTATGAATGGTATTGGCTATGATGCAATGACTGTCGGAAACCATGAATTTGACTTTGGTTATGACCAATTACTTAAATTGCAAAAACAATTAAATTTCCCTATAGTTTCTTCTAATATCTATAAAAATGGCAAACGTGTATTTGATCCTTCAACAACAGTAACTAAAAACAATGTCCGTTATGGTATTGTAGGTGTCACGACACCTGAAACAAAAACTAAAACGTCACCTACTGCAGTTGAAGGTGTTGAATTTAAAGATCCGTTGACTAGTGTTAAGCAAGCCATGAATGAGATTAATAATAATATCGATGTTTTCGTTATCTTATCGCACTTAGGCGTAGATAAATCGACGCAAAAAACTTGGCGTGGTGATTATTTAATTGATCAACTTACGAAAGACGGTTCATTTAAACAACCTATCTTTGTATTAGATGGTCACTCACATACCGTGATTGATAAAGGCGAACATTATGGTACTAATAATGTACTCGCTCAAACTGGTACTGCACTAGCAAATGTAGGACGTGTGGATTTTACTTTTCAAAATCAAAAAGCGTCTGATATCAATGCATCGTTAATCAATGTAGCGGACGCCAAAGATATCACACCTGACCCACAAATTGATGCACAAACTAAAAAGGCAAATGACGACTTCTTAAAAGAAACATCAACAGTTGTTATACCTAATAATACAGTGACGTTAAATGGTGAACGTGCTCAAGCGCGCACGCAAGAAACAAACTTAGGTAACCTTATTACGGATGCTATGGAAGCATATGCCTCAAAGAACTTCTCACATCAACCTGATTTCGCAATCACTAACGGTGGTGGTATTCGAGCTTCAATTGAAAAAGGTGAGGTTACTGAAAATGACATCATAACAGTGTTACCATTCGGTAATTTAATTTCTCAAATTCAAGTGAAAGGTTCAGATGTTGAAAAAGCATTTGAACACAGTTTAAGTGCTGATACTGAAACTCAAGATGGTAAGAAAGTCTTAGGTGCAAATGGAGGATTCTTACAAGTATCTGACTCACTCAGAGTATATTATGATATCAATAAAGCATCTGGCCAACGCATTAATGCAATCAAGGTACTGAATAAAGAGAATGGAGAATATGAAGATCTAGATCCTAACCGTACTTACTATGTAACTACTAATGACTTCACAGCTAATCAAGGAGATGGCTATGATATGTTTGGTGGACAACGTGAGGAGGGCATTTCTCTAGATGCAGTTGTCGCTCAATATATTAAGAATACAGATTTAAATCAATACAATACCGAAGAACCTGTACGTATCATTAATGGTCTACCAGAAAGTAATGAACAACCAGACACTAGTAAAGAAGATAATGATAATGATAATAATCATTCAACTAATGGACATGATGGTCAACAACAAACACCAGATTCAAACAATGATGACAAAGACAATACTGGTCATATTAATGATAATGATGACAATATTAAAGACGATAATGAAGCTGATTCTTCTAATAAAGATAATGTCATTGAATTCCCTAATAAAGATCATCAAAAAGATAATGACAACGTAATTGAAATCCCAGCTAACAATAATCAAACTCATAATAGCACTAATGATAATATTGTCATTCCAAGCACTACCGACAAGATGCATACTAACAACATAAAAGGAAATGCAATCGAACATCACCCTACTTCAAACTTAGTGAGTATTTCTAATAACAACAAAGGAACACGAGACCAATTGACTGGTAATGCAAGTCATTCACAACATTGTAAAGATGTCATTAAATTCCCAGTTCAAATAAATCCTAAAGATAATTTTTATAATGAGACACTAATAACTACTAATAGTAATGCTTCTAAAAATTCAAATCTTATGTTTACACAACAACATGGCGCAATCACATCATTACCAAATGCAGGTTTGAAAGATGGTAGTTTAGAACATGGTATCGCTATTATATTAGTAGTAGCAGGAACAGGATTAATTTACATCCGAACTCGTAAAAAATCAGCATAATTTCAAATTTAAAACCGTGTAGATGACAGTTAACAATATGTCATTTACACGGTTTCTTTATAATTTTTAAAAAGCGTAGGTACTCATAGTAAGTTATTTAAAGTGAATACTTTAATTTTTAGTGGCCCGGCAGTCTATTTATTTAAAATTACATAGTTACACTCGCAATTTCCTCACAATATTATAACTACTTCTGCATTATACTTCTTTATTTGCTACTGCTTTTTTTATAGAAATAATTAGCAACAACGATATCTACAATTGCTAACCCTACTGATTTAAACAGCGTTACTTCCTTATCATCTTCACGTCCTGAAACTTTACCAGCTACGATATCCCCTAATTCTCCATGTAATGAATCTTTCGTTATAATGCCTTCTTCTTGAGGTACCTTTAAATCGCCAGTTTCTTTCATCGCAGCTTCTACTGACTCAACAACAATTTTATTAGCTACTAACATAGACTCTGATGGTAATTCCTGCATATCTGGTTTAAATGAGCCTACTGCGTTTAAATGAACGCCGGGGTGTAATGAATGTGAATATACCGGATGATTAGAATTTGTCGCAGTTACAACAACGTCAGCCTCTTCCATCGCATCATCCGCTTCTTCAAAGACTTTCGTCGATACATTATAATTATTAGCTACTTCTTGAGCTAAACGTTCTGCATTTTCCTTAGTACGACTCGAAAAGTGAATTGTATCGATATTTCTAACTGCCATTACTGCAGCAATTAGTCCTTGTGCTTGATCACCAGAACCAATAACACATAGTGTTTTAGCATCTTCACGTGCTAAGTATTTAGTTGCTACTCCAGAGATAGCACCTGTACGAATCTTAGTTAAATAACTGCCATCTAATACAGCTAATGTTTCACCAGTTTCATAATCACTTAATAACACTGATCCTGTAATTGTCTTTTTGCCTTTTTTAGGATTATCTGGCGCAAATGTAACTGTTTTAATACCAACCACTTTAAGATCATCAGATAATGCTGGCATAACTAAATATCTATTTCCTTCATTAAATGGTAAGACATACCTTAACGGTGTGTCTGTCTTCCCTTCTGAAAATGCCTTTAATGAATTCGCAACTTCATCAATGACTTCTTTCATGTCTAATAATGATTGCTGGTCTTGTTCATTCAAAACTAACATGTCTGATACCTCCACTTTATATTTAATATCTATTTATCTTTTACCCGTCAAAACACCAAATTGTCATTGTTAAATGGCATTATCAATACAATTATTTCAAAAACATGTTTGTGTTAAGTTAATTTGATTAAAATATTAATTTAGTATTGTGCTTATATGTTAATGGTGCTATCTTATTACTATAAATAAAAGGCTTGCACAGAAGTGTAGCCTTGAGATTTCATGCTTATTATGAAACTATTTATAAACTTTTGACACCTAGAGTGGCAAGACGAAATCGTTGTGCCACTCTAATTTGCTTTATTCATTAATCTTTTAAATTCTTTAGCTAGATTTCACTCTTAAATGTACTAAAAATTTTGATGTGTTTGATTTAAGTGTCTTTTCAGTTGAGTTAGCTTCTGCAAATGTACTATGAATGATTAAAATATTATATTTGGCTCATCCTCTTTTTCACATTTCAATCCACGAAACCCTCATCATAATAAGTAGCCTTATTATTTAAAAACGCATTCAAACTATGATGATAATAGATTAACTTTTCATCAGCTTCTGGAATCGAGAACCAACCTAATGTCGAAATTTCATCTTTCATTTGTATGTCTGTTGTATAATCCTGAACCTCTGCTTTGAACATGAAAAAAAGTGTATGAACATTCATCTGTGTCGATTTACCCTCATTAACACTTACTATGTCGTTAACTTCAACGAATAATCCTGTTTCTTCTCTAACTTCACGCTTTAGCGCTTCAACTAAAGTTTCACCGTATTCAACTTTGCCACCTGGTAATGACCATCCGCCACCATCTGTATTATGAACTAATAACACGTTTCCCTCTTCATTTTGTATCAATGCATATACTACTTTTAAATCCTTCATTCATCTAACCTTCAATCATTAGGAATTTCAAACCGACTGACCAAATTTCCATTCTTTTTAACGTAAGATTCAATTTCATAACCACCACTATGTTTGATCACTTTTTGAGAGGCAACGTTTTTGGGATTTGTAGTCATTAACACTTTATCTACGCCTATTTCTTTTAGAAAAGCTTTAGCCTCTTGCAGCATCAACGAAGCAATACCTTGTCCTCTACGTGACTTACACACTCCGTAACCTACATGACCACCTATGTTTACTAAGCGTTGATTCAAGTAATGACGAATATCGACTGCACCAACAATCATCTCATCCTCGAAGCAAAATAATGTTGTTGTCGGTACCCAGTCATCATCAACTTCAGTACTGTTTAGATGGTCTACCATATTCTCAAATGATTCATACCTTGACATGTCAGTGTTTGAAGGCACTATTGGTTCATCATTCGCATACCATTCTTGGAGGTACTTCTTTAAAGCATCTTTATCTGCATAACTCAATTGTCTTAAACGTAACACGAGTATCCCTCCTTCTGCACTATAAGCTAATATTGTTTTAGTTTGTCACTTCATATTTTAAAATTATTCGTTATAAATCAATTTTACCAAAATACTAATCTGTTCCTCACTTAAAAACAAAGCATAAATTTCAAAAACAGCTTTTTGTAACAATAAAAAGACTGGGACAATGAATATCATCCCAGCCTAAAAATTCTATCTTCTATTTTAAATTATTTAATAGTGCCTAATTCTTTACCAACTTTTTCATAAGCAGCAATTGCTTTATCTAACATTTCTTTTGTATGTGCTGCTGTAGGCATGTTTCTTACACGACCTGTACCACGAGGTACTGTTGGGAATACGATAGATTTTACATATACGCCTTCATCTTTAAGACGTTTACTAAATTCTTGAGTTTCTTTTTCATCACCAATAATAACTGGTGTAATTGGTGTTTCTGATTCACCAGTATTGAATCCGAGTTTTTCTAAACCATCTTTTAAATATTTAGCGTTATCCCATAATTGATCGTGTAATTCAGTAGAAGCCATTAATTTTTTCACAGCTTCTGTAATTGCTTTTGTATCTCCAGGTGCTAAAGAAGTTGAGAATAAGAATGGACGTGATTGAGCTTTTAACCAATCAATTAATTCTTTAGTTCCTGCTACGTAACCGCCAACTACACCGATAGCTTTAGAAAGTGTACCGATTTGGAAGTCAATTTTATCTTGTAAACCAAAATGTTTAACCGTACCTGCACCTTTACCCATAACGCCTGAACCATGTGCATCATCAACATAAGTAATTAAACCGAATTCTTCAGCAATTTCAACGATTTCTGGTAATTTAGCAACGTCTCCATCCATACTGAATACACCATCAGTAATGTACATTACTTTATTATATTGACCAGATTCTACAGCTTCTTTTGCTTTAGCTCTTAAGTCATCCATATCTGAGTGGTTAACACGGATGATTTTAGCTTTAGATAGACGACAACCATCAATAATTGAAGCATGGTTTAATTCATCTGAAAGAATCGCATCGTTTTTGTTCATTACTGCTGAAATAGCTGCCATGTTACAGTTGAAACCTGATTGATAAGCGATAGCTGCTTCAGTACCTTTGAATTTAGCTAAAGTCTCTTCTAATTCATCGTGTAGGTCTAATGTACCGTTGATTGAACGTACAGCACCAGCACCAACACCGTGTGAATCGATAGCATGTTTAGCTGCAGATTTTAAATCTTCATTTGTCGCCAGTCCTAAGTAGTTGTTTGATGATAAGTTAATATATTGTTTCCCATTGATTGTGATTTCTGGACCATTAGCACCTTCAATAGAATCGATTTCGTTATATAATCCATTATCTTTTAAATATTGAATATTTTCTTCTAAGAAATTGTGTAGTGATTGAACCATATTCATATCCCCTTTGTATTTTTTATATCAACATAATCATAACTGATTTTCCTTCAACATGAAAGCACTATCATTCCAGTAAATTCAATATATTGCATATTCTTTACGTCATGTACAACTGTTCATACAACATGTATTTTTTACTTCATTTTTCAAAAAATAAATAATTAAACTATTGAGTTGTATTAGAATTTGATATACTAAAATTCATAATAATTAGGAAGAAGTGGTTAATGTGTTAGATTGGTTTCAATTAGCCAGTAATAAGGAAAATAGAATGATACAGATGCGCCGATATATGCATCAATATCCTGAACCTTCTTTCGAGGAAACTTGGACGCATAATTATATTCTAAATCAGCTCAGTCATCTTGATTGCAAGATCGAATCACCTATTGGCCGTAATGGCATTAAAGCAACGTTTAAAGGAAAAGAAAATGGCCCTACTGTGGCATTTCGCGCTGACTTTGATGCTTTGCCGGTACAAGAACTTAACGATGTACCTTATAAATCTAAAAATGATGGCTTTATGCATGCGTGTGGTCATGACGGACATACAGCTATTTTATTGGGTGTCGCTGAAATTGTACATGAACATCGCCATTTATTAAAAGGAAACGTGGTTTTTATCTTCCAATATGGTGAGGAAATTATGCCAGGTGGTTCTCAAGAAATGATTGATGATGGTTGCTTAAATGGTGTAGACAAAATTTATGGTACACATCTATGGAGTGGTTACCGTACTGGAACAATATATTCAAGACCTGGTGCTATTATGGCATCACCAGATGAATTCTCAGTTACAATCAAAGGTAAAGGTGGTCATGGTGCTAAACCACATGAAACCATTGATCCTATCGTTATTATGGCTGAGTTTATCCTAAGTGCGCAAAAGATCATATCTAGAACAATTGATCCTGTAAAAGAAGCAGTGCTCACATTCGGAATGATTCAAGCGGGATCATCGGATAGTGTTATTCCTGATAGTGCTTTTTGTAAAGGTACTGTGAGAACATTTGACACTGAACTTCAAACTCATATACACAATAAAATGGATAAGTTATTACAAGGACTTGCGTTAGCAAACGACATAACTTATGACTTGGAATACATTCGTGGTTATTTACCTGTACATAATCATGTAAATGCATATGAAGTTGTTAAACAAGCAGCGAATGATTTACATTTACGTTTTAATGAATCTGAATTAATGATGATTGGTGAGGATTTCTCTCACTATTTAAAAGTACGTCCAGGTGCGTTTTTCTTAACTGGATGTGGTAATCCAGACAAAGGCATAACAGCGCCACATCATAATCCTCACTTTGATATAGATGAGTCTGCATTTAAATATGCGGCTAGTGAGTTTTTAAAAATTTTAGAAATTGAACAAGTATTTTAAAATTGAATAAATTTATTTAGATTCTGTATGTCTATGATTACTCTTACATTGAGTTGATCATAGGCATTTTTTA
>VNIW01000314.1_pt1 | contig 21830 bp, 38 predicted proteins | sample 7248591 | NCBI WGS metagenome assembly VNIW01 (sample SAMN12251776, study PRJNA551026) | human skin metagenome | isolation source: skin samples from patients infected with Netherton Syndrome | host: Homo sapiens | place: France:Paris | reverse complement strand
ACTTTGATAATACCCAAAATAATATTAATAGCCCCTTGTATTACACCTTTGATATTTTCCCAAGTGCTGACAATCAAAGCTTTAACCGCCGGCCAAATAAATTGCATCACTTGCCAAATCGCAAACATGATTGGTTTAATAATAAAGTTAAAAATAAATTCAAAGGTTGCTTTAATGAAACCAGCTATATTTTGCAAAGCTTGTGTTATTTCTGAGCCGTTCTCTTTCCAGAAAGAGGCTAATTGAGCGCCTATCTCTTTGGCGAAACCAACGATTGCATCAACTACTTTAAAGAAAGTTGTTCTAATCGTATTAACTACATTTTGTATTCCTGCTACAGTTTCGGGTGGAAATATCTTCTCTAGGGTAACCGCGCCTTTACTATCACCTTTGAATAAATCAAAGAAACCTTGTAACGCTAGTTTAGCTGCTTTAAATGCGTTTGCTACACCAGAGATTGCCTGATTTACAATATTTCTAAAAGTTTCTGAACGTTTATAAGCTTGATAGAAAGCTATGCCAATACCAACTAATGCACCTACAATTAATGTTATAGGTAACGTTAAACTTGATATCGACACACCTAAAATCGGAAATAGTTTAACAAGTGATGCGATTTTAGTTCTTAAAAGCGCGAATAAACCACCAGCTTTATTAACGTTTATTAACAAGGGTCCTAAAACTGTCATTGCATTCCCCATCACGCTGATAAATAAACCGAACATAAAAACTAAAGGACCTAAAACTGCTGCAAATAATCCAAACCCAACAACCGCTAATTGAATTGACGTTGGTAATTTAGTAACCCATGTCACTACTTTGCTAAAAGCACTTACTATAATCTTTAGTGCTGGTTCTATTCTGTCATAAATCGTTAAGGCTAGTTCTTCTAATTGCGACCTTAAAGTTCTTAATTTCCCACCTAAACCAGATTCCATTGTATCGGCCATTCTTTTAGATGCGCCGGTAGATGAATCTATAGATTTGGTTAACTTTTGATAGTCTTCATCAGAAGCATTTATAATCGCTAATGCTCCTGACATCGCTTCTTTACCAAATATTGTAGCTGCAGAACTAGCTTGTTGGTCTTTTGAAAGATGTTTAAATTTTTCCCTCAGTTGGTCTAAAAGCTTTCGCATAGGAATCATTTTCCCATTACTATCTGTAATAGATATTCCTAAGCGTTCCATTTCATTCCCCATAGCTCTAGTTGGACTTGAAAGATTGGTGAACATTGTTCGTAACGCTGTACCTGCTTTTTCACCTTTGATACCAGCATTACTCATTAAACCTATCGCAATAGATGTATCTTCAATCGTGTAACCTAACGCACCTGCTACAGGAGCGACATATTTAAAAGCTTCTCCGAGCCCTCTAACATCCGTATTTGCCTTCGAGCTAGTTTGTGCTAAAATGTCTGCAAAATGACCACTATCCTTTGCTTTTAAACCGAATGCCGTTAGTCCATCTGTAACAATGTCACTTACTGCTCCCAGTTCTTCGCCAGATGCTGCCGCTAAATCCATAACTCCGCTTAAACCTTCCATCATTTGCTTAGAATCCCAACCAGCAAGTGCCATGTAATTTAATGCTTCAGCCGAATCTGATGCACTAAATTTTGTTGTTGCACCCATTTCGCGAGCCTTTTTCTTCAAAGCTTCAAACTCTTCCCCAGTAGCACCTGAAGTTGCTTTAACTTTTCTCATACTGTCATCGAATTCAATACCTTTTTTAGCTGCTACAGCAAACCCAGCAACCACCGGCGCAGTTACATACATAGTCATGTTACGGCCTACATTTTTCATACTGTTACCAATTTCTTGAAGTTTAGGACCAAAATTATTAAAGTTGGTACCAAGTTTTCCCATTGCAGTATTTAATGCTTTCTGCTCTCTTTGCATGTCTTTTAATTCTTGTGTGGCTTGATTTAACTCTCGCTCATATTGGTTTAATTTAGCGTAAGCTTCATTGTATTTAGCAGCCGCAGCTTGTGTCTTTGCACTGTTTTCACCAGTTTCTTTACTAAGTTTGTCATAACTATCTTTCAGCTCTTTAGTAATCTGGGCTTGAACTTTTTGTTTTTTACTCAAACCTTCGACTTTTATCTTCGACTTTTCTAATGAATTATCATATCTAGAAAATTGTGATAAATTAGCCGAAAGCTCACGCGAAACCATTTTCATTTGCCTATTTAAACCTGTCACACCTCTATTGAATCCAGAACCATCTAAATCAACCTTTATGACCATATTACCTATAGGATTAGGCATTTAAAAACCTCCTTTCTTCCAAGATGTAAATAAAAAATCAACCTTTAAAGGCTGATTAAAAAATATCTTTAAAACTTTTCGCAGTTCGCTTTGTTTCAATCTTCGATTCGACAATGTCTAAAAAGAAGTGTATCGGCATGTTAGCCACTTTTTCTGCATCCATGCCTTTTTCTATCAAATCTTTAGCTATTTTCCTGTAATTGTTGTAGACAGCTTCAGGTGTTAAATCTTCTTTTCTTATTTCTGATTCTCTGTCACGAACTTTTTTGTATCGCTAGGTTCCCCACCTGTAATTCGTCCAATTAACTGTCCAATCTTTTCAATACCTTCTTGACCATTTGGTAATCCTTTTTGAAGTTCTATACTGGTAAATTGATTATCAAAAGCTTCAACGATGAAATCCAAAACTTCTTCTAATACTTCCATTTGTACAGCCATGTTGTTTTCGTATTCTTCTTGCTTGTTTCTGTATTCTTCCTGTTCTGTCACACTTAAGTTATTAAATTCTTCTTCTGTTAGATCTTTAAAATCAGCCCCCTTAAAGGCTTTGTTAAGTTTCAAACCTAATTTTGAACCTTGAATTGTTTCAAACAAAGTAATAATCGGCTTCGCTAAATACTTTTGATATTGCGGCTTTCCTGTTTTTGTAAATCCTGTAATTAATTCAATTGATGTACGTTCCATTATTAAATTCCTACTTTCTTTTTAATTTGGCCAAAATAAAAAGAGGGCGTTAAGCCCTCAAAACTTACATTTCTAAATTAGATTGTACTGTAATTTGCACAGTATCAGTTTGCTTTCCTGCAGTCGCTGTAACGGTCGCATTACCTTCCGCCAAACCTTTAACGAGGCCAGTTGATGTTACGCTAGCATACGTTTGCCCCTCAGTCACTGCATAAGTTACTTTCTGTCCAGATGGTTCGGTTGTGGCTGATAGTTGTTTAGTAGCATCAACTTTAACTGTAACTTGTTCATCAGTGACGTTTACAGAAGTGACTTCAACTTTTTCTGTTTTTTTCATTTCTTTTTCTACAGGTTCCATATTTTGTTCTCCTCGACTAGACATGAATTCATCATAAGTTTTACCAAATGTTTCCATGAATACATAATCGCGCCCTGTAGTGCTTCCTTTTTTATCATAGCCAGTAACATGCGAGCTCTCATCAAACAAACGATCAATAAAATTGCCTTCTACGTCGTCATTCTGGAATTCAACTTTATCTTGTTTTGTTTGCCCTTTGATGCTTGAACGAGTGAATTTACCTTTGAACAAGCCAACCCATTCTGAAGACTCATCATGATTACGTCTTTCAAATACAATCGCTACATCTGGCGGGATATCCTTAGCTCCATATTTATAACCACCTACACCTTTTTTAGCGCCATTCAAGAACGCCTTATCGTCAGCAGGAACAGTAACAAATGTTGTCTTAACACTTAGTTTACCATTAGATACAGCAGTTGCTGCGACCATATCATCCCCATAATCTTCCTCGGTATCTTGTGGACGGTCTACTTCAATTTCTTTTAAGAAACGAATACGTGTGCCAGCTCCAGTTTCCCATTCATTTTCTGTATCTTTTAAAATAGGTGCATAATAAAAGTTTGATACCCCAATTGCGATACCCGAAACTCCTGTATCTGCAAAATGTTGTAAGTTTAATTTTAAAAATCTTGGTGCTTGTTTCAATTTTTCAATCATTTAATTTTCCTCCAATTTCATTGATAAAATCGAGCCTTTTGCTCTTATAATATGTCTGAATGACATGACGTCACTCTCGTATAACGGTTCTCTGTAATAACATTGAAAATTTATCACTTTGAGTAACTCAACAATTTTTTCTGCTTGCTCGTTCGGTTCATCTTGAGACCACCAAACATCAATTTGGTAATGGTATTCTCTTGAAATCTCGTTATCATCAGCGTATGTGTCAGGATTGAACGGTAAGGGATATATACGAATAATAGGCTTGTCAGTTTTTTCGTGAAAATGGTCATCTATAGTGTAGTTAAACACATTCACTTCATCTGTAATGTTATTTGCAATAATAGCGTTTCTAATTAATTTGGTAACATTAATCATTTTTGCAACCTCTTAGCAGTATCAAGCATTGTTTTTAAAACTTTGTTTTTCCCTTGCTTTTCTGTTTTTGTTATAAACAATTGTGGTTTTTGGTACATTGTTCCAAATTCTGTTGCATGAATACGATGTGAGACACCTTTAGCGTAACCAATTGTAACGATTTTCTCACTTGTGTGTCTGTCTGTTTTCACATTAGAAACAGCTATGTGATCGCGAGCATGCTTTTTAGTATTCGCAAAAGGTGTATTACTTTTTAAAAGCGGGACTAATGACATAGCCCCAGCTTTGACAATTACATTACTATTTAAATTCATTTTTAAAACTGCATTTTTCAAACCTTGTTCGATGTTATTACTTTCAATTCTTGCCCCCATTAAATGACCACCTCGCCATAGATACGCAAATAAGATTTATCTTGATAATCTGGCTTTACATATTTGATGTTAAATCTTTGCCCTTCATGCAAGACGTAATGCTTATTTGTTGGTTTATAATCACCTCGTGTATCTCTGATAATAATAGTTTTAATGAATTTGCTACCTGTATTGAGATTCGTTTGAGTGTCGGATTCTTTAGATTCTTGAATGCAAGCGAAACAAGAGTATAATATTTTCGTCTTCGGTTTCATCGGATTTCCGTTCACTCTCTCGCTTACATCTTCACAAAAATCTATACGTTCATTTAATTTATTGGAATTAAATTTCATCATTTTCACTCTCCAAAAATTGCTCAAATGAACCTCTCAATTTATGCACCGTACTTAAAACCATATGTGGCGCAAGCGATAAATCCCTATCCAAATAAGCAATACGGTTTTCAAAATAGTAACTTGCTAAAGGGTATATAGCACGAGCAAATAGAGGATGACTTTTAAACCAATCAATATATTTACTTGGTTCATCCGTAACAGCGCTAGCTATTTCATGGAATGCCCAAGAGTAATATATTTCTAATAAGTCGTCCTCTGAATTGTGATCTATTTTGCAATGCTTTTTTAATAACTTAAGTTCCTCAGCTGTTAATTGCATTCAATCACCTATTCTTCTTTTACTCTTTCAAGTATTACTCCATGCTCTTTCAGCTTTTTGTTAACATATTCAGCACGTTTTACTGTCATTTCAACACGTTTACCTGACTTTAAATACTGGCCTTTTTCCAAGTCAGTATAAGATTTCTTCACTTCATACATTGCCATAGTTTATCACCTCTTTATAAAGTATCGAGCGCTTATTATGCTTCTAAGCCAAGATCGCCTTCACCGCGTTCACTATCATCATATTCAATCACAATTGCTGATTTATAATCTAGAATTCTACAGTCTTGACGTACAGCAATCATTAAACATTCTCCGAAATGCATGTAGTCAGTCCATGATGCTTGGTATTGAGAGCGGTCAAATAAAACAATCGCATCTTTTAAGTTACCGATAATCAAAGTGTTATTACCTTTTTGCCCTAGTACTTCATCAGGTAAAATTTCGATTTTAGCTCCTAATAAACGCTGTTGCGTTTTTTCTTTAACATCTGGTTGGATTAAATAGTTTCCTAGCTTATCTTTCATTTTGTCTAATTTTGCAAACATAGTTTGCGAAACAATCGCAACATTATGTTCGTAATTAGGCTTAACATTCAGGTTAATAGCATCTTTAATATCATCTAAAGATTTTGCTTTTTTAACTTCTAATTTCTTGCCTTCTTTTTCAAAACCTGAACTTGTAGAACCCGTTGATCCTTTAGTGATAACATCAATAATTGCTTTGTTTCGTGTTGCTGCAATAGTTCGCGCCATCCATAGTTTCAATTCTTGCAAAACATTCACTTTTGCATCTTCGATTGCTTCACGTGAAATTCGGAAGTAACCACGGTGTGTATTAATGTCATATGCTAATTGGAAGAATGGTTTAACTGCTAATTCAGGGTTTTCTTCTAATTCTTCAACTTTTTCAAGGGCTGCAACTTCTGATTGTCGTACTACCGGATATTTACCAGAACCATTTGTAACACGTTTGACCGTCACATACTTATCAAGATTAAACTCAACCTCTTTTAATTTTAAAATATCTGTAACAATTTCCTCTGGAATAACTACAAATCCTGAGTCTGTTTTTAACGAACCACCTTGAATATCATTGCGTGTTTCAAGATATTCAGTAAAATCTCTAACTTCTTGTGATGTTACCTTTGTGTTTTGAATCGAAATACCTAAATCATTAATGTTTGCTTGGTTTCGATAAGTACGTGCTTCGTTTACTTCCACTGATTGTTGATTGTTTTCTGAAGTTCCATCTTTTTCTTTTAGCTTATCTAATTCTTCTTGTTTTTCTTGGATTTGAGAACGTAAATCAGTAATTTCTTGTTCTAATTTTTCTGCTTTTTCTAACTCATCGTTATTAAGTGCTCTCGTTGCATACTTCACCTTTAAATCAATTTGTCTTTTAATGTCTGAAATCTCAGATTGTAACTCTTCTTTTGTTTTCATTTAATTTCCTCCTAAAATTGGCATAAAAAAATAGACATCGCTATATTCAGCATGTCCAATGGCTGTATTTGATAATGGTGTTCAACTTCACCAAATATTATTTAATATAGAGTGTTTCTTTAGTCTTATTTCTAATTCTTTTTTACGTTGTTCTTTTTTAACGGTTTCAATACTACGTAATGCTGGTTTAACATCAGTGTCTTTGTAAGCCGGATAAGTCACTACAGAAACATCTGTAAGTTCACGAATTGCTGTTAAAGTACGTTTGTAAATGTTTTCTTGTTCATCAAAACGCACTTCATCGCCTTTATCGTCAAGCATAAAACCAAACGAACATTGATTGATGTTGCCTACACGCATGTTCTCATATAAATCACGTGCAAATGTTGTGTTTGGTAACTTACAACGATATTTAAGTCCAACATCATCAGTTTCGAGCTCCAAAGTACCCGATTTTGTCCTACCAATTATTTGCGATGGGATATGATCTACTAAACAACGCACATCAGATAAATCAGTGTTTTCTAAAGCGCGACGTGAAATCGTTTCTTTGAATCCACCAAGATTTTCAGACCAAGTGTCAAACTTTAACGCATACCCCTCTATGACCATTTCGTTGTTATCATTTGAGCGTACCTCAATAATGTTGCCAACTCTCGTTTCCTTACTCATTTTCCTCACCACCTTTCAATTTTTTATCAGTAGCTCTCGATTTATTCATCTGATACTCATCTACAAGTTCAATATTTACATGGTTTAAATCGACTCTGTGAATGCTACCATTACCGCCTGGTATTGGCGCTAATCCATCACGTTGTCTAATTTCATCGATATTCATCTTTCCAGAATCAATGTTAATTTTGTCAATTTCAGCTTGTGTTTTTTCATCAACAACTCGTATTTCAGTGGTATCAAATTTAAATTCACGATTCACATATTCATCATTAAACTTAAAATTCAATTCTGCACAAACGCATGTAATATAAGGTTTTAAAGTTGATAAGTAATCTAAATTAGCATCCGTGATACTCATGTTCGCTGTTTCTATGCCGAACTTATGCAATGGAATACCAAATACACCTGCTATTTCTCTTGTTGATGATTTGTTTTCTCTGATAAGCTTTAAAACTTCTGTATCAACTTCTAATTGATCAAACGTCATTGATTCATCGAGTACGACAACTTTCCCAGCTTGTTTAGTTCCACTAAAACTTTTGTGAAATTCTTCTCTGGCACGGTCTCTTGCTTTTTTATTATCTAATACACCTTTCATTTTCAAAATACCACCAGCATGTGTGCCATTTCGCAAGAAATTATTAAGGAAATCTTTTCCATTGTTATCTGATTCTATCGTGCGACTTAATGTGTCTAACAGTGACAAACCATTTATACCATCCAACGAATAAAATTTGATGTCTAGCATATCCTCAAACTTAACATTACGTTCTATATTATTTCCGTTACTGTCTATCCTTTGATGAAAATAATACAGTCGACCTCTTGCGTCTGATTTCAATTCTATTTCGGATGTCTTTCTGAACGTTAAATTCATAGGTTCTCCTGTTTTATCACGTGTAATTTCAATATAGCCGTGCGATGTTAGTAAGGCACTAACAAACACTACTAATTTGAATATATAGCCGTTATACATTGGGTTAGGACGTGTATTTAACAAATTAACAATCCTGTCACTATAATTAATTTGGCCGTTCACTGTCACCCTAATTGGCATGCGCGCCAAATCAGAAGCAATCATCATAACTGCAGTAAAGATGTCGCTATGCCTAATTGCTTCTATATCTTTATATTGTCGTAATTTTGTTCCTTGAAAACCTGGCAAAGTTTGAACCATCATTTGCAAATCATCTTCGTTGTATTGCAAGTCTCGTTTTTCATTTTTATAAAAAATCCCCACAACTACTAACTCCTTTCTTGATTGCTTTCGTGATTTAAAATCAACGAAATAACAATCAGTGTTATACCAATGCATAAAAGTCCTATATTTTGACCGAATGCTTTATACACAGAAACATTAACCACAAACAAACCTAATAAAAAAAGGATGCTAACCAAATTAGCAACCAAGAAATTAAAAAAGACATTTATTTTATTCAAGTCCATTTTGTCACCACCTTTAAAATCCGAATTCTTCGCTTTCATATTTCTCCGTCCAATTTTCTTGGAATTCGTGCATTCTAGCTTCAGTGAAAGCTGTGATAATCGAAATAATCGGATCTATTTTTTGACGATTCATTTTTTTATTTATTTTCACATTGTCTTCTCCGTCACGAATCAAAACGGCATTATTAACTGATGTTGTAAGTAACATATTATCGTTATGCTGTATTCTTTCATCTGCAACCCACATTCTAAATTCTTTAATAGATTGTGATAACGCCTTAAAACTTTGTCCCACTTCAATGAGTGGCCAATCTAAAGCCATTGATTCGATTGTTGTTATAAAACTTTGCGCATTCCAAGGGTCATAGCAAACAGCCTGTACATTCAGGTCATGCGTCGTTATAAATTTCACTATAAAATCGATAACTTGTTTATAATCAATCATGCCGCTATCTGATTGTGTAGTCTCAGCTTCGCCACGTTCAATCGCTAATTCATAATTTATTTTGTCTCTCTTAGATTTTTGTTCTAAGTTTGTTCTTAATCCAATGAAAGAATGACTATGTAAAAACACTTTTTTATCGTCGTTAGGGAAAATAAACCCTACAGATGTTAAGTCATCCAATCTCGATAAGTCGACACCTATATACACATCTTTACCATTGATATTAGGCATAGGCGTTATTACTTGTTCCCAATCTGAAATATCTAGCAAGCTATCTTCTCTTTGCGCTTGCCATAAATTGAAGTTTTTAATCAAAATCTTATGATATGATGTCCCTTTTTCTAATTCGTCTTGTATATCAGCTTTTACATTTTGAAGTATAGTTTTTCTATGTTCTTTTGATTCTAAAAGCGGCATTGCTTTAATCCACTTTGTTTCATCTTGAACTTCTTCTTGTGAATCCATTTCAGCACAATATACAAAGTAATTATCAGCTCTTACTTCTTCATTTAAAATACGTTTAATATACTTATACTCTTGGTACATTTGACTATTTAAATTGTCTCCGGCCGTTGAAACAAGTAGGGTTAAAGGATTTTTTTGTAATGTCATACCTGTTTTAAACCTTGAGTACATCTCATCATCAGGCATACTTGCCAATTCGTCCAAAATAGCAACTGTAGGATCTTTACCATCAACCGCATCTGGGTTATTGGAAAGAGGTGCAAATACTGAACTACTTAATACATCTTCAATGTCTGTCTTTCTTACGTCTGTTTTTTCACGGATAAACTTGCTTTTACTTCGCATTAGGTTTACTTGTTGGCTTGCCATCTTGAATATTGTTTGCGCTTGCTTATAAGTAGATGAAGCTACATAAATTTGTCTATTAAATTTAGGGTATTGTCCAAACAACAGTTCGTTAACGGACATTCCCGATACGATTAGAGACTTACCTTGTTTTCTAGCCATACTTATATAAGCTTTAGTAAACATTCTGTATTGACCTCTACGCCAGCCGTATAAGCTCCCAACAATGAATTTCTGAAACTCCATAAGAGGCATGGGCTGGTTTGTTTTAGGGTCTGGAAGCATTTCCACAAATTTAATTGCTTTGTTAGACAAATGATTATCCCAATGGCAACCATTCGGCGGGTTCTCCATAAAAGATAGGTGACGTTTACATACTTGAATATTCTTCAAACTTGCCAAAATTTCTCCTGAAACTACCTTTTTTGCGTATTTAGTAACATAATCAGTCATTACTAATCACTCACAAATTCCATATATGGATCATCATCTTCTTTTTCATCAGGAACCATAATACGCAATCGGCTATCAATAGTTAATCCTAAAGTATTAGCTGTTTGTTGCAATCGAATACCCGCTTTTTCCTTTATGTTGAACGCCGGATTAACCTTTTGATTTCCTTTGTCGTCTTCTAAAATCAAGTCTTCGCGCTCTAAAATCAAACTTGCTTTAACAAAGTCACTATAAAAACTACAATATTGTGCTAATTGTGCTTTATCTAAGTTGGAAATTGGCAATTCTTGCATGTGCGGTAATATTCTTAAGTATTCTTGTTTCGCTATTTCATCTAAAAAGTGCGGTGGTTCAGTATCGATTTTAGAAAATTTATTTAATTGAGCTTCTTGACGCTCTTTTTCAATAATTTCTTCTTTTGTATAATTCTTGTTCGAATTTGACAAAAGCTTCTTAGGTCTACCCGCCATAAATTAGCACCTCCTACTAAAAAAACTTAAATAAAGGGAATTTTTTGAGAAGAAAACTCTGCTCCGTTCTCCAGAACCTTTCATTGACGCCCGTTTCATCTTTGGGGGGACTTCCTATTTTTATCTTTTTTAATATTTCTTCAAATCTTCTTTTGTCTTTTGGTTATGGCAAGCATCACACAAAGGCTGTAAATTACTTTTGTCTAATCTTCTTGCCCAATCAATTTTTGTTGGTACAATATGGTCAACCATAGTCGCTTGATTGCCACAAGAAACACAAATAAAATCATGTTCTAACAATACAATTCGACGCATGTTTTGCCACGTTTTCGATTTATAAAATCTTAAATACTCTGGATCGTTTCGACGTCTCAAATCATTGTAATTTTCATTTGCATATTGCTTGTGTTTATCACAATAACTTTCATTATGATTAATCAATACATTACATGTTGGATGACCACATCGCTTCATAATAGACAATGCACATCACTCCTTGTCGACTTTCTTAACATCTTGCACAGTTACTTGTCTATCATCTTTATCATTGCTAATTAACAATAAGTTTCCTATCGATCCATCAACAAGATACTTACTACCTTGAAACAATACTTTGTCTCCTTGTTTTATACCATTGTCTAAATTGATAGTCTGATTAGGTTTATTCATCAAGATAGTGTTAACACTATGACCAGCTATCTCATCCAAGTTAATACCTAACACGTTAGTAAGATTAGCTATATTCCACAATGCTTCGCTAAGTTCATTTATCATAATTCCTTTATCTATCGGTACATTACAAAACATATGCTGTTTAATTAGATCTGTAACATTGCCTGTAGATTGAGTTAAACCTAAGCCGTAACAAGTAATAGATTCATTTAAATTCAATTCATCATTGTGTGTACGTGTAGCTATCTCTTGGTACTTTGATATCTCCATTCTCCACCTCTTGTTTATAAAAATAAAAACCCTCACTTAATGTGAGAGTTCAAAAGAAATATAAATGTTTTGCTACACAGCAATTATAATAAAAAACAATATGTAGCATCAAAATTAGTCCGATGTGTACGATTTGTACGATGTGTCCGAACTGTACGATGTGTCCGAACTGTACGATGTGTCCGAACTGTCGGTTTCTTGTTGCAAGTTATAAAGTATATTTACTATATCTTTTACTCTAGAATAAAAATTGTCTCTGCCTATATCAAGAATGCTCATGATCCTATTATGGCTTTCTCGTTGTTTTAACATTTGTAAAATATGATAATCTTTTTCATTCGTGATGTATTCTTCATATTCATCAATGAACGCTATCTTCTTAATCAAGTAATCGTACTTTCTAAGCGCTTTGTTTTTGTTTATAACTTTCACTAACACTTTATTGCTAGTCGTGCCTTTAGCTTTTGGCATCGCAGATTGATAACCATATTGTGCAATTGATGTACTTTCGTTATCGTAGACTTTACTGTCTATTATGTTCTTCATCCACTTGTAGTTATCTATCATTTCACGTATTTCTTTCCTGTTATACATGCAATACCTCCGATAATATAAATTACTTTTTAATATCGTTATTCATTCGCTTTAATTCAATCCTGTATTCTTTTAACCCGTTGTATCCTTTAGTTTTAACTACTTCATCAAGTAGATAATCATTCATATATCTGAGCGCTTGTATCTCCCTTGCACGATCACTATTAATACTGATACAAACTAATAGCAATATAGCAAATACAATAGTCATAGTAATCCACATCACTCACTTACCTCCGCTCGAAAGACGTAATCACTCGGCGCCTCTACATCATCATTAGCCGTCATCATAATATATACTTGCTCAGTTACATACTTACCTAGCTCATACATCGCTAGTAAGAATAATAGTCTCAAAATTTCTTTAACCACCACTAAACACCCCATGTTAATTTATCGATAATTTGTATAGCTTGTTTTAATGCGTCTCTTTTTTCTTCGATATCTCTATTATCGCCATCTTCATCAGCTGACATTAACTCACTGTCATATTCATATAATAGTTCTGATATTTCATTACTAGCTACTACTAATAAGTTTTCATCTACATCAATCGTTACCGTTTTCTTTGACATCTCCATCTCTCCTTATCTTAAATTGTGCCTCATACTTCTCTTTCGCTTCTTCTTTACTCTCTGCCTCAACAACTGTAAACCTTTGATTGCTCTTAGCTTTAGTTATGTGTGTATGCTTGCGTCCTGTTGAATCTTTAAATGTTGTGACTAAGTATTGTGTCATTCCTCATAGCTCCCTTGAACTTGTTTGAGCTTACTCATAAAAAACATTACTAAAAATGCTATTAAGATATGCGTCTTTTGATGTTTATCAGCAAATGTAGATGTCACAAAGATAGTAGCAATCAACAACATTTCATATAGGTTTGTGTGTATAGTCTTTTTACTCTTGAGAAAAATAATACCTATGCGACAAAATAGATAAACACCAAACCCTATGAAAAATATTTCTAACATGTCACTCACTTCCCCAAAACCTCCTTGACTCGATCTAAGATGTCTTTACACTCCGCTACTTCCGAAGCCTTTTGCTCCACGTTCTGAAACACTCTCGAATTCCTCCACTTGCTTTAGTTCAGGTGTCCATATAGGCACGATAACCAATTGAGCTAGTTTGTCGCCTTCGTTGATTTGATAAGTTCCATATTGTCTTATGGCGTCACTCAAATCGATTTCTCCTTTAATATCAAAAACACCTGGTGTGATATAACCATTCGATGCAATAGCGTCATTCTTGATATTAATCCCTAAATTGCCGTGATATCCCGCGTCTATCTTGCCTGTTTCAATCACTAAATGCGTTTTACTACTTACACCACTACGGCTAGTTAATAGTCCGACATAGCCCTCTGGTATGCTTACAGCTACATCTGTTTTGATCACTGCCTTTTCTTGTGGCTCAAGTACGACAGTTTCAGCTGAGAATATGTCATAACCTGCATCCGTCTTATGATTTCGTTCTGGCATTCTAGCGTTTTCTGATAATAGCTTTACTTGTAGGATGTTAGTCATTTTCCTGCTCCTCCTCATATTTATAGACCACTTGACCTGCCATAATCCCTACTGCTTCATCAAGTTCAATACCTTCTCTAACTGAATGTTGAATAGCATTTGTCATTCCCTCAAGTATTTCATCAAATGCTCGCGCTTTCTTATACACGTCCTCAATCTCTTTTAGTAATCCTTCTGTATCATTGCCGTTATAGACGCTAGCACTGATAACTGATTGTTCTATTTGTTCACGGTTATTCATTTGCGTTATCCTCCATAAAAATTTTATTGTTTAATTCCATTCCAAATTTAACTCTTTCATGATCGTTGCCGAATTCGTTTATTAAATCTTTTTCAACGCTCTTGCAATACCTATCCCATGCACTTGCTTTCTTCTCCAGCTCTTTGTTGCGCTCTCTTAACTTAGCTATATCTCCAATAAGCTCATCACGTTGCTTCAAAAACTTGCTTGCTTCATCAAACCAGTATTCACTTTGCTTTTCGTAATATTCTTTTGAACCGTGTTCCATTATTTAATCAACTCCCCATCTTTCCAGATTAACGTCATAGTTAGGTCGTCGTTTAAGATATAGAACGCTTTGATAGGGAAACATCTGTCGTCATTTAAACTTTCGTTTATACTAGTATTCCTATTTGATGTAGGACTATATTCTCCTTCTGAGACCTCGAATACTTCAAACAACCTATCAAACTTAGTCTCTTCTGTGATTTCCTCTTCCACTTCGACTTCGAAAGGAGCATCAAGTGGCACACAGACTGATGTCGTACACTCATTTGTGTCCTTTTGAAAACGAACGATGCCATCGCCGTTACCTGTTGTAAAAAAATTTTTGCCCTTTGATAACTCCGGATTACTTCTAGCCCATTTAATTAATTCATCTAATCGCATTTCTTTTTTAATTTTGATTTTCATCATTTTCATCTCCTTAAAATAAAGTTAGTTGCTTCTGTTCCTCATATTCCAACCCATGTTGCTTTATATATGTTTCAAGCTCTTCCGCTGTATCAAATGTCTTTTTCACGCCTTGCCAACCTGGTACGATATGCCCATGAAAGTAATAAGTGCCGTTTACTACATGAGTATGAGCCACTCGCTCGTTATCCTGATATAGATATCTCTTATATCCGAAAAATTGGTTTAAGTATTCTTTGCGTGCGTTATCTGTCATGATCATCACTCCTTTTACCAATTAGGTAGACCAAACGACATACATTCGTCATATAGCTCTTCATTCCTTATGCTTGCCTTATAGTTTTCAATCACATTGCTAACTTCTTTATGACTCATTGCTTTAACTTGTTCGTCTGTATATTTTTCGCACTCTTCCAATTCCAGTTGCTCCTGTAATGACATCACATATTCAACTTGTTTTTGGGTTGCCATCGTTAACCCTCCCACAAGTCAAATACTCTATCGACGTAAAACTTCGCTTTTGCTAAATCCTCATGACCATTCTTTAACGGTGCTCTAGACAAGTATTTGATTGCGTTACCTATTGCAAATGCTAATTGTGGTGGATACTGCGCCGTAACCTGTTCGATAAAATCTATAATTTCAATGTCGCCATATGTGTAATGCGCTGGTTGCTTAACATTGTCTTGTATTTCATTCATATCTACTTTTCTGTTACTGATTACGCTCATTGTGCTTCACTCCATTTCTTGAACATTTGGTTATAAGTGACATCGAACCAGTACGGATCACGTGAATGTTTTTGAGGTACATTAAACAAATGTGGTTTCTTTCTTCTTAGCTCAGCCTCTTTACGTTGTTGTCTAACCATTGTACGTTCTCGCTCCAAAGCTTTTGTTATTTGTATCTCTCTATAGTCGTTCAGCTTCATGCCGAAAGGTGCATCAATAGCTTCCGACAACTCCCAACCCTTCGCAACTCTGTTTCTAACTATTTCGGGCTTGAGTCCTTTCTTTTTCATCTGCTCATTTTCATATTCAGTGTATTTAGAAGGGGGTTTTTCTTGTGGTGGCGCAATAAGCGCATCGCCCGTTAGCCCTTTTGCTATCCTGTAATTAAGTAGTCCTTTGCTTAGGTTGTACTTTTTAACTATTTCGCTAACAGTCATCATCTTACCGTCAATCTTTACTTTCTTAGGTTTTATTACGTTTTGTATTAAGTCTTTCCCCCTCGCCCCTCTGTCGTACCTAGTAATCAATGTCGATACTTTGATGTCGTATTTATCAGATGCATCAATAAGCGTCATCAACTTACCGTCTATTCTCACTTTAGTCCTTATGCCTGCCATTTATTCCACCTCTACATTTACATTTCTAATTTTTAAATTGTCATACTCTAGTATTTCGTTAGGATTGTTATATAAGTAATCTGCCAGCGTTTCTTTTTCTTTATCCATATCACCAAAATGCTTATATTCAACTTCTGTAGGTATTCTTATATCAATCGTTGCGTTTATATATGCTTGTTGTTGCATTAGATCACTTCATTTCTCTTTTGCGTTCTCGTCTTGCTTTAATTAATTCCTCGTAAGTAATCCATGTTTTGCCTGTGTACTTAGGTGCTTTACATATCCAATTGAGTTTTATGTTTCTGTATTTATGTCTGAAAATCTTAGCTTTAAGTTTTGCTACTTCGGTTGGCATACCTTTAATGTCGATAACTTCAATCAGTTTGTCATCGAGATATAACGCGAAGTCTGCAATATATTCAATCTTTCGTTGTTTATCTAGTTTTGGTAATAATTCGAATTTCGGTTGTATTTCGATATGATCATAGTTAGTGCCATTCATATTACTTTCTAAATATTGGTAATATTCGCACTCTACTTTGCTATCAAATACAATTCCTTTGTACTCAACTTTCTTAGCGTTGTATTTACTCACTGTGCCACCTCTAAATATCAAATATCGTTGCTTGTAATCCTAGCTCTTGCTCATACAGAAGCCCATGAGCGCCTTTGAATCGTTTTAGGTCACTATCAGTCATAATTTTCTTTTCGTCGCTGAAATGGGCTCCTGAGAGCGAATAAACTTCATTTACGTTGTCTTTATACTTGATGACCTTAATATCTTCCGTGCCATCTTCTCGGTATAAGTAATATTTTTCTTTCGGCATTTTTAACACTCCTTTATATGTGTTTTCTTCCAGTTGATTTCATTCATAATTTTCTCTTCAACTCTGTCGTAATCATCGAAAGGCGATAACTCGTTATTGTCTAACAATCTGTTAACTGCCCAACCAGTTTCTATATAGACATTTGCTACAATCGGGTCATTTTGCTTTGTCTCTTCATACATCGATTTCAATAAGCTTTTGAATTGCATGATATTCATGTGAAAAACCTCTGAGTCTTCTTGTAATACTCAAATTCAATTATTCCGGTTTCGCCGTCTTTGTTTTTGGCTATGTTACATTCAACAATAGATTTGCCTGTGATACTGTCATCTTCGTCACGGTTATAATAATCATCACGGTAAAGTAGCATTGCCAAACTCGCATCTGCTTCTATTCCGCCTGATTCTTTCATGTCCGATAGCATTGGTCTTTTATCTTGTCTAGACTCGACACCACGATTCAGTTGTGAAAGTAGTACGATGATTGCGCCTGTCTCGTTAGCGATTATCTTTAAGTCACGTGATATCTTTTCTACTGCTACACGTCTATCAATTTTCGCATCAGTATCCATCAGTTGAAGATAATCTATAAAAATAACTTGTTGCCTGTCTGAATGCCTCATTGCTTGTGCTCGCACATCTTGCGGTGTGATATTACTTTTATCAGAAATATTGATGCCTAATTTCATGATTTTATCCATCGCATTCGTTAACTTTGTTAAGTCATCCGGCGTTAAGTTCCTGATTTCTTTTATCTTTGTTAACTCAATACCAGTAATTGTTGATAACATACGTTTCAATACCGATGTGCCGGTTGTTTCGAGACTAAAGAAAGATGTTTTGTATCCACTTTGTGCTATGTTCAGCATCATGTTTAATGCAAAACCTGTCTTACCCACTGAGGGACGCGCTGCGATGACGATTAATTGTGATGGCTCCAATCCCCCTATTTTGTAATCCATGAGCTTGTAACCCGTCTTAATTTGCTTCTTAGGGCTATCGCTGTATAACTCTTCGACAAACTCCTCAACAAACTTCTTGGTTCCGTCTTCTTTTTTGTTAGTAATCGTTTTTAAATCCTTGAGTTCATCAATCAAGTTGTTAAAGTTTTGGTTCGTAGGTTGTTGTTTGAACTCAGTGACCAACTCATTCGCTTTGTTAATTTGATAACTTTCCAATAATTCTTGTTGGTAACGTTCAAAGAAGCCGTATCCAATGAAATCGGAGTTATAAAGTTTAGTTATAGTATCTGCATCTAAAAATTCTTTATCTTTAGTTGCTTTTAAATAGATTTCTTGATGATCTATCTTTCCGGCGTCCATTACATAATTGAAAAAGGTTTTAAACTTTTCGTTAGTAAACATGTAATCTTTAACTCTTATCTTTTCTAGTACGTCCGGTTGTTTAAGTAGCGTAGCGATTATTGTGCTTTCAATTTCAAATTGTCCGTAATTCATTCGTTATCGCCCCCAAATTCTGCCAACTTATTCATGAAGTTATCTAGCGCTATTTTTCTTTGTCTGACATATTCGGGGTCATTCTGCATCTTCCATTGGTGTGTAGCGGTTTCATTATCTACTGGCTCGATAGATACTTTTTTAGGTGCCTTACGCATGATTGCTGGTAAGTTAGGCGGGTACGGGTTGTTACTGTTGATATATCCATCTACCGCTTTTACAGTTGGTTGATAATCTCCGTTTTGACTTAATACATCAATCCACATTTCTAACTTTGGTTTATCAAAATCAATGTTGTATACGTACCTAACTTTTTTAATAATTTCTAATGCTTGTGTTTTGCTCATCGGCATTAGTCATCACTCAATTCTTTTTCCATTTGTGCAATGACATCATCAGTAGCATTTTTCCTAGGCGCTATTTTGTTTTCTGCATCCTCTTTTGTTTTAACGTTCTCTTTAGCCCAGTTGTTTAAAACTTTAATTAAATAGCCACCATGCGCACTTTTGCTTTTAGTGTACTCAACACCTACTTTTACAACTTCAAAAGCGTTCGTACCTATATCATCAATAGCAAACCCTAATTGCTCCATTTGATTAGGCGTTAACTTATCATCTAAATTTGCGATAATGTATTTTATTGAAGATGAGAAGACGGCTTCTCTTTCTTCTTCTTTATTCTTATATTCTTCTTCTTTTTCTTCTTCTTTTTCTTCTTCTCTTTCTTCTTCTTCTTCTGTATCGTTACGTAACGTTACGGTAACGTTACGTTTTGCTTCTAGTAACTTTTTCTGTTTCTCACGATAGCGTTGTTGTCGCAATTTATTTTTTTCTTTATGCTTAGCTTTGCTATCTAAGCTTTGATGCTTCTCCCAGTTTGTCACTTTTATGACACCATTAACTTTTTCAATCATGCCCAATGTCTCAAAAGTTTGAATTGCTAACCTTATTGAGTTAATAGGTCTATTAAATTCATTTGCTAACATTTCTTCGTTGTACGGCAAGTTTTCGGATAGCATAATATAACCTTGTTCATTGTACTTTCCTGATAAAGTTAGTAACTTAACCCAAATAGTTATGATCGTATCTCTTTCGGGTAAAGCTTCGATATATTTGATTTTGCTGTCATCAAACATGCCAACTTTAAGTTTTATCCACGATACTTCTCCCATTGTTTTCTCCTTTCAGCATTTTGTTGAGCCTCTCATCAACTTTTATCCACGAGTCATGCAAGTGGTATTTATCATCAAACGACTTAACGCCAATCGCATGTTGCTCGTTGTGATGTTCGCGACATAACGCTAATACATGTTTGTCATAGTGGTTCATTTTGTTTCTGTTCATGCCTCTGCCGACTGCTTCATAATGTGCCAGGTCTGCGTGAGGCTTTCCGCATATTACACAGTTGCGGTTAACAGTTGACCAGTATAAGAATGATTTATCTTGTTTCAGTAGATTACTCGTTTTATAGCTAAGTGGTATGTCATTGTAGAACGTCCAGTCAAGCGTTGCTTCAATGATTTGACTTGCTTGTGTTCTCGTACAATTACTTAGTGAAATACGTTCATCATAGCCGTAGTAAGTCCTTACATACTCTATGAACATATGTCGCATATAGTCCATTGGTTGACCTGTATATTCTTCTATGTCTTTGACAAGCGCGAATATTTTTCGTCGTTGCTTGCCGGTAATTTGAAACGGATCTATGACGCTCACATCGACTTCCACATCAAACCCGTTATCAAGTAGTAATGTTTCTTTATTACCTAATTCAACACCCGAGATGACAACTGTTGTTGTACCGTCATCTTGAGTGATGTAACTAGTAATTATTGGCATCTAATCATTCCAATCAGAACGGTAAGTCATCATCAGTAATCGCAGTGGTATTATCAAAAGGATTATTACCAGTTTGAGTTTGTCTTTGTTGATGATAATTGTTGTTTGGTTGTTGGTTGTTATTCTTCGGTTCTAAGAATTGAACACTGTCCGCTACTACTTCTGTGACAAATACACGTTGCCCGTCTTTGTTTTCATAACTGCGTGATTGTAAACGTCCATCAACGCCAGCCAATGACCCTTTGGATAAATAATTATTTACATTTTCTGCTTGTTTTCTAAAAGTTACACAGTTAATAAAGTCTGCCTCACGTTCTCCTTGAGCGTTAGTAAATGTTCTGTTAACTGCGATAGTGAAAGTGGTAACACTCACACCATTTGGCGTTGTTCTATATTCTGGATCTTTTGTTAAGCGTCCTACTAATACTGTTCTGTTTAACATTATTGTTTTCCTCCAGTAATTGTTTTTGCGTTGTTTCGCATTTTTTGAATAGCTTCTGCTGCTTGTTTTTCTGTTAATTTATAGTTATTTATGTCGAATTTTTGTTCTACTATATTTTGTGGCGCTTCTTTATCCGTGCCCTTTATCAAGTTAGTGAAATCTATAACCTCTTTCCTTAAAATCCCTATGGTTTCGCTACTAGCCCATTGTGTTCTAGTTTGCTGTTTTGGATTATTATTTTTTCCACTTGCTTCATTTCCGTCATCATCTTGGTCGCTAGTAATACCGAAAACCGCGGATAATGAATAACGTTTAAGATAGCTGATTAACGAGCCTGCGCCTTGTGGCGTATTCTTTTCTGCATTCATAAATACAGGATCGTACTCGATATATTCACCGCTTTCATGCATAAGCATTGTAGCGACTCCTACGCGTCCGTCTACATCGTTCAAAGCCCATTGGGTATAAGACAACCCATGAGGCGTTGCTGCCTTGTCAATGGCTTCTACAACGTTCTCGAGTGGTACATATTTTGATTTGTAAAATGGATTATTTTTATCTTTAAGTGGCTGCTTTACTTCCTTGCGAAACGCAACCATAGCTTTATTTATTTCAACAACTGTTTCTGATTTGTTCATCACTTAATCACCAGGCTTTCTGTTACCTTTAATTCAGCACCCGGAATATCTTTCCCAGCTTTCAAATCATCGATTAGTTGCTTAGAATTAAGCTTTGGCGCTTGTGATAGCCAATAATCCTTTGGAATAAGTTTTTCATCGATAATATTTTTACTAGCCCCGTTTTTGCGCTTGTA
>VNIW01000310.1_pt1 | contig 22014 bp, 34 predicted proteins | sample 7248591 | NCBI WGS metagenome assembly VNIW01 (sample SAMN12251776, study PRJNA551026) | human skin metagenome | isolation source: skin samples from patients infected with Netherton Syndrome | host: Homo sapiens | place: France:Paris | reverse complement strand
TCTCGCTCCGCGGCCTCCGCGCGGTTCTTCTCCTCGCGAGCCTGGCGGGCCTCCTCAACCTTGCGGGCCGGCAGGCCCGGGAAGACGATGTCCAGCAGGCCATCCAGCGCGCCCCGCAGGACGTCGGCCGCCTGCGGGTTGATGGTTTCCATCTGATCCAGCAGCTGGTTGCGCACGTTCCATGCGTTATCCGGCGCCTGGCCTAAGAACTCATCGACGTTGAAGCCGCCGCCAAGAAGCTCCTCGGCCTGGGCGCGCAGGTCTTCTGCACCCGGCAGCTGAGAGCTCTGCGCGGTCTCGGCCTGCGCCGGCTGTGCGGTTGCGACGGGAGCAACCAGGGACGCGCCCACGACACCGGCGGTGGCGAGGGCTACAGGGGTACGGCGCAGCACGCGCGCCAGACGGGAATTTTTAGTCATGACGTGGAGTATAACCTCGCTACTTCTGCATTGCCCGGAGAGCGCGCTCGTTGATCTCGTCAACGTCACCCTCCGCGTCAATCGGGATAATCTGGTCGCCGTAGTGCTCGACCAACGGCTGGGTCTCGGTGCGGTAGACCTCCATGCGGGTGCGGATGGTCTCTTCGTTGTCATCGTCGCGGCCGCGGGCCAGCATACGCTCGACCACGACGTCGTCCGAGACCTTGAAGTTCAAAACACCATCGAGCTCGGTGTTCATATCCTTCAGCAGCTTGTCCAGGATCTCGGCCTGCTCCACCGTGCGCGGGAAACCGTCCAACAGGAAGCCATCCTGCGCGTCGTCCTGGCGCAGGCGGTCTTCCACCATGCGGGCGGTGACGTCGGTGGGCACCAGCTTGCCGGCGTCCATGTACTGCTTGGCCTCTTTACCGAGATCGGTGCCCTCGCCGATGTTGGCGCGGAACAGATCACCGGTGGAGATGTGCGGGATGTTCAGCTTTTCGCTGAGGAGCTTTGCCTGGGTGCCCTTGCCGGCACCGGGAGGGCCAAGGAGAACGTAACGCATTTACTTCAACAGTCCTTCGTAGTTGGATTGCAACAGCTGGGATTCAATTTGCTTCACGGTAGTCAGTGCCACGGACACCATAATGAGGATGGCCGTGCCGCCGAAGGCGGTCATGCCGCCGCCGGCACCGCCGCCGCGCGAGCCGCCGATACCAAGATCCAGTAGCAGGTTCGGCAGGATGGCGATGACGCCGAGGTAGGCCGCGCCGACGAACAGCAGGCGGTTCATCACGTAGCCCAGGTACTCCGCCGTCGGGCGCCCCGGGCGGATACCCGGGATGAAGCCGCCGTAGCGCTTCATGTTGTCCGCCTGCTCCGCCGGGTCGTACTGGACCGACGTGTAGAAGTAGGCGAAGAAGATGGTCAGTACGAAGAACAGCAGGATGTACTGCCAGGACGACGGCGATTGCAGCCAGGAGATGACGTTGCGCTGCCACCAGTTGTCGCCACCCTGGCCGCCGCGGCTGGACGTGACGATCTGGGTGATGAGCACCGGCATGTAGATAAGCGATGAGGCGAAGATGACCGGGATAACGCCGGCCTGATTGACCTTGAGCGGCAGGTAGGTGGAGGTGCCACCGTACTGCCGGCGGCCCACCATGCGCTTGGCGTACTGGACCGGGATGCGGCGCTGGCCCTGCTCGATGAAGGTGATGCCGGTAATCAGGATGATCATGCCGGCGAGCACCAGGGCGAAGACGAGGCCGCCGTGGTCCTGGAAGATCTTCACGCCGTCGGTGGGCAGGCGCGTGGCGATGCCGGCGAAGATAAGCAGCGACATGCCGTTGCCGATGCCCTTTTCGGTGATGAGCTCACCCATCCACATCACGAGGATGGCACCGGAGGTCATCGTCAGCACCAGCATGACAAGGGTGAAGATGTTGCGGTCTTCCTGCAGGACCTCAATACCCTGGCCCAGCAGCTGCTTGCGGTCCGCGAGCGCGACAATGCCCGACGACTGCAGCAGCGCCAGCGCCACCGTGAGGTAGCGGGTGTACTGCGTCATCTTCGTCTGACCGGACTGCCCCTCCTTCTTCAGCTGCTCGAAGTGCGGGATAACCACGGTGAGCAGCTGAACGATGATGGATGAGGTGATGTACGGCATGATGCCGATGGCGAAGATCGACAGCTGCAACAGCGCGCCACCGGAGAAGAGGTTGATGACCGAGTACAGGTCACCCGACTCCTCGGTCAGGTCGCGCAGACGACCGGCAATGGACGCGTAATCCACGCCGGGCGACGGGATCTGGGCGCCGATGCGGTACGCGATAACCATCAAGATGGTGAAGATGATTTTCTTGCGTAGGTCAGGGTCCTTAAAAGCCTGGATAATGGCGGACACTACACAATCCTCCTGGCGTGCCAGCGAGTGTTACAACACTGCTTCCGGCGCTGGATGCTCATCGGTGACAATCTCGTGCCCTACCGGCTCTTTCGTTGCAGGATATGGGCACCGACGGTCAGTGCGGACAATTACGACCTCATTACCCTACCAGCCGCCACAAATCGGCCACAATAAGCACCTCCGCTTCTGCCGAAAACGCGGAAAACCGCCGCCCGCGCGCCTCCCTAATTAGAGGAAACGCCCGAGCGGCGGCTTACCCAGTCGCCGTTGTGGAAAACCTGCGGTTTTAGCGCAGCTTGGTCTTGGCCTCGGCGGTGGAGCCGCCCGCGGCCTCGATCTTCTCCACGGCGGACTTGGAGAACTTGTCGGCGGTGACGTTGACCTTGACGTCGATGTCGCCATCGCCCAGCACCTTGACCGGCTGCTTCGCGCGGACCAGGCCAGCCTTCACCAGATCAGCAACCGCGAGGTCGCCGCCCTCCGGGAAGGCCTTGGCCAGATCCGACACGTTGACCACCTGGTAGGTGAACTTGTTCGGGTTCTTGAAACCGCGCAGCTTCGGCAGGCGCATCTGCAGCGGCATCTGGCCGCCCTCGAAGTTTGCCGGCACGTTCTTACGTGCGCCGGTGCCCTTGGTACCGCGGCCGGCGGTCTTGCCCTTGGAGGCTTCACCGCGGCCGACGCGGGTCTTGGGCTTGTTAGCGCCCTTGGTAGGGCGCAGATCGTGCAGCTTGATGATGTCTGCCATGGTTATCTACTCCCCTGCCACTTCTTCAACGGTGACCAGGTGACGCACCTTGTGAACCATGCCGCGGATGATCGGGGTGTCCTGCTTGACCACGGACTGGCCGATCTTGCGCAGCCCGAGGGACTGCATGTTCTTGCGGTGGTTCGGCTTGGTGTTCACCAGGCCCTTAACCTGGGTGATTTTCAGAGCCATTGTTTACGCCTCCTGACCTGCGCGCTTGCGCAACATGCGAGCCGGGGTGACCTCCTCGAGGTCCTTGCCGCGGCGGGCGGCAACCTCTTCGGGGCGAGCCAGCTGCTTGAGCGCAGCCACGGTCGCGCGCACAACGTTGATGTGGTTAGCGGAGCCCAGGGACTTGGACAGCACGTCCTGGACACCAGCGCACTCGAGAACCGGACGGACGGCACCGCCGGCGATGACACCGGTACCGGGAGCGGCCGGCTTCAGCAGGACGACGCCTGCGGAATCCTCGCCCTGGACCGGGTGGGTGATGGTGCCTGCGACCATCGGCACGCGGAAGAAGCTCTTGCGAGCCTCCTCGGCACCCTTCTGGATGGCCGCCGGAACTTCCTTGGCCTTGCCGTAGCCGACGCCGACCATGCCCTGGCCGTCACCGACGATGACGAGAGCGGTGAAGGACAGGTTGCGGCCGCCCTTAACGGTCTTGGAGACGCGGTTGATGGCGACAACGCGCTCGATGTACTTGTCGCGCTCGTTGTCTTGGTTGCGGCGGTTGTTGCGGCCGCCGCGGTTATTGTTCTTCTGATCGGCGGAGCGTCCGCCGTCACGCTGTTCGTTAGCCGACATTAGGCGTTCCTTCCGTAGGTGATTCCATTGAGGTTAAGCATTAGAACTGCAGGCCACCTTCACGGGCTGCGTCGGCCAGAGCGGCGACGCGGCCGTGGTACTTGTAGCCGGCGCGGTCGAAGACGACGCGCTCGATACCGGCAGCCTTGGCACGCTCTGCCACCAGCTGGCCCACCTTGGAAGCCTTCGCCTTCTTGTCGCCCTCCAGGGAGCGAACGTCCGGCTCCATGGAAGAAGCAGCGACGAGGGTGTGGCCGGCCAGGTCGTCGATGACCTGGACGTGCATGTGACGCGAGCTGCGGTGGATGACCATGCGCGGCGCCTCCGGGGTGCCCCGCAGGTTCTTGCGTACACGGAAGTGACGGCGGGCGCGTGCCTCGCGGCGACGGGAGGAGATGTCCTTGCCCACCGGGGTGCGCTTGTTGTTGTCTGCTGAGTTAGCGTTAGCCATTGCTTACTTACCCGCCTTTCCGACCTTGCGGCGGATCTGCTCGCCTTCGTAGCGAATACCCTTGCCGTTGTACGGATCGTCCTTACGCAGGCGACGGATGTTCGCGGCGACCTGTCCGACTGCTTGCTTGTCAATACCAGTGATGGACAACTTGGTGGGGCCATCGGTGGCGAAGGTGATGCCCTCCGGCGCCTCGATGAGGACCGGGTGGGAGTAGCCCAGGGAGAACTCCAGGTTGGAGCCCTTCTGCTGGACGCGGTAACCAACGCCGAAGATTTCCATGTTGATGGTGTAGCCCTCGGTCACGCCCACAACTGCGTTGTTGAGCAGGGAGCGGGACAGACCGTGCAGGGCACGGTGCTTGCGGTGATCGCTGGGACGAGCGACGCGCAGCTCGTTGTCCTCCACCGAAGCGGTGATCGGCTCGGGGATTTCCACAGTCATGGTGCCCTTCGGGCCCTTGACCTCAACGGTCTGACCGTTGATGTTGGTTTCTACGCCATCCTTCAGTGCGATGGGTGCAAGACCGACTCGTGACATGTGACAAACCTCCCTTACCAGACGTAAGCGAGGACTTCCCCGCCTACGCCTTTCTCCTTGGCCTGGCGGTCCGTCATGAGGCCGTGGGACGTGGAGATGATGGCCACGCCCAGGCCGCCGAGGACCTCCGGCAGCTCGGTGGACTTTGCGTACACACGCAGACCCGGCTTGGACACGCGGCGCAGACCGGACAGGGAACGCTCGCGGTTGTTGTACTTCAGGCCGAGCGACAGCTCGCGGCCGTCGACCTGGTAGTCAGAGATGTAGCCTTCTTGCTTCAAGATCTCGGCGATGTTGGCCTTAATCTTGGAGGTCGGCATCGCGACAGTGTCGTGGCGCGCATCGTTAGCGTTGCGCACGCGCGACAGCATGTCGGCAATAGGATCAGTCATGGTCATAAGAGACCGTCTACCTTTCTCGTTGCGGTTCCCGCTCCGCCCCGCACTCGCGTTACCGAAAGCTCGGGGCCCACCTGACGCGTTCGCCGTGTGACTTCGGGCTACTCCGCTCCCCGCGGTCAATACCACGGGGCGCTCGCCACCCGTTGATGCATGCACGGACCGCCTACAGGCGAGGGGCCTACAACAAAGTTGGGATGTGAAGTTCTTACAGGTGCACTAGGCACCACCGGTGCACAAAGCACCAGCCGATCACCTTATCCGGCACGCCCCCTAAAACCCAAATCCCGACCGGCATATGTTATACATTCCGCCCTGGCTACAGTGGACGGCATGACTGACACGACGGATAAAGACCGCACTACCGCGGCTGACGTGCAAAAGGCCGCCACTGACAAGAAGGACGCGGAGCGCCTGCAGTCCGCGCACGAGTGGCTCACCGAGGCCGCCCGCGTCTTGGGTTTGGACGAAAAAGAGGCGACCGTACTGACCCGCGAACTTTTGGATCTGACCAAGGACGTCGCCCACAACCGCTCCCGGCCGGCCGCTCCCCTTACCTCTTTCCTCGTCGGCCTCGCAGCGGGGGATATTGAGGAGGCGCGGGAGAACATCGCCAAGCTCCAGCGCGCGATTGCCGCCGACTCCCCCGCTACGGAGGGCGACCAGTAGATGGCCGGGCGGATCAACCAGACGTACCCTGTCACGCGGGTCAAGCTCGACGCCGACGGCAACGTTACGGAGCAAGACACGCGTGCCGATCTCGTCACGGCCGAGGAGCCATTACAGATCCGCGTCGACGGGCAGACCGTCACCACAACGATGCGCACCCCCGGCCATGACGTCGAGCTCGCCCACGGTTTTCTGCACGGCGAGGGCCACATCCGCACCGCCACGGACGTCACCACCGCACGCTATTGCGCCGGCGCGGTGGGCCCGGACGGGCGAAACCCGTACAACCTGCTCGATATCGAGATGGCGAAAAAGCACGCGTTGGGCCTGAGCGATCTGCGCCTGCACACCACCACGTCCGCGTGCGGGGTGTGCGGCACCACGTCTATCGAGGAGCTGTTCGCGCGCACCCACTACCCGATCCCCCAGGTCCCCCTGAACCCCCGCGTGGTCGCGGCGCTTCCCGATGCCCTGCGGACGCACCAGAAGCAGTTCCGCAAGACCGGCGGCATTCACGCCGCGGGCGCCTTCACCTTCGACGGCGAGCCCGTCGTGGTCCGCGAAGACATCGGCCGGCACAATGCCGCGGACAAGGTCATCGGCCACCTATTGCTCGAAGGGCGGCTGCCCGCCAACGACCTCATCCTGGTGATGAGCTCGCGGACCTCGTTCGAGTTAGTGCAAAAGGCCGCCATGGCAGGCTTCCCCGCGCTCGTTGCGGTCTCCGCGGCCAGCTCGCTTGCCGTCGACTTGGCCCGCAAGGCCGGTATGGGGCTAGTGGGCTTTAACCGCGGCAACCGGTTCAACCTCTACGCCGGCGAGCTGGCCCAGTCGCGGTAGGCCTAGTCGCGGTAGGCCTCGTTGCCGCGGTTGAGCCACGCGTAGACCCCGCCGATGAGGAAGCCGCCGCCGATGAGGTTGCCAATCCAGACGATCACCCAGTTGGTCAGGATGTGTGCGGCATCGACATGCGCGGGCAGGGTGTCGCTGGCGAACAGGGTGATGCTCACCAGGGAGAAGTTCGCAATAACGTGCTCGAGGCCCAGGACCACGAACATCGCGATGATGGGCACGATGGTCCAGAACTTGGACGCGAGATCCTTCGCAAACACGGCGCCGACGATGGCCATGTTGACCACGAAGTTCGCCAGCACGCCCTCGATGAGCATGCCCAGCGGGCTCTTCTGCATCTTCCCCTCGGTGAGATGCGGGATGAAGTGGTTGGCGTCCATGTCGGCGAACTTGCCGGCCTGGGCGACGAGGAAGGCAAACAGCAGCGCACCGACGAGGTTAAACAGCGTGGTGACGATGATGAGCTTGAACGCCTTCCCCCAGCTGATCTGGCCGGTCACTGCGCCGTAGACGCCGTACATCATGTTTCCGGTCGCCAGATCGGTGTTGAGAATGATGATGGAAAACAGTCCGAGGCCGAACAGGAAAGCAAAGACCAGCGAGCCGACACCTTCGGCGTGCTTGTCCACCACGTTGGCGGCCACGCCCGCGAACGCCGTGCCGATGGTGAGGTAGACACCCGCGAGGGTTGCGCGGGTGGCAAAGCGGGCGAAGTCGGTGTCGAGCGACGTCACCTTCTTATTGACGGCAGCGGCTGCCGATTCATTCAGCGACATGAGAAGCTTCTTCCTTTTCACTGGCCTTTTGATGTGCGTTTAACTCACGTCATCTTAGCGAGGCGCGGGTCTAACCAGCCGCGGCGGGCGACCGCGTGCGCGAAATTCTCGACCGCAGAATGAATTATCTATTGCCGGCCGTAGTGACCGCCCGTAGACTGGCAGCACTTCTGTGACCTCTACCACTAGGACGATGTTGGATGCCGATTTACGAGTTTCAGTGCAGCGACGGCCACCTTTCGGAAAAGCGCCTTCCGCTTACCAGCGAAGAGCGTGAGGCCGACTGCCCCGACTGCGGGTTAACCGCCCACCGTATTATCAGCGCACCCTTCACCCGGCGGGTGGATGCCGCGAAGGCGTCCGCCGTCGAGTCCACGCAGAAGTCCGCGTATGAACCCGAGGTGGTCCGTTCCGTTCCCGGCGGCGGGAAGAAGCGCGCCACCCCGGTGACGCGCGATCCCCAGCACGCCAAGCTGCCTAAGCCTTAGGAGTACTACAGTGCCCACCAACCTCTTTCCGCTCGATTCCTCCCGCCGTTTTGCCGACCAGGAAAAGGTCGGACACAACCGCTGGCACCCCGATATCCCGGCCGCCGTGACGGTCAAGCCCGGCGATACCTTCCGCGTGGATTGCCGCGAATGGTTCGACGGCTTCATCAAGAACGACGACAGCGCCGACGACATCCGCGACGCGCCGATGAATCGCGTCCACGCACTGTCCGGCCCGTTCCATATTGAGGGCGCCGAGCCGGGCGACCTGCTGGTCGTCGACATCCTCGATGTCGGCCCGATCCCGCAGGAAGAGGGCCCGCTCGCCGGCCAGGGATGGGGCTACACCGGCATCTTTGCCAAGAAGAACGGCGGTAGCTTCCTCACCGAGCAGTTCCCGGATGCCTACAAGGCCGTGTGGGACTTCACCGGCCAAACCGCGACCTCCCGCCACGTCCCGGGCGTGAGCTTCACCGGCATCATTCACCCGGGCCTGATGGGCACCGCCCCGTCCCAGCAGCTGCTCAACAAGTGGAACAAGCGCGAGGGCGAGCTCATCGCCACCGACCCGGATCGCCTGCCGCCGCTGGCACTGCCGCCGGAGCCGGATGAGGCCATCCTGGGCACCCTCGAGGGCGAAGACTTCGACCGCGTCGCCGCCGAGGGCGCTCGCACCGCCCCGCCGCGTGAGAACGGCGGTAACCAGGACATCAAGAACTTGTCCAAGGGCACCCGCGTCTTCTACCCCGTCTACGTCGACGGCGCGAAGTTCTCCGTGGGCGACCTGCACTTCTCGCAGGGTGACGGCGAGATCACCTTCTGCGGCGGCATCGAGATGTCCGGCTTCATCGACTTCCACGTCGACGTCATCAAGGGCGGCATGGAAAAGTACAACGTGACCGAGAACGCCATCTTCATGCCGGGCAATGTTGAGCCCCGCTACAGCGAGTGGCTGTCCTTCTCCGGCACGTCGGTCACTCTCGAGGGCGAGCAGCGCTACCTGGATTCCCAGCTGGCATACCAGCGGGCCTGCCTGCACGCCATTGACTACCTGACCACCTTCGGTTGGTCGCCGGAGCAGGCCTACCTGCTGCTGGGCGCGGCCCCCATCGAGGGTCGCTTCTCCGGCGTCGTGGACATCCCGAACGCCTGCGCAACCGTGTACCTGCCCACCGAAATCTTCGACATCGACATCCGCCCGTCTGCCGGCGAGACGCCGAAGATTGACCCGGGCATCGGAGCGCCGCACTCGGTATAGGAGCACAGATGCAAAAAGCCCGGCCACCGGAATTCAATCCGGGGTCGGGCTTTAACCGCGGCAGTTTATGCCTGCTGCATCTTGCCGTCCTTGTCCGCGAACGGGAAGCCGAGCTCGCGCAGGAGCTGGCGGCCTTCCTCGTCGTTGGTGGCGGTGGTGACGACGGTGATGTCCATACCGCGCTGACGATCGATCTTGTCGACGTCGATCTCGTAGAACATCGTCTGCTCGGACAGGCCGAAGGTGTAGTTACCGTGGCCGTCGAACTGGCGGTCGGAGAGACCGCGGAAGTCGCGAATACGCGGCAGAGCGATGGTCAGCAGGCGGTCGAGGAACTCCCACATGCGGTCGCCACGCAGGGTGACGCGGGCGCCAATCGGCATGCCCTCGCGGAGCTTGAAGTTCGCGATGGACTTGCGGGCACGACGCAGCTGCGGCTTCTGACCGGTGATAGCTGCGAGGTCCTCGAGCGCTCCGTTGATGACCTTGGAGTCACGGGCGGCGTCGCCGACACCCATGTTGACCACGATCTTGGTCACGCCCGGGATCTGCATGACGTTGTCGTAGTTGAACTTCTCGTTCAGGTTGTTCTTGATTTCCTCGCGGTAGCGAGCCTTGAGACGGGGGGTGTAGTTCTCGCTCATGTCTTAGATGTCCTTCCCGTTGCTACGCGCGATCCGGACCTTCTTGCCGTCTTCGTCGAAACGGTAGCCCACGCGGGTCGGATTACCTTCGGAGTCCACGAGCATGACGTTGGAGACGTGGATCGGAGCTTCCTGGGTGACAATCCCGCCGGACTCGGCACCGCGCTCGGTTGCGGAGTTGGCAACGTGCTTCTTGATGCGGTTCACGCCCTCGACGAGGACCTTGTCGCGCTTCGGGTAAGCCTCGATGACCTTGCCCTTAGCGCCCTTGTCCTTGCCGGAAATGACGAGAACCATATCGCCCTTGTGTACCTTCACCTAGATCACCTCCGGTGCGAGAGAAACAATCTTCATGAAGCGCTTGTCTCGCAGCTCGCGAGCGACCGGCCCGAAGATACGGGTGCCACGCGGCTCGCTGTCGTTCTTGATCAGAACGGCGGCGTTCTCATCGAACGCGATGTACGAGCCGTCCGGACGACGGGTTGCCTTCTTGGCGCGCACGATGACGGCCTTAACAACCTCGCCTTCCTTCACGTTGCCGCCGGGAACGGCTTCCTTGACGGTAGCGACCACAATGTCGCCGATTCCTGCAGAGCGTCGCACAGAACCGCCGAGAGGACGGATGACGAGGATCTCTCGTGCACCCGAGTTATCGGCGACCCGCAGACGCGATTCTTGCTGAATCACTTCTTGGTCTCCTGACCTGGATTAACGTACGTAAGATTTCCGTCCTTGACGTACCTGGTCTCTTGCTTGAAAGATGCAGCAGCTTTACGACGAACGTGTCGAAGGGTCTCGCCGCGGCGGTTCGGAACGCGCCGCACACGGCGACCGGCTTCTGCAACCTCAATATTCAACCACGCGAGCTGCAGCCAACTCAAATTGTCGCTGGAGCCAGTGCTTGCCCCCTGTGGGCAGGCCTTAATCGTCTGGAGAACCCCATTAAAATTTTGCGCCTTGCCTCCAGCCGGAGTTTATGTAAGGGTAACCAAGGTTTGGTCCATTCCATAGAAAAGAAAACATGACTTTCTGGGATCACGCGGAAGGCGGCGCTGCATCCATCCACTAACCAACCCGACTATTTCGGTTAGCGATCTTCATTACAGGCACGGTGCGAAACCTCCTGTCTTGAAGAGTGTTACGTTCAACCTAGCGGCGGGCTTCAATGTCATCCTCGGTTCTAACGGTGCCGGAAAAAGCACCTTGATGAGCCTTATCGCTGGTGAGAGAAAGCCGTCGCCGCATTCGGTTTCGATCCTGGGCGATGATGTCGCAACCACGGACCGTTGGAAAGAATTCACCGGCTGGGTCCCTCAACGTGCAACTGCGGATCCAGGTCAGCGGACTAGCTCATTCGTCCGCGACGTAGCGTGGCTCCGCGGATTGAATCGGTCTGAAGCCACCTTCGCCGCACGACAAGCGATCGAAACTGTTGGGCTCTCCGAAGTATCCAACCAACGCGTTCGGACCTTATCTGGCGGTATGCACAAGCGCATGATGATAGCGGCAGGTATCGTCCGTCAGCCGAAGGTTTTACTCCTTGATGAGCCTACCGCCGGTTTGGATCCGAATCACCGCAGCTCTATCGTCCAGCAACTCAAAGAGCTGGCGGTAACGGGAACGACGGTCTTGATGACTACGCATATCGCTGCAGACGTGGAAGAAGCCGACAGAGCCCTTTTCCTCGATGGGGGACATATCGCCGCCGATCACACTGTTTCTGCCTTACTAAGTCAGCACCATTCAATAGACGACGCTTTCCGGCGCTTTACCTCTAAGGAGTCGCCTGCGTGAGAGCTAGACGATTTGCCCCCTTGTTGGTCGCTACCGTGTGCTTGGCGGTTGCCTCGGCCCGCGGTACCGACGTCTCCGGATCATGGCCATTGGCTACCGAAATATTTTCAGCTTTAGGGATGTGCACTGGCATAGCCCTGAGCCCGCTCAGCGCGTGGCACGCTGCACGCCAAGATCTAGCTTTCCTACGCTCATCCTCTACTGGCTTATGGAACCCAGCTGTGATCTACGCGGGCGTACCGATTTTCTGGGGCCTTCTCTCGTTCACCGCTAGCAGTATCTCAATTGCGGTCTACACAGTTGCGTCTCATCCGGCCCCCGGTGGCGCACCTTGGTTTTCCGTATTTGCAGTGGATACGGCCTGGATAATCTTCGCCTCCCTCGTTGGCACTGCACTTGGTACATTGCTTAGACGGCCTTCGCTAGCGGCCTTAACTGCTTTCGCCAACGCCGTCCTTCTCGTAATCGTCTCCCGCCTCATCCAGGACAGGTGGCTCTTTCCCCAATTCGTGTTCTTCACCGGCTCCGGCGACAGTCTTAACACTCGTGCGCCGTCTTTAGTGGTCGTGTTCGTCACAGTCTGTACGACACTCGCCTTAGCTGTTTGGCTCGCGGCACGCCTGTTCGGTGGCATGCGCGGTCTGCGATGGTCAACCGCAACGCCGCTGCTCATCCTTACCGTCTCCTGGTTATCGCTCGCCGTCCTAGGCCCAGTCGACGCCGCGTCCACTCATGCCCGTGACGCCGGTGGCTCAGATCAGGAATGCACCCATATTTCGCATGCTGCGTCTTTTTGTAGCTGGCCAGAGGACCGCGTCCTTGTGGACCGTACTGACCAAAACTGGGACACATTCGTCACCACGCTTGCTGACGCTGGCTTGACTGTTCCCCCGTGACCTACGGGCAACCCCATTCAGGACAGCAGCGAGAGCTAACGGACCCGCAAAACAGCCCAGCTCTTCTGTATAAGGCCATCTACGACAATGCAGAGGAGGAAATGAGACAAGCCGCGCATTGCGAGGGCTCCGACCAGAAGGCCGAAGCATCGAGGTTTCTTTCCGAATGGGCCGTGCATTCGTTTCGTGACCCCGATGACCGAGGAACTACCGGTATCGACAACGGACTGACGGAAGAGGGCAATTGGATTCGCGATCATCTAGCCGGGCGTCCCGCTGAGGAACAAGCCGAGGCCATACGCCCCTATGTGGAAACCTTAAAAAGCTGCGAGCGATAGACCTCCGATCCCCCCTCATCGAAATAATCATGCTGAACCCTTATCTTCGCTTACGGCGTTGGCCTGAGTTCCTTATCACCGTGCTGCTCGGCATTGGCATGCAATTCATGGACAACTTTCCGTTCCTCAGCTATTCGGACCACCTCTCCACCGGCCCGTCTTTTTGTATAACTTGATGCCCATTCTCCTGCTCTTGTCTACCTTGAGCCTTATCACTGGGAAGTGGGATCAGCGCTTTGAAATCGCCGTACGTGCGCGCCACGTGCATGTCGAGCGACTCGCCCTCCTTGGAGCACTTCTCACTGCTTGGGGATCCATATTATTATTCGGGCTTTGGATCGGCGTTGTTGGTATACACGCTGAACTCGTAATCGGCCTTTGCTTGTGCACTACAGCAGTAACGATGCTCCTTAGTAACATCGGTTTAACGTCCCGTACTACTGGGGCTTTAACGTTGCCGCTCGCAATTTTCGCGTCATTCTTCCCGCTTTTCGTAGGCGAGAACACATTTTTGGGAACATCGGTGGGAGAAGGACTATCCCCAGCGTTCATTAGGGTAAGCGTCGCTATTTTTCTCCTCACAGGAGCCACGTGGGTAGGCGACTGCAGGCTGCTTCGTGTTTAGTTCACTACCCCATCAAGTAGTGACATATCTGATACGTCACTCCATTCGAGACGAGTGCCAGGCACTGGATCATCGTGCTCGATCACGTTGCTGCCTACCTCGGAAAGGCGCGAGCCGCTAAGAGTGTATTTGGTGATGGTCTGCTCTGGGCTCGTGCTCATACCTTCGTACTGATAGATACCGTTGCCATCCGGGTCCGCGGCCACTGCGCGCCGCGCCCCACCGGCAGTCGCGGCACCATCGAGAAGCACATCGTCCGTGCTAATTACCTCACCTGATGTGCCCTCCGCCGCGACAACCACCACCGGCTTGATGTCGCCGTCGCCAGCCCGCAGGAGCATTTCTGGTGTCCCATCACCATTGACGTCGGCGAGGGCGTACTCGAAAGCGCCCGGCGTGTAGTTGTCGTAGTTTACCGGCACTGATCCTGGGTTAGCGAGTACGCGTTGGTACGCGTCCTTCACCGATCCGTGGGACTTTCCTCCCCTGTTTCCCGCGCCGGTCGTAACGCCCGCGGCGTCCTTGTCGGGCTCCGGCCCGGATTCGGATTCATGGGCGGACGCCGCCTTGCCGGACTCTCCGCCCTCCTCACTCGGGGTCACAACCACCGTGGTCGTGCGCGGGCCAGACTCCGCGGCAGCATCCGACTCGCTGCCACCGCCCTGGCCGGGGAGGTTCATTCCACTGCAACCGGACACCGCCAAAACACCCGCCGCGCAGACGGTGCCGGCGGCGAAACGGAAGATGCGCGAGGTCATGGGAAGCGGTGTCCTTTCCGTGGCAAAAGTTAGAGACCCCCTCACGCTAACAGGGTGGTCCGGGTGGCGCATCGCCAAGCACGGCAGGCTGCGGGGCACCTACCGGAAAACGGCGAAACCCCCACACACTGGGTGCGGGGGTTTCGCGTCTGTGACGTCGAGGGCTAGAGCTTACTTAGCCTTCTCGACGATCTCGACGAGGCGGAAGTGCTTGTCCTTGGACAGCGGGCGGGTCTCGGCGATGCGAACGCGGTCGCCGATCCCTGCAATCTCTTCCTCGTCGTGCGCCTTAACCTTCTTGCTAAAGCGCTGGATCTTGCCGTAAAGGGCGTGCTGCTTGCGCTCCTCCAGCTCGACGACGATGGTCTTCGTCATCTTGTCGGAGACGACGTAGCCGGTGCGAACCTTGCGAGCGCCCTTTTCCTTCTTCTGAGCCTGATTGGTTTCAGTCACGTTTGCCTCACTCATGGTTAGCCCTCAGCTCCCGGGACGGTGGACAGACCAAGCTCACGCTCGCGCAGCACGGTGTAGATGCGAGCGATGTCGCGCTTGACCGTGCTGACTCGGCGGTTGTTGGTCAGCTGGCCAGTCGCCTTCTGGAAACGAAGGTTGAACAGCTCTTCCTTCGCATCGGCCAGGCGCTTCTCCAGATCGGCGTTGTCCAGTTCGCGGAACTCGTGGGCGGGGGTACCGGTAGCCATTAGTACTGGTCCTCCTTCTTGATGATGCGGAACTTGCACGGCAGCTTCTGGCCGGCGCGGCGAAGAGCCTCGATGGCAACTTCGTCGTTCGGGTAGCTCATCTCGAAGAGAATGCGACCCGGCTTAACGTTAGCCACCCACTTTTCCACGTTGCCCTTACCGGAACCCTGACGGACACCGAGCGGCTTCTGGGTCAGCGGGCGGTCCGGGAAGATGGTGATCCAGACCTTGCCGCCACGCTTGACGTGGCGGTTGATGGCAATACGGGCAGCCTCAATCTGACGGTTGGTGACGTACGCCGGCTCGAGGGCCTGGATGGCGTAGTCGCCGAAGTTGATTTTGGTGCCACCCTTGGAGACGCCACTGCGACCCGGGCGGTGCTGGCGGCGCCACTTCACGCGCTTGGGAACTAGCATGATTAGCCCTCCTGCTTCTGCTGTGCGCGCTGCCGGCGCTGACCACCGCGGCGGCGACCACCCTTGCGGTCGCGGCCACCGCGGCCGGCTGCCGGTGCGTTCAGTTCGGACTCGCGGACGCCGCCGACGACGTCGCCCTTGTAGATCCACACCTTGACGCCGATGCGACCGAAGGTCGTGTGCGCCTCAGCGGTGCCGTAGTCGATCTCCGCACGCAGGGTGTGCAGCGGAACGCGACCCTCGTGGTAGCGCTCGACACGACCCATCTCGGAGCCGCCCAGACGGCCGGAGCAGACAATCTTGATGCCCTTGACCTGCGGCTGACGCATCGCGCCCTGGATGGCGCGGCGCATCGCGCGGCGGAAAGCAACGCGGTTGACCAGCTGCTCAGCGATGGACTGAGCAACGAGGGTGGCGTTGGCATCGATCTGCTTGACCTCGAGAATGTTGAGCGCGACCATCTTGCCGGTCAGCTTCTCCAGGCCGCGACGGATGCGGTCTGCCTCTGCGCCGCGACGGCCGATGACGATGCCCGGGCGTGCGGTGTGGATGTCCACGCGGACCCGGTCACGGGTGCGCTCGATGACGACGTCGGCGATGCCGGCGCGCTCGAGACCCTTGGACAGGTACTCGCGGATCTTGATGTCCTCGGCTACGTAGCTGGCGTAGTCCTTGTCGGCGTACCAGTGGGTCTTCCAGTTGGAAGTGATACCCAAACGTAGGCCGTGAGGATGGATTTTCTGGCCCATTACTTGGCCCCTTCCTTCTGGCTCTCGACCACCACGGTGATGTGGCTGGTGCGCTTACGGATCATGAATGCACGGCCCTGAGCACGCGGCTGGAAGCGACGCATGGTCGGTCCCTCGTTCGCGTAAATCTCAGACACGAAGAGCGTGCGCGGGTCCAGGCCGAAGTTGTTCTCGGCGTTGGCGGCTGCGGAGGCGATGACCTTCGCAACCGGCTTGGAAGCGGCCTGCGGCGCGTACTTCAGAATGGCCAGAGCCTCGGACACGGTCTTGCCGCGAACCAGATCGATGACGCGGCGTGCCTTCATCGGGGTGACGCGGACGTAACGGGCCGTGGCGGATGCGCTAGTGATGGTGTCACTCATCGCTTATCGACGTCCCTTCTTGTCATCCTTAACGTGACCCTTAAAGGTCTTGGTCGGTACGAACTCGCCGAGCTTGTGACCAACCATGGAGTCCTCGATGAACACCGGCACATGCTTGCGGCCGTCGTGGACGGCGAAGGTGTGACCGATGAAGTCGGGGAGAATGGTGGAACGGCGAGACCAGGTCTTGATGACCTTCTTGGTGCCAGCGTCGTTTTGAGCATCCACCTTGTTGAGGAGGTGCTCATCGACGAACGGGCCCTTCTTTAGGCTGCGTGGCATTGGTTACCTCCTCTTAGCGCTTCTTGTTCGGGCGACGACGGCGGACGATCATGTTGTTGGAGTACCGGTTCGGGTTCCGGGTACGGCCTTCCTTCTGGCCCCACGGGGACACAGGGTGGCGGCCACCGGAGGTACGACCCTCACCACCACCGTGCGGGTGGTCGACCGGGTTCATAACAACACCACGGACGGTCGGGCGAACGCCCTTCCAACGCATACGGCCGGCCTTGCCCCAGCGGATGTTCATCTGGTCAGCGTTGCCGACCTCACCCACGGTGGCGCGGCAGCGGATGTCCACGCGGCGGATCTCGGAAGACGGCATACGCAGCACTGCGTACTTACCTTCCTTACCGAGCAGCTGGATGGACGCACCGGCGGAACGAGCCAGCTTGGCACCAGCGCCCGGCTTGAGCTCAACAGCGTGGATGGTGGTACCGGTTGGGATGTTGCGCAGCGGCAGGTTGTTACCCACCTTGATGTCAGCATCTCGACCGGACTCAACCGTCGCGTGCTGCTTCAGGCCCTTCGGGGCGATGATGTAGCGCTTCTCACCGTCCGCGTAGTGCAGCAGAGCGATGTTGGCGGTGCGGTTCGGGTCGTACTCGATGTGAGCGACCTTTGCCGGGATGCCGTCCTTGTCGTTGCGGCGGAAGTCGATGAGACGGTAGCGGCGCTTGTGGCCACCGCCGATGTGGCGGGTGGTGATGCGGCCGTAGTTGTTACGACCACCGGTCTTGCTCAGGGGACGCAGCAGGGACTTCTCCGGCTTGGAACGAGTGATTTCCTCGAACTTGGAGACGGAGGATGCGCGGCGACCCGGAGTTGTCGGCTTGTATTTACGAATAGCCATAATTCTTCCTTACTTCTCGACGTCTCGTCTTAGGCGCCAGCGCCAAAGATGTCGATGGAGTCGCTGCCCTCACGGAGCGTCACGTAGGCGCGCTTGGTGGACTTGCGACGACCCCAGCCGGTACGGGTGCGCTTGCGCTTACCCTCGCGGTTGACGGTGTTCACGGAGTCGACCTTCACGCCGAAGATCTGCTCCACGGCATTCTTGATCTGAGTCTTGTTGGAGTCCGTGGCCACGTAGAACGTGTAGGTGTTCTGCTCCATGAGGCCGTAGGACTTCTCGGACACAACCGGGGCAAGGATGATGTCCCGCGGGTTGGCAATCTTAGCCATTGTTGGCCTCCTTATCCGCGCCGGTGACGCGGTTGACGAAGGTGTGCAGGGCCTCCACGGAGAACACAACGTCATCCGAGTCAAGAACGTCGTAGGCGTTCAGCTGGCCGGCGTCGAGGATGCGGACGTTCGGCAGGTTGTTCGCGCTGCGACGAGCGTTGAGGTCCTCGCGGCCGATGACCAGCAGGATGTTCTTGCGCTCGGTGAGGCGCTCGAGGAAGGCCTTGGCCGCCTTGGTGGACGGCTGCTGGCCCGGGACGAGCTCCTCGATGACGTGGATGCGCTCGTTGCGGGCACGGTCAGACAGTGCGCCGTGGAGAGCAGCCTTGATCATCTTCTTCGGGGTGCGCTGCGCGTAGTTACGCGGCTGCGGACCGTGCACGGTGCCGCCGCCCACGTAGTGCGGAGCGCGGATGGAACCCTGACGGGCACGGCCGGTGCCCTTCTGACGGAAGGGCTTGCGGCCACCGCCGGACACCATGCCACGGGTCTTGGTGGCGTGGGTGCCCTGGCGGGCAGCGGCGAGCTGCGCGGTCACGACCTGGTGCAGCAGCGGGATCGACACCTCGGTGTCGAAGATGGCTGCCGGGAGTTCGACCTGGCCGTTGGTGCTGCCGTCAGCGGTGTGGACGTCTAGCTGGAGGTTGCTCATGCGTGTGCACCGCCCTTCACTGCGGTCTTAACGGTGACGAGTCCGCCGCGCACACCCGGGATAGCACCCTTGATGAGCAGCAGGTTGGACTCGGCATCGATCTTCTGAAGCTTCAGGTTCTGGGTGGTCACGCGGTCATTGCCCATGCGACCTGCCATGCGCTTGCCCTTGAAGACGCGGCCCGGGGTAGCAGCGCCACCGATGCCACCGACGCGGCGGTGAGCGGCCTGGTTACCGTGGGCAGCGCCCTGGCCGGCGAAGCCGTGGCGCTTCATAGCGCCGGCGTAGCCGTGGCCCTTGGAGGTGCCGGTGACGTCGACGAAGTCAACGCCGTCGAAGATGTCGACGGTGACGTCCTGGCCAACCTCGTAGCCGGAGACGTCGTCCATGCGGATCTCCGCGACGTGGCGGCGCGGGGTCACGCCGGCCTTCTTGAAGTGACCAGCCTGCGGCTTCTTGGTCTTGCGCGGGTCGATGTCGCCAAATGCGATCTGGATGGCGTTGTAGCCATCGGTTTCTGCGGTGCGAATCTGGGTAACCACGCACGGCCCAGCCTCCACGACGGTGACCGGCACAACGCGGTTCTCGTCGTCGAAGACCTGGGTCATGCCGAGCTTTTTGCCCAGAATGCCCTTGATCTCGTTTTCACTCATTAGTATTTCTCCACCAAAGATTTAGTCGTCGATCACTGGATGTTCACATCGACACTCGCCGGAAGATCGATACGCATGAGAGCGTCCACGGTCTTCGGGGTCGGGTCGAGGATGTCGATCAGGCGCTTGTGAGTGCGCATCTCGAAGTGCTCGCGCGAGTCCTTGTACTTGTGTGGAGAACGAATAACGGCGTACACGTTCTTTTCAGTCGGCAGCGGCACCGGACCAACGACGCGGACACCCGTGCGGGTGACAGTCTCGACGATCTTCTTTGCAGAAGCGTCGATCGCCTCGTGGTCGTAGGCCTTCAGCCGAATGCGGATTTTCTGTCCGGCCACGCTTATCCTCTTCCTCGCTTCCCCACGTTCACATTCCCGGCGTATCCGGGGCGTGCAGCGGTGGGTCTTGCTTGTCGTTCTCTATAACGTTGTCCGCCTTCGTGGAAGGCAACGGCACAACGCCAGTTGTCTGGACTTTCATGACGCCTCCTCGAGGTGCATTGGCAAACAAACGCCGAACGCAGTGCTCAAGTCCGCACCTTCCAGTACGGAAGCTGCTTCGTCATGTGCCAGACGAAGAGGACGGTTTTCACGCATTACACGTAGTCGAACCGAAATCTTCGTCTACTGCCGCTGTTTATTTGCCATGCCCCTTCTCGGGTCATACATCTCGGGATGTCTTCGCTCCATGGCGGACCTAGCCCGATCAGCTGACCCTCTCTCCGCACACTGGCGGACCCGAAGGCGTCATGTTCGCTTCACCAGCAACGACCCGCCCTACCAGAGGGCACGACAGGTCGCTGTGTTAAAGCAACCATTGCATTAAAGCATCGCCGCGGAGATGATCCAAATCATCCCGCAGGTGCTTGCCGATGATCGTGGGCAACATCACCCACTACCCGTCGCGCGCACTCGTCGCCCACGGTGTCGCAGGCCCGGGGCGTTTCGAAATGTAAAGGTTTGGTATCAAACCCCTTCCAGCCCGCCACGTTTCGCCGAACGCCGGTAGCGTCGTGGTGTCAGCCCCGGTTGGCCACAGGCATTGTCTTGGCCACAGGCACACAGTCGCTTCTTCCAGCGGCTAGCGGCCTGCCTTGGGTTCGATTTCGACACGCAACTTTGTGAAGGAGTGGTCCTTAATGGCCGACAACAACATCAAGAACAACGACGTCAAGAACGCTCCGGCCAAGTCCGGCAACAAGACCGAGGCCACCCCGGTCAGCAACGATGTCGCTGTTCAGGAGCAGCGCAACGAGAACCTGAGCACCGATCACGGCACCACCACCATCGACGACACCGTCGTGGCCAAGATCGCTGGTATCGCTGCCCGCGAGGTCTCCGGTGTGGACAGCCTCGGTGGTGGCGGCGCCCGCATGCTGGGTTCCATCCGCGAGTCCTTCGGCGGCTCCGAGGACGTCCGCCAGGGCGTGAACGTTGACGTTGATGAGGGCTCCGCCAACATCGACGTTGCTATCAACGCTGAGTACGGTGTCGCCATCCACGAGCTGGCGGAGGCAATCCGTCGCAACATCATCAACGCCGTTGAGCGCATGACCGGCCTGAACGTTGAGGCCGTCGACGTCACCGTCCACGACGTCAAGCTCCCGGGCGAGGATGACGACGACCAGGACGAGCAGCAGGCTATCTCCCAGAACCAGGGCCGCTAAGACGCTATGACCGAACCACGAGCACACTTCGAGCTCGGGGTCGATCAGGCGCAAGCCATTGTCGATGCCGTGGCGGCTGTCCGCGGTGTCGACTCCCTGGCCGGCGGTCAGTTCGGCGACGTCTCGTTGTTCTTCCCTAAGAAGCGCATCGAGGGGATCCGCCGCCCGTCGCCGCGGGATGATTCCCACATCGAAATCCACGTTGTTGCCAACGTCGGAGCGGGCGTACCGCTCGCCGACTTGGGTGACGCCGTGCGTGACGCTGCAGAACGGGCGTGCCCCGAACTGTCCCGCGTCGATGTTGAAATCGCCGACGTTACCGGCAGCTTCCGCGACGGAAACGGATTTGCCCGCTAGACGCCGAGCCCGCCAGACCTGGTTTACATAGCCCGAGCTCGCCACTAGCGCCCTGCTAGTGGCCTTTATTCTATATCCACCTTTGCCCGACGCTTTCCCGTTGCCGCTGAGCCGGCAACGCGGCGTCAGATCAAGGAAGCTCTTATGAAGAATTACACCACTTTAGGCATCATCTTCGGCTTGGTTCTCGCCTTCTTCCTCACCTACGGATTGTGGTGGGCACTGTTGGCGATTCTCCTGGCTGCTGTCGGCGGCGTCGTGGGCGCTCACTACGACGGCCGGATTGACTTGGGCGCAATCTGGGGCAGCATCGTCGGTAGCGACAAGGGTCGGGGTTAATGACCAACCCGAACGCTCAATCACCGGCGTCCGGCGCGGGCGCTTATCCAGCGGCCCCGCAGCAGCCGTCCCACGCCCAAGGGGACGAGCGGGCCGCCGTGGATCAGCGGGCTGCGTTTGCGCAGTCGGCCGATGACCGCGCCGCCGCCTTCGACCCGGATGCCCGCGACATCGCGGAGATGCGCGACTCCGGTTACCAGTCCGATCAGCCGGGAACCCACCGCGGCCACACGGACATTGCCCCGCGCGGCGTCGAGCGCGTCGTGGAAAAAGAAGTGCGCAAGA
>VNIW01000309.1_pt1 | contig 22097 bp, 18 predicted proteins | sample 7248591 | NCBI WGS metagenome assembly VNIW01 (sample SAMN12251776, study PRJNA551026) | human skin metagenome | isolation source: skin samples from patients infected with Netherton Syndrome | host: Homo sapiens | place: France:Paris | reverse complement strand
CATAGTGGACGCGTTGATAGTACAGTAAATCATTACGCTAATTTATCAGAAGAAGAGTTACGGAAGTTGGCAGGATATGAATAATGAGATACCTCAAGAAGTACGTGAACGCGCACAACTTGAGTTAGCAAGACAACATTATAAATACTATCTTAATCTCGTCCATAACGGTAACTATAAGCCTTTACCGCATACTGAATTAATAGCGAAAGAGTTACAACGAATTATTGATGGAGAACAAAGGCATATCATTATTGAAATGCCACCACGTCATGGTAAGCTGTGCGCTGATAGTACACCTATTTATACGCCGAATGGCTGGACAACACATGGCGAATTGAAAGTAGGCGACTATGTTTACCACCCAAGTGGCAAAGCAATCAAAGTAACACACATTAAGCCTAAATTAAATGCTGATTGGGTCGTCACATTTAACAACGGCGAAAAAATACGCACACACGAACAGCATGAATGGACTGTTTATAATCGTTCAAAACGAAGATATGAAACGTTAGAAACACAGCAGATGAAAGATGATTGCTACAATGGCAATCGTTGTAGGTATCAACTACAAAATATTGCAGCATTAGAAAAAGAAGAAAAGAGACTACCATTGCCGCCTTATGTATTAGGTGCATGGTTAGGCGACGGAAGTAGAGGAAAACCATGTATTACACACGATGTCAATGATATGTCAGTTATTGATAGAATAATCGAAAATGGTTTTGAAGTATCAACTCAATGTGTTCATAAAGAAACAGGTGTATATACAACTTATTTTAGTGGGTCAAGATATAACGAAAGCAAAATATCTAAAGCGCTAAAAGAATTAAATATATTTAAAGATAAATACATTCCAGATATTTATTTACAATCATCAATTGCACAACGATTGGAATTGTTAGCAGGTTTAATTGATACTGACGGTAATTGTGATAGTAAAAGTCGAATAAGATTTACAACAGTCGATAAAAAATTAAAAGATACAGTTATAGAATTATGCAATAGTTTAGGTTTTAGACCTTATTGTCAATCAGTCGAGCCTCAATTATCATCATCAGGCATACAAGGAAAGCAAAAATATTATGTCGTTGGTTTCAATCCAACAATGTATATTCCATGCGCGTTAAAGCGCAAGCGACCTAAACGTTTTATTAAACAACGTAGAATTGGTATCAAATCCATAGAATACAAACCTGACGGCGAGCTAGGTCATTGTATAACTGTTGATAGTAACGATGGATTGTATTTAGTTGGCAACACATTACTACCAACACACAATAGTTTATCTGTAACTGAAACATTTCCGTCGTACTTTGTGGGTAAACACCCTAATAAAAAAGTAATTGTTGCAGCATACGGCGACGGTTTAGCACGTCACTTTGGGCGTTTAAATCGTAATAAATTTATCGAATATGCGCCTAAAGTGTTTAACGTTGAGATTGCTAACGACAACGGCAGCGTGGCTGACTGGAGTGTTTTGGATAATAACGGCGGAATGATAAGCACAGGTATTGGCGGATCAATCACTGGTAAAGGTGCTGACTGTTTTGTTGCTGGTACTATGATTGATACTAAAATAGGTAAGATGGATATTAAAGATTTACACGAAATGAAAGATAAGCCTAAAGTATTGAGTTATAACCACAAGAAGAAGAAACAAGAGTATAAACGTATTGTCGCAAGTCGTGAAGTGAATAAGAAATCGTACCACATGACAATCGAAACAACAGAAGGAAACACAGTCACATGCACACCCGACCACCCTTTTTATATTGTGGGAGAGGGGTATGTTCCAATATCTAAAGCTAAAGTGAGTGACAAGTTTTTAACAAACAGCAACACCTATGACACTTCAACAGACTTTGATATATACCCAAGCGACAACACTATATTTTACGATATACAGGTTGAAGATAATCATAATTTTTACGCGGGTAATTTGTTAGTCCACAACTGTCTAATCATTGATGACCCTATTAAAAACGCACAAGACGCACAATCTAAAACAATGCGTGAACGTGTTTGGCAAGAGTGGGAAAGTACATTGTCAACACGTTTACATAAGGGCGCTAGTGTCATAGTTATTATGACACGTTGGCATGAAGATGACTTTGTAGGTCGTTTATTAGAAAACAGTCCTTTTAAATGGGAACGGTTAAGGTTGCCAGCTATCGCGGAAGATGAAAACGATATATTAGGTCGTAATTTAGGCGAACCGTTATCACGTGAATTAGGCTTTGACGAACATTGGGCTGAAAGTAAGAAAATCGAAGTAGGTTCAAGAACGTGGGCGTCACTGTATCAACAAAGACCAGCACCAGAACAGGGTAGTATATTCAAACGTGAGTGGTTACAGTTTGTCGATTATGTTCCAACAAGATATGATGACATGTTGATTAGTTGGGATATGACATTCAAAGATAGTAACGCAAGTGACTATGTTGTCGGACAAGTTTGGTTGAAAGATAAAGCTAACTATTATTGTATTGAACAAGTGAGAGGGCAAATGGACTTCACTCAAAGTATGCAAGCAGTAATCAATCTAAAGAATAAATACCCACGTTGTAGACGCATATTGATCGAGGACAAAGCAAACGGTCCAGCAATTATAAATACGCTTAAAAACAGGATAAGTGGTATTATTCCTATTACGCCTAAAGAAAGTAAAGAGGCAAGAGCATTTTCTGTTACGCCGTTATTCGAGGCTGGTAACGTATTCTTTTATAGAAATATTAGAGAATTGTCAGATATGGTTGAGGAGATCGTAGGCTTTCCAGCAGCAAGTCACGATAAAAATTTGTCGTGGATAAATTCAGTTAATTGCCGGGAACCCCTTAGAGCCTAATGAACTACAACGTAGCAAGAAATTGCAAGCGTGAATGTCTAAAAAGCATTAGGATTGGGCAATCGGCAGCATTACACCTAACATCATGTAACACATTGTTGAATATTTTTGTTATAATTAACGCGAGGTGTTATAAGATGTTTACTAAAAATGAATTATATAAATTGTACTTTGAAGAAAAGAAGTCACAAACCGAAATAGCTAGAATGTATGGTTGTGACAAAGCAAATGTATACTATTATCTAAAGAAATATGATATTCCGAGACGAACTCAAAAAGAAAATATGAAACATAATAGAAAGTTAAAATTGACCGGTTATGAAATTAAAAACATGGTAGATAACGGAATGTTGATAAAAGAAATAGCCGAAAAATATGGCGTTAGTAGAAGTGTTGTTAGCAGCCGACTTCATGAATGTGGTTTAAATTTACGAAATCATAAAGCAGCAAGAAGAAAGCAATCTAATTTTATGAAAGAGAATAACCCTTTTAACGATGATGAAGTAAAACAAAAGGCAATAAATAACACTCGTAAATTAAAAAGAGAGCAGCTTAAAAAAATTAGAAAACAAAATGAAACATTTGATGAAACGCTAGATTTTAAAACGTATGCAAAGAAAGCTCGTTATCTTGCATATCATTATTACGGAAAAGGCAAAGATATACCAAAAGATAAAGTGATTGATCATATTTATTCGATAAAAGACGGTTATGAAAACAAAGTGCCGTTATCAATTATATCCGATCCGTTTAATTTGAGATTAGTTTCAAGAGAAGAAAATATTGAAAAAGCGTTTAAAAGTAATATTTCTTTAGAAGAATTATATAAAGGTGTGGTGTTCAACGACTAGCCTATATGGCAGGCATAGAGCCTTTAATGTAGTGACAAGCGTCACGAAAAGCTGAACAGAATAAACAACGAGAACAAACAACAGATGATATAGTCTGAACTTGCGCGAAAGCGTAAGAAGTTATGCAGTAGCGACGCATATCGCAACATAATTGGATACAGTTGACGCAACAACGCAAGCGTTAAATTACTTCCAACAACAACCGCAAGCACAAGTTATGGGCGTCAATATTTGGTAACAAAGCCGTACCTAAATAACAGGTACGGTTATTTTTATTTAATAACTATCACATAATGTTAGTATGATTTAAAATGTAACTATAAAATAAATGGAGGTTAGAAGATGAACAATAACAATATAGCAAAGTATCGCCTTAACAATTACGATTGGCAAACCTTTGGTAAAGACGTCATTATAGATATTCACGGCGATATGTATTATTACAGAAACTTATATGAAGGCAATCATCACGAAATATTCCCACGCGCTATTAATTTAATTAATCGTGGAGAAATTGTTGATGTTTACGCTGACGATAAAATAAACAGCCCTAAAAATGTACGCACACCTTACATCATGTTAAACGTATCGAAGATAATAGTAGATGTGCCTAGCATGTTTGTATCACGATCAATCGGACAAGTTAAAACAAATCACACAGTTAACAGTATCGGACAAGAAGAAATGAAAGATACAGAGAACAACACAGACAACGCACAAGCAAACGAAAACAATTTCGAGACTAATAATACAGATGATGAAACAAACGTCGAAAACAGTACGCAAAACAACGGAGAAAGTGATTTATTTGAAACAACAGATACAAACGACTTCAATGCAGTAGCACAAGACCCGCAACAAGCAACGATCGACCAAATCATTCAAAACAGTAAATTAAATCACTATATGAATATTACACAGTTACAAGTAGACGGTGGTATCGTTGCAGTACCTAGTATGCGTAACGATCAAATATCAATCGACATCAAAGAACGAAATGTGTACTATCCGCATGATGACGACATGGGTGTTGACCTAGTGTATGAATTACCACAAACTGTTGAAGAAGAAATAAACAAGATTAGTTATGTGCATGTATACACTGAAAGACAAAACGGACAAAGTGTAACAACATATCACAGACTTTATTCACGTAACAAAAACAATGAAATGGAGTTAGTTATCGAGCCAGCTATCATTGAAGATAAATTACGTTTAGGCGAACGATTTAATAACGGCGTGCTTGAGAAAACATTTGCAGGGCGTCAGCGCTTATTCGTTTGTTACTTACCAAATAACCCTACATTCATGAATGAGTTAGGTAACAGTACGTTAAAAGGCTTAGACGGTAAACAAGAAGAGGTTAACTGGACGCTTACACGTACAGCACAAACATTTGAACGTAACGGAAAGCCGCGCATTTCAATTCCTAAAGGAACAATGAACACATTAAAACAAATAGCAGCTGACGCATACGGCGACGAAAACAAAATCAATCATGAGTTATTAGAAGTTACTGAAATAGACGAAGTGACTGGTAAATCTATGGAGATACATCAAATAGACACAACTAAAATTGGCGACATGACTTACGTTAAAGAAATTGTGCGTGCTATGTTGGCAGAAACACAAACGTCAGAGAATGCAGTCGAATTAGTTAAACGCGACACAGCTAATTCACAGTCTGGTACAGCTAAATTCTATGACTTGATCGTGTCTATTATTAAATCTGAACGTATTAGAAATGAATATGTTGAGTTCCTAAAAGACATTATTGAAAGTGCATTATGGTTCGCTAATAAAAAAGATAGCAGCGTTATTATTGAACGCCCTAATATCATGCTTAAAGACATGTTGCCACAACCTAAACAAGAATTATCTACTGACAATATCGCTAAATATAATGCTAAAGTACAATCACTTGAAGAAACAGTACGTGCTAACAACCCGGATAAATCAGAAGAATGGGTACAAGAAGAAATACAACGTATTGAAGATGAAAAGAGTAGAACTGACAGTTTTTCACTAACTAATGGCGCTATGAACTTACAACAATTTATGAATAACAGAGATGAAAACGGCGACCCTATCCAAGAAGAAACAGACGGCGAAGAAACAGACAACGAAGATATAAAAAGTGATGAAGAATAAAGGGGTGTAGCGAATGGCACTAACACAAGAACAGCTAGACGCTATTGTCCGATATGCTACTGAACAAATAACACAAGTCATTGAAGAAACAAATATATATGACGAGAAAAACACTCAACGAATGTATTTAGCCATTCAACAAATATATGATGAATTAGGCACAGTATCTACTAAACAAATACCAGAGATGTTACAAAGTGCATACGTTGACGGTTTGCAACACGCGATCGAGCAATTAGGTAGGTTAGGTATTGGCATGTTAACGTCTAATGAAACGATCGGCGACATTACACAAGCACCGTTACACGTTGAGGCGATTAGTAATATCATTGGTGATACATTAAGCGACTTGAAAGCAGCTTATAGAACAGCTAACAACTATTCTATTAAACACGTACAAAATGCAATTGATGATGTTAAACAAGAGATTGCTAACGGCATGATCGTTGGCATGACTGACAAACAAATTGCACAACGTGTAGGTAATAAGTTTAGTGAAAAAGGAATGACGGCATTTATTACTAAAGACGGTAAACATTTGCCGTTAGACTTTTATGCTAATACAGTGGTTAAAACTAAAATACAGACAGCTACTAATCATGCACACCTTAACCGTTATTCTGATTTGGAAGTTGGATATGTAACTGTTACAGGCAACATACCAACGTGTCATGAGTGTGCCAGATACCGCGACATTGTATTTAGTACAAAACCAGGCGACCCAGACTTTCCATATATCAATTTATTTACGACGTTTCCTAAACACCCGCATTGTCGTTGTAATTTTAAACCGTATATTAAGAAGTTTAAAAGTGATGAACAGCTACAAAAAGATAAAGACAGAGCAAAACAATTCGACCCAAACAAAGATCCACGAACTGAAAACGAAAAGAAACGATATGACGCAGAACAAAAAGCAAAACAAAAAGCACGTCAAAAACGCTTAGCATTTAACCGTATGCAAGCCACATTAGGCAAAAACGGCCCACAATCATTTAATGAATTTAAAAAAGCAAGTAAACGGCAATATCACGAGTGGGTAGCACAAATGAATAAATTTAAAGTTAGAAAGTACACTAAATGACAATAAAGATGTACAATTAATTCGAAGGAAGATAATGGAAGTAAAGAAAATATGGAAAAAGAATTATATAGAAATAGAGGTGTCTACAAATGAATAAATTGACACTTGATAAACAAAAAGAAATGCTAGAACAAGCTAAAAAAGATAATAAAAGAGGTAAAAAGCCTACAATACAACAACGGTGGTATGAAGAAGGAAAAATGATTGATCGTTATGTAAGTGTAGCAACTAAAAATAAAAAGAAACATAAAGCAGTTACAATGACTAGAGAAGAATTTAAAGAAAAAATATTAAGTCGTTTGTAAAGTGACACAATTAAGTTAGATATAAAATTAAATAAAATCACTTGAAAGCCTATTATAACAGTCTTTAAAACTGTGATAGGCTTTTTATTGACACTTTATATAACGTAATACGTGACATATGTTGTATTAAACAACGCATTCCGTTATAATATGTGCATACTCATTTATACGTTTCGTGTTAAACAGATTGCAAACTCGTAGCTAGTCCTAATAAAAAGGGCTAGCTTTTTTGTTTGCTTTGGAACGTTGAATGATATTCGTATGTCTGGCGTTAACAGACGATCCTATCGGTGTCGAACATCGTTAACAAAACGTAAGGAGAGATTAATATATGGCATTTTCAAGAGATGAATTAAAAGAGATCGGTATATCAGATGAACACGTTGATAGTGTGATGTCACTTTATGGCAAGAATGTTCAAAATTTAAAAGACAAAATTGAAAGTCATAAACAAGAAAAGAACCAATTCAAACAAGAAGTGAAATCATATAAAGAACGTGTTAACGAACAAAACGAACAACTTGATGAGTTAAAGGTTAAAGCTAGTAAAGGCGAAAATCTTGAAGAACAAATCAACGCGTTACAACAAGCTAACAAAGACAAAGACGCTGAACATGAAAAAGAAATGAACGAGGTTAAATTGCGATATGAGATCGACAATGAACTTAACAGAGCAGGCGCCAAAAATACATTGGCAGTCATGGCGTTAATCAACCGCGACAGCATTACTTATGACAGCGAAAAAGGTTTGCGTGGCTTGAGTGAACAACTAGAAGATATTAAGCAGTCTGATAGTTACTTGTTTAAATCTGATAATAGCGACAACGATAATTCAAGCAGTGCCAACGGCTCAAATAATGGTAGTAGCGACTTTGGTTACAATGCTGGCAATGGCAAAGGTAACAAAGGTGGAGAGGCTGACGCTAACGCGTTAGGCGAAGAATACTATGAACGATTATTTGGAAAAAATAAACAATAAGGAGGAAATATAAATGTCTTTAAAACCTAAAGTAATTAATGAGTTTAACATGACGCCAGAGTTTTTACGTGACGCTAAAAACGTTGAATATACAGTAGGCAACCCGGTATTAGACGCGTCTAAGTTTTCTGAACCAACATCAGTCAAAGCGGGTACAGCAATCTCACGTAATGACAAAACTGGTTTATATGAATTAGTTACTGGTAGCACTTCAAACATTGTTGCTGGCGTGTTAACAGCGAATGACGTTGTTGTATACCCAAAAGAAAATGAAGAAGTATCAGCTATCCGTAAAGCGTCAGTTAGACCCGAACGTATTCACGGCGTTACAGACGCATTCAAAGACGCGACTAAAGGTCGTATCGTTTATGACATTTAATTTTATTTAAAAGGAGGAACAATTGAATGGTATTAGAAGATAAGGCTTTCCAAAAAGCTACCTTACAAGCATTCATCAACAAAGGCGACGCTGATCGCGACGTATCAGTTTATCCGTTAGCTCAAGCGTTCCCTATTGAACAAGTTGAAAGCATTGAAAATGTTTACAACATTATCGAAACACAATTAAACGTAGCAGCGTCAATCACTGGTTTTAATTCTGGTTCTCCAATCAGAAATAAAGGTCAAGGCAAACAAGCAATGGCTAAATTGACTAAAATTCAAGACGCTTATTTCTTAGACGAAAACGACTTAATTCGTTTTAACAACCCACGTTCACAAGACGAATTGACACAAATCATCAACCAAACATTAATCAACACTAACAATTTAAGTGAAGGCGTTGAGAAAACGAAAGAGTTCTTGCGTGCGCAAATGGCTTACACAGGTAAGTTTGAATATAATGACCCACGTACAGAAACTAAAATTTCATTTGAATTAGATAGACCTAAAGAAAATGACTTAGTATCAGCTACTGAATGGGGTACTGAAGAAGCTACTCCTATCACTGATTTATTACTTGCTATTGAGCAATACCAAAAAACTAACGGTAATACTAAACCGGAAGTAATCAACATGAACAGCAAGACACTTGCTAAATTCAAACGTTCTGGACAAATCAAAACAGAATTATATGGAGATAGCCGTTCTCCACGTTTAGTACGTGATAGCGACTTCAACCAATTATTAAATGAGTTTGGTGTTCCAGCTATTCAAGTAGACGATAGCGAAACAGCTATTGAACAATTAGACGGTACTAATAAAGTCTATAAACATTTACCAGACGGACGCGTTGTATTACGTGCAGCAGTGTTAGGTAAAACGTTAAGTGGTCCAAGTGTTGAAAATAACTATGGCAAAGGCAAATTTGTTGAGGCGTTTATTTCACAAGATCCACACACTGAAAAAACGATCGTCGGAGAAGTAGCATTACCAGTTACACAAAACATCAATGGAACAGTATTCTTAGATGTCGTTAAGTCTGAAGATGAACCTACTGTATCTAATCCATCTGAAGGTACACCTAACACAGATAACACAGCGTCAGCACAATAAGGAGGTTGTAAATCATGAGTGAATACAAAGTAACAGCAAACATCTTATTTGATGGTGCTATCTATAAGATTGGCGAAACGTTAGAACTTACTGACGCAGACGCTAGTCGTATTAAACGTTACTTAAAGCCAACAGGTAAACAAGTTGATACACAACCTCAAAACTCAGAACAAAGCTCAGATGTTGATTATGATGAAAAGACAACGAACGAGTTAAAACAATTAGTTGAAGAACGTAATCTTGATGTACAAGCAACAGGCAAAAACGGGAAACCCGTGAAAGCCGATTACGTCAAAGCCTTAGAACAAGTTGAATAGAGGTTGATATGATGACAATTGATGATGTTATTACGTATCTCGAAAAGATACCGACACCCTCAACTTACGCAAACTTGAGCAGAGATGACGCTGAAAAGTATATATTCAACGCTCAAGAAGAAATTAACGACGTGCTTATCAAATACCCTAGCGTTGAGTTATCGCCTCGTATGGTTGCGCTACAAACTTTATACAACCTAGAGGGCGAAGATGAAGGTATAGCCATGATGAGACGACAAGGGATCACAGACTATACTGTTAAAGACGTCAAAGCCGTACTTGATAAAGATATGTTGAGTCCTAATGTTCTAGCGATAATCGAAGCGTTAGCCGAGCAAAACGCTCAAAACAATTTAAGAGTAGGTCGTTTGATATAAGACCCGATATGAAACAGCGTTTAATGTTGAGCGTGCCACAGTTGGATAATAACGGCAGAGTTATGCGTGATAAGTATAGTAAGCCAATTACTACCCAAAAAGAATTTCAGTGCCGTACACGTGTACACGGCGAAGAACGTCAGTCTTACCAATTACGCGTTGATGACGCGAGAGATGAGGTTGACGTTATGCCTTTCGTTGATGTTCAAGAAGGGCAAGAAGTCGAGTATACAACCATAAGTGGCGAAGTTAAAAAAGGTGTTATCAAAGCGATAGCTGAAACGACAAATCTAACAGCGAGTAAAGTCTATTTCAGGACGTTGACCATAGATGGATAAACGTAATATAGATATAGACACAAAGCAGGTTAGAGCGTTACAGCTTAATCTTGGTAGACGCCAACAACAACTAGCCTCAAACGTTAAACGTGCAGCGAACGAAGTGTTACTTAACACTGAGGCTGACGCTAAAGCACTATCGCCTAGAGATAAGGGCAGACTTGAAAACAGCATACATGCCTCAAGGGCAACGCATACAGCTGGTTATGTATCAGGTGTTGTCGGTTCAAATCTTGTCTATGCTTTGCGTAGGCATGAAGAACAACCGAGACTAGGTACATGGAACAAGTACGAGGACGGCGTCAAATATGAAGGATATTATATTGACGGACGCGGCGAAGTTACACGTGCCAAACCGGAAGTTAACGGATTTAGACCCGGACGAAAATACCTCAGCAATGCTCAATTACTTAATAAAGATAATTGGCGTGACAATATCGCTGAGGCTATAGCTGACACATATAGGGGGCTGGATTAATGATTGAATATAATATTATGCAATTACTACAAAACGCAGACCCTTTCAACATGTTGTTCAGTATTAACTACACAACCGAAAAAGATGACGTTGTGACTGTTTATTCGACGCCGGGTAGTGCACCGAGTGTATATGAGGGTGTTTTAACTTATGATAACTTTCAGATCATTGTTAAATCATCAGACTTCGATAAGGCGACGGAGATTGCTTATGACATTCAAGACACGTTGCACAAGCTACAAAATGTAGTTATGCAAATTCAACTAAAAACCAAAACGTTTCCGGTTAGAGTTTATTTCATACGTGCATTACACGAACCGGCATTGCTAGGCGTAAATGATGATTACGTAATGGAATATTCACTTAACTTTGAGGCGAAACTCATACGAGTACAGGACGCATAAATGCTATGCGTCTTTTTTTATATGATCTTAAGGAGGAATAATACATGCAATTCAAACAAGTTGCACCGTTTACAGCTGAGGCTGGACGCATGAAAGAACAAGCTAACGCTTTTAAACCTAACATGCCTAAACGCCCAGACTTAGCGTATAAATTAAATTTACAACACTTCGCACAAGCTACACGTAGTGGTGAAGATGAAATTATGTTCGGCTTAGCTGATATTATCATTGGCGAAGGCGACGACATCATTAAATTCGATGGTAAAAACGGCGATAAAGACAGTTACCTACAAGTAGAAGGCGGTTCAGTTAAATTCGAGCCAACACTTGAAGATATTAAATTCGCTGACTATGGTGATAACCCTTACGACCAACGTGTTATCGGTTATGAAGTAACTATCACAGTCGTAGCAGGTCAAGAAACAATCGACACATTAAAACTAGCTATCGCTGGTACTACAGATGTTAAAGATGGCAACAAAGTGACAGGCGTTACTGACGCACCACTAGGCGCATCTAACCGTCGTCGTGCTAAGTCAATGCGTATTCACCCACGTTTCGCTGGTACAGACCACTCAAGAGACATCAACATCTACAAAGTTGCAACTAACTCAGATGTTGAACGTGCATTCGCAAACGAACAAGGTTCATTCGAAATGGAATTCGTAGCATATGCGCGTGATAACGCAGACGCTAACAAACCAGGTAACTACTTCTTTACAGGTGAAGTTGACCCTAATAATGTGTTACCTAAATACGAAGACTTAATCGGTGGCGAAAGCGATAATCCTTCAATGGGTGACTTATCAGGTAGTGGCCAACCACAACCTGACACAAGAACATCTACAAGTGAAAGCACAACAGGAACTAATACAACATCAGAAAGTGCTACAGAATAAGAACAGTTCTATTTAATAAATAGAGAGCGTATATAAGGCGTTAAATGATTTTAGGATAGATAATACCTAAGACATTTAAACACGCTTATATGCGCCTTTAAATTGTATTTTAATTACAACGACATTCGAGGTACGGAAAATACCTCATTCAAACCTTTCTACTTTAACTTACGAGCATTTGAATAATATTTTAATAATTTTATAAACATCAGTTCGGGGCGGCTTTGAAAGGTCGCCCCTTTTTTCATTGCAATTAATAATTTACAAAAACCATTAAATAAAGGAGTTACTAATTATGAGTAAAGTAATCAATATTAAATCAGTACAAGAAGATAAAAGAAACGGAACAGTTGAAGTATTACCACAATCAACAGAGGTAGAAATCAAACCAATTCGTCCGTCTCAATTCGGTAAATTAACTAAAGTAGTTAACGCAACAATCAAAGACTTACAAGCTAACGAGGATTTCAAGAAAACAGTTCAAAACTTATTCGGTGAATATGCTGAAGGTTTCACATTTCAAGATTTAGTACGCAGTGAAGATTTCAACGTATTCAACATCTTAGACGCTGTAGGATTCTTACTTGAAGAAACACCAGAACGTATTGTTGAAATCACTTCAATCGCTACAGGCATTGACCGTGTGCTTATCGAAAATCAAGATATCGACACTTTCTTTGACATCATCGAACAAATCTTTGAAGTGAATGACATTGAGAAAATCTTTAACCGTATTAAACGTTTATCAGGTCAAATGGGAAAGGCGTTCAGCTTCCTAAGAACGAACAACGAACAAGCGTAAACGATGAGCATACATCAGGACTGGAAATTGAGGACACATTGGTTTATAAACTTTCGCCTATTCTTGGCGGGAGAAAAGAAGTATTAGAAACCCCTTTTGTTGATTGTTTGGGCTATTTAATCGCTGAGTTCGAAAAAGAAGAACAAAGAGCGAATAACGAGGCGCAACGTCTGTACCTCAACCACATATCAAGAATGTTATCCAAACCAGAAAGCAAAGAGGCTCAAAAACAAAATGACAAATTCATGAAACAAATCAACCCAGATAACATCAAGCCAATCGGCAACGAGCCTAAACAACATGAAATGGTAGGTAACAAAAACCTTGAGTGGGATAGCCTAGAAAAATTAAAAGCATTAGAAAACAGATAAGAAAGGGGGAGAATTAATGGCAGAAGTAAACAAAGTCGAGATAGGTTTTGGCGCTAATGTACGTGATTTCAATCGTGGCGTAGATAGAATGGAGCGTAAGTTAGCAGAGTTCGAGGCTGTAGCAGACAAAGAAACAGCCAACGTAAACCGGCGCTTTGACTTAATGAGCGGCTCATTAGGTAAAGTTGAGCAGCGTTTAGATGGTTTCGGCGATCATTTAGATTTGACCAGCTTACAAGATAAGTTAAATGTTGCTCAGAAAGAGTTTCAAGAGACTGGAAAAGTCAGTGAAGATAGTTTCCGTAAATTAGAAACATCTATCAACCGTGTTGATTTCTCACAATTAGATGATAAAGCTAAGAAATCAGTTAACTTAATATCTAAAGACTTTGGTAAGTTAAGAGGACAATTGGATAAGGTCAATTCAATTCGTTTCGCTGAGGATATGCCAGATGATATTAAGCGTGTATCTTATCAGTTTGCTAACTTACAGAAATCTATTAACAGCAACAGCTTATCACTTAGACAAATGCGTCAAAACATGAACGCTAAAGACTTTGACAATTACAAGAATGCTATTAACCGTGTTCGAGGATCAATGAGCGCGTTCGAAAAAGAATTGCGCGATACTGGTACAGTTTCGAACAAAACATTTTACGATTTAAATAACCGGATTAAAGAAGTCGACTTCAATCGTTTGCCTAAACAAAGTGCAACAGCATTTGGTGGTGTGCGTAAACATGTGACGTTATTACGTAGCGAGTTCAACAACATGGGTACTAGCGTCACACGTGTACAAAGCAGATTTAACGGTTTTAAGAACGTGATTAATAAAGCAACAGGTAGCATTAAAACTCGTTGGACTGACACAATGAATACATTCAACCGTTGGGGAACTGTGTTTCGTAACATGCAAGAAGTCGGTCAACATTTATTTGGTGGTGTGCTAATACCATTAATTAGCGCGATGGTACCCGTTGCCGCTACATCTACAACAGCTATCATGGGTATTGCTAACGGTTTAACATCTGTCGGCGGTGCTGCGGTTGGTTTAGGTGGCGCTTATGCTATTGCATTAGGCGCAGTTAAGGCATTTACCGGTCAGGCACAATACGCTTTAAAAATGCTTGAGGACGGACAGCTTAGAGTTACGAACGAGGTTAGACGTTATCAAGGTGCGTTGAAAGGACTTAAAGGTGATTGGGAGGCTTTAATTGCTCAAAACCAAAAAGCCATATTCAACACAATGACGAATGGCATTAATGGAGCGAGATACGCATTAGGTCAACTCAATCCATTCTTAACACGAACGGCTACACTCATCGAGGGTGCAAGCAGTAAGATGTTAAATTGGTTGAGAACATCAAACAATGCTAAAGGCGTATTCAATATGCTTAACACTTACGGTGTATCATCATTCAGAAACGTGTTAAACGCTGGAGGATTATTCGGTGATGGATTAGCTGCAATCGTCAGACAGCTAGGACCATTAATTAGTTTCATGAGCAGACAGTTACAGAGTATGGCTCAACGCTTTAATACGTTTGCGAACAGCAAGCAAGCTAAACAAGGTATAGCCGACTTTACTAACTATACAAAACAAAACCTACCAATAGCAGGTAGTATATTCGCTCATACATTCAAAGGTATATTCAATTTATTCAGAGCTTTCAGTGGTCAAACAACGTGGGCTATGAAAGGTTTAGACGGTTTAACAGCTAAGTTTGAAAACTGGAGTGCTAACCTATCTAAGACACAAGGTTTCAAAGACTTCCTTAAATTCTCACGTGAAAATGCACCACTTGTTGGTAAGTTCATCGGTAATCTAGTCACTGTATTAGTTGAGTTTGTCAAAGCGGCAGCACCAATCAGTGTTTTTGTACTTAAATTTGTAACAGCATTCTTGGGTTGGGCTGGAGCGATGATGAAAGCTCACCCGTGGATCGGCAAAGTTATTGCCTCACTTGTCATCTTTAGCGGTGTAATTAAGTCTATGATGTTTATTAGTGCGCTGATAAGCAACATGTTCAGATTTAGAAGCGCGCTTATATTGTTATCATCAACTGAGGCTGGTGTAGCGCTTAGAACTAAAATCATGACAGCTGCAACGAAAACGTGGAGCGTTGTCTCTAAAATTGCAGCCTTAGCTACACGTGGTTTAGGTTTAGCAATTCGATTTATGACTGGTCCAGTCGGTATCGTTATTACAGTTATCGGTTTATTAGTCGCTGGAATAATTCATTTATGGAAAACAAATGCAACATTCAGAAATGCTGTAATCGGAATTTGGAACGGTATCAAGCACGCAGCTGTTGCTACATTTGGTGCTATTGCCTCGTTCCTTAAAACAGTTTGGAACGGAATTGCTACAGCTTGGCAAGCAAGTTGGAATTTCATCAAAAACGCCGCTGTCATAGCGTGGAATGCCATCAAGAACGCGGTATTACACCCTATACGGACAATCAAAGCTTTAGCAGCTATTGAGTGGGCGTTACTCAAAACCGCAAGCATTGCAGCGTGGAACGGCATTCGTGCTGTGGCTGGCTTTATTTGGAACGGAATCAAAAATGCTGTAATGGTTCCAATTCGAGCAATCAAGAATTTAGCAGTTATGCAGTGGAATATTTTAAAAACTGCGAGTATTGCAGCGTGGAACGCAATACGTAACGTTAGTATTATAATTTGGAACGGAATCAAAAACGCTATCGTTGGCGCAGCTCGACGCATTTCAAGTGGTGTACGTATGGCAATAGCCGGCTTGCGTACTTTCTTTGTAGCAAGCTGGAATTTCATTAGAAATATATCAATTACATTGTGGAACGGCATACGTAATGCAGTTGTTGCTGCTGCACGTCGATTAGTCAACGGTGTTAAACTTGTCGTTGGTGCTTTGAGAGGCTGGTTTGTTAAAACGTGGACTTATATCAAAGTTAAGACTGTCGCTTTAGCATTAAGTATCTATCACGGCGTGCGTTCAGCGTTCAGTAAAATGAGCGCAAGTGTTCGTGCTGTTATCGGTAAGTTGCGTACATGGATCGTTAAAGCATGGAGCTTTATTAGAACTAAAGTCGTTGCTTACGCTCGTAGTTTATGGCACGGCGTCGTTACTGCATTTAGTCACTTGTACAAATCAGTAAGAAATACAATGGCTAAGTTGCGTAATTGGTTAGTTAAATTGTGGACTTACATCAAGAATAAGACGGTTTCATTAGCTAGGGCTTTATGGCACGGCGTCGTTACTGCATTTAGTCACTTGTACAAATCAGTAAGAAATACAATGGCTAAGTTGCGTAATTGGTTAGTTAAATTGTGGACTTACATCAAGAATAAGACGGTTTCATTAGCTAGGGCTTTATGGCACGGTGTCGTTAACGCATACAGCCGTATGAATAAATCCATACGTAATGTAATTACGAAATTGCGTAACTGGCTAGTCAAAGCATGGACTTATATTAAAAACAAGGTATCATCTCTTGCACAAGGATTGTGGAAGAGCGTTAAGCGTACGTTCACCAACTTGAAGAACGGCGTATCTAACCTCACATCTAAAGCGAGAAACAGCATTATTAATCATTGGAAGAAAATTAAATCCGGTGTTATTGGTTTAGCAAGTGGATTGTGGCGTAAAGTCAAAAGCATTTTCAGTACAATGACAAGTGGAATTAGAAACTTCACGGGTCGTATCAAGTCAGCTATTTCCGGTATGGTTACAGGCGTTAAAAGAGGCTTAAATAAATTAGTCGATGGCGTCAACTGGGTAGGTAATAAACTTGGTATGGGCAAACACATGATACCTCATATCAAATTGTCTACAGGTACAGCTAACGCTAAACGTTATGTGTCTAATGGTCGAATTAATCAAGATACAATGGCTGTTGTTGGAGATAAAGGACGCGGAAATGGTAAAGGTGGTTTCCGAAACGAAACAATCACTTATCCAAACGGCAAGTCAATTATCACGCCAGGCACTGACACAATGGCTTACCTGCCTAAAGGATCAACTGTACACAGCGGTGCACAAACGCAAGCTATGATGAACACAGGAACATTGCCTCAATTTAGCTTAGGTTCACTAGGTGGCAAAGCATTAAACGCTGTATCTAATATGATTGGCGGAGGAAAATCTCCTAAGAGAGCAAAAGCAGAAAACCATAATGACATGATGAGTGCAGCTAAAGGGAAATTAAGTTCTATGTGGGGCGGTGTTAAACACACAGCTGCTAAATACGGTGGAAAAGCACTAGGTGCAGTTGAAACTGGTAAAGGTGCAATTAAGATGGCTGGTAACGCAGTTAAAAAAGTTATGGGCGACGTCGAAGATTGGATCGAACACCCAGGAAAATTAGTGAATACCGTATTAGATAAATTCGGTTTCAACTTTAATTTCCTTAAAGGTGCTGAAATGCCTTTCCAACTTATGAAAGGTGCTACTAAGTCACTTAAAGCAGCAGCTAAGAAGAAAATTACAGGCTGGTTAGATGAATACGGCGGTAGTGGTGACGGTAGTTATATTAAATACCTCAATAACATCACAACGCCTTACAGCCCTGACCGCCCACCGGCAGGATATGCGTTCCCATGGGCACACCCAGGTATTGACTTACCTTATGTTTATGAAAAAATTCAATCTACATTGAACGGTAAAGCATACAATAAAGAAATGCCGGGCGGTTTCGGACATTACATTTTAGTTAAGTCCGGTGCTTTAGAGGCTATTTATGGTCACTTAAGCAAACGATTTATTAAGAACGGTCAACATGTACACCCAGGTCAAGTTTTAGGTGTTTCCGGTAACAGTGGTGCATCAACAGGACCTCACTTACACTACGAAATGCACAAGAACGGTAAACCTATTAACCCAGTCACTTGGCTTAAAAAACATGCTGGTGGCGGTAAGTCTAAAGCTGCAAGTGCGTGGCGCGGAGATATAATAAGAGCAGCAAGACAAATGCACGTCCACCCTAGCGCTAGTCAAATTAACGGTATTATCGCGCAAATACAAAGAGAATCCGGAGGCAATCCCGGCGTCACACAAGGTAACATCGGTGATATAAACAACTTACGAGGAACACCTGCACAAGGTTTACTCCAATATGTCCCTAGCACATTCAGAAGGTACGCTGTAAAAGGTCACACAAATATTAAAAGTGGTTTCGACCAATTACTTGCTTTCTTTAACAACTCGAATTGGGCAAGTGATATACAATATGGACGAAGTGGTTGGGGTCCACGCGGTCACAGACGTTATGAAACAGGTGGCATCGTAAACAGCAAACAACTTGCATGGATTGCTGACGGCGGATTTAGTGAAAGTATCATTTCACACGACCCTGCTAACAGAGTTAAATCTAAAGCTATTTACGACCGTACAGGTGAAATGCTTGGCTTTAACGATGATACTGAAATTCTTGCAAGAGTTGAAAAACTACTTCAAGAACACAACTATCATGCACGTAACATTGATGAAAACACTAGACGTCAAGCTGACAAATCAAGCGTAATTCATATGAACGGACGTGCCGTTGCCAAAGAAATTGCTGAAGATACAAATACGGAAATTAAACGTATCGAGGCACGTAAAATTAAATTTAGAAAAGGGGGAGGTAGATAAATGAGTAACTTTTCATTTAATGGTAAGCGTAAAGATTATTGCAATTATCTTGATTACACGTCCGCATGGGGACAAAATCGAGAATTAGAAATTACTGATGTTAAGGGGCGCCCGGGAGGCGTCCTCACTTCTATTAATCAAAAAGCAAGAGAGATAGAGGTTACAGTTTTAGTAGACGCTTACGAAAACACTCAGACCCTAGAACATTTAGCAGATGATTTTGTGGAATGGCTAACAACTAATGAGCCTAAACCGCTTATATTTGATAGAGAACCGGACAAGATTTATTACGCCATGTTAGACAGTCAGATTGATAAAGAATACTTTGTTACATTCGGCCGTGCTACCGTTAAATTTACTTGCCCAGACCCATACAAATATGCAGTGAAAGGCACAAAAAACACAGCTATTTCAGATCAAGACACTTTAGTTAACAGTGGTACAGCTGACACGCCGATTATTGTTACGGCAACAGCATTAAAAAATTCAAGTTATTTCATGATTACCAAAGGTGATGAAGATTATTTCATGATTGGTGATGATGATTTAGATAAAGAAGTTAAAGACTATGAGCCGGCTTTATTTAATGACGAATTACGTTCGTTGTTTGGTTGGACGAAACAATCACAAGCAAGCATTACTGACAACTACACAGGCGGTAGCGTAGGCGGTTCGATGGAACTATCATCATCTAAAGACGCTGTGATGTTAAAAGACGATAGTATTACGGCTGAGAGTGGTTGGAATGGTGCAGAATATAAACATTCGTTTGGACGAAGCGTTAAAGACTTTAGTACAGTTCTAAAGATACACGTTAACCAACGTAAAAAAGGATCAACACACGCAACACAATATATTTATGATACAGACAACAGAGTGATAGCCTCTATTGGTTATAGCAACGCAAGAGCAAGCCAAAACATTGGCAAGATATATGTATCTGTATACGACCAGAATGGCAACCAGAAAGTGATATACAGCTATGAGAACATGCCTAAATTTTATCAATGGAATGACATTATTGTTTATATGCGTTTAAAACGTATTGGTGATATGTTTTACATCAAGACTTGGAAATATCAAGAGGTCGATTATCCTAAACGTGTTATTCCGGTCGATATTAGTGAAAAGACTTGGCGCGATGCGGGGAACTTTTACCAACGTCCTATAAGTGCTGTGAGTATCTATATCGCTAAGAATGGTAAATATTACCACATGCCAACAACGATATTAGGTAGTTACAACCACGAAATACTGCCAAAACCACCAAAAGCACGCGATATGATTATCAAAAAGGGCGATATTATCAACGTCAACATGCAAGATAAAACAGTAACGATTAATGAGGAACCAGCCCTTGATTTAAAAACATTCGGTAGTGATTTCTTTAACATTGATAAAGGCGTAACTGAATGTATTGTCGAGCCACCTCAAACATTCGATGCAACTTGTTATTGGCAAGATAGATACTTATAAGAGAGGAGGTTTGAAATTTGATACACATTTTAGATTTTAACGACAATATCATTGATTATATTAGTCATGATGATGGCGCAGTGTTAGCCGCGAAATTGAACATTAACGCAAGTGATAGCACAGAAACGTTCGACTTTCAGATATTGAGCGAACGTGCTGACAATGTGCGAGAACGTAATCGTATTATCGTTCAAGACCATAACGGACAGTATCGCGAATTTATCATCACGCATGTTGAAGATAATTTCGAGGGTACGACTGACGTACAATGTAACGCGTCATATTTAGAGGACTTAAAGACATCTAAACCGTTAGAGCCTCAGAAATTTCAAGCTATGACGACATCACAGGCGCTTACAGAGGCGTTAGCTGATACAGGTTGGGAAGTGTCAGACGAGACTGAATACGGCGGCATGCGTTCAACTTCATGGACTTCATACAATACGCCTTATGATGTAATAGGTATGTTAGAGACAACATACGGTATGAAAGCAGAATTTTATATCGAACTAGGCAGCCATACAGTAGAGCATCGTTATGTATCACTTAAAAAGCCCAATCCATTATTTAAAGGTAAAGAGATTACCAAAGGCAAAGACCTTACAGGATTAACAAGAACAGTTGATACAACCGAAGTACGTACAGCGCTAATCGCGTTAGGTCCGGAAGATGACAACGGCGAACGCATCAGTGTTGTTGTTAAAGATGACGAAACACACGCTCAATTTGGCTTACCAGGTCGTTATTTGTGGGGAATCTACGAGCCAGAGAGTGAAGATACAAGTATGACAAAAGAACGCCTAACAACTTTGGCAAATACTGAGCTGAACAAACAGAAACAGATTGCTGTTACTTATGAAATATCTTCGGTTGATATTCATAGATATTATGAAGATGTCCGCGTTTATCTACACGACATCGTGAGAGTGAAGGATAGAGATTTTAATCCGCCATTATATGTAGAGGCTGAAGTTATCGGACTTGAATATGACTTAATTGCTGACGATACAATTTTCACGTTTGGTAATGTTGTCGAGTATGAAGAAAGTACACTGCGCAATGAATTTACGCGTAAGTTAGATGAAATACGTAAGAAACTGAACGACAACGTAACAAACATTAATACAATCGTTAACGACGCGATACAAGGTGAACTTGAGTATTACGAACCTAAAATCATCAAGTCTGATACAGAACCGGATAACCCTATTGAAGATATGCTTTGGTACGATACTAGCAACCCTAATGTTGCTGTACTTAAACGTTATCACAACGGCGAATGGTTGAATGAAACGGCTAAAGATGTTGAACA
>VNIW01000303.1_pt1 | contig 22420 bp, 18 predicted proteins | sample 7248591 | NCBI WGS metagenome assembly VNIW01 (sample SAMN12251776, study PRJNA551026) | human skin metagenome | isolation source: skin samples from patients infected with Netherton Syndrome | host: Homo sapiens | place: France:Paris | reverse complement strand
TGCGTGGTTGGGCTACAACGAACGCCACAAGGCTGGCTTGAAGTTCAATGAACTGGTTCGTGAAGGCAAGGTCAAGGCCCCAATTGTCATCGGCCGCGACCACCTGGATTCCGGATCTGTGGCCTCCCCATACCGCGAAACCGAGGCCATGCTCGACGGTTCTGATGCCATCGCTGACTGGCCACTGCTGAACGCTTTGACCGCAACTTCCTCTGGTGCGACTTGGGTATCGATCCACCACGGTGGCGGTGTGGGCATCGGCCGTTCCATCCACGCCGGTCAGGTTAGCCTGGCCGATGGTTCCGAGCTGGCCGAGGAAAAGCTGCGTGCCGTGCTGACGAATGACCCTGCAATGGGTGTGTTCCGTCACGTCGATGCCGGTTACGATCGAGCCCATGAGGTTGCTGAGGAGCGCGGCGTGCGCGTTCCTATGGAGTTCAAGTCTCGCGAAGGAAAATAGTTTTGAGCACTGTCTTTACTGGGATTTCGCAACTACACACCGTCTCTAAGGTAGGCACTATCGAGGATGCTGCGTTCGTCGTCGATGACGGCCAGATCGCTTGGGTCGGCTCGGCCAAGGAAGCTCCCGAGGCCGATGAACGGGTTGATCTCGGTGGTCGCGCGGTGCTGCCCGGCTGGGTAGATTCGCACTCCCACCTGGTGTTTGATGGCGATCGTGCCGCCGAATTCGAGGCGCGTATGGCGGGCAAAGGCTACGCGGCTGGCGGCATCGCAGTGACGATGGAGGCCACCCGCAATGCGGGCGAAAAGCGCCTGCAAGAACTGGTGGCGCAGCGCGTGGCTCAGGCGCAGGCAGGGGGCACCACCTGCATGGAAACCAAAACCGGTTACGGCCTTGACGTGGAATCGGAAGAACTCGCCGCTCGTATCGCTAAAGAGCATGTGGATGAGGTCACCTTCCTCGGCGCACACCTAGTTCCCCCGGGAGCGGATTCCGAGGAGTATGTGAACCTCGTTGTCGGGGACATGCTGGACGCGGTCGCGCCTCACGTGGGCTGGATCGACGTCTTCTGTGAACGTGGCGCGTTCAACTACGAGCAGTCCTTGCGTGTGTTGAAGGCGGGCCAGGAACGCGGTCTAGGTGTGCGTGTGCACGGCAACCAGCTGGGCGAGGGCCCAGGTGTGGGCTTGGCGGTGGAGCTCGGGGCGGCGTCGGTCGACCATGTGAACTACCTCAGCGAGGAAGATTTCGAAGCCTTAGCCAATTCCGAGACTGTGGCCACCGCACTGCCGGCCTGTGACCTGTCGACTCGGCAGGAGCTGGCACCGGTTCGTAGGCTTCTCGACGCCGGTGCGCACGTTGCCATTGCATCCAACTGCAACCCGGGGACCTCGTACACGTCGTCCATGAATTTCTGCGTGACCACCGCGGTTTTGCAGCAGAAGCTCTCTTTGGATGAGGCGATTCACGCGGCGACTACGGGAGGTGCGCGAGCACTGCGTCGTCACGACGTCGGTGAGGGCAAGGATGCGAAGGGGCGCCCAGCGAAGGGCACCTTGGCTATCGGTGCGGCGGCGGATTTCCAGGTGCTGGATACGCCACACGCGATCGATCTGGCATACCGGCCAGGCATGGTCACGACGTGGCGGACGTACATCGGTGGCAAGCAGGTTGCGTAGTTAGCTGTACATTCTTTCCCGCAGGAAGGCAGCTAGCTTCTGCAGTTGTTCTATGACGCCCTCGGCGCAACCGACTGCGGTGGGGAAAGTGGAAGCAACGGCTGCCGCGGGGCGATCTAGGTGATCGAGGACTGCTACGGCTACCGTGGATTGGCCGCGACTGATTTCTTCATGTTCTTCGGCCCATCCACGTTCGGCAGTTTCGTCCAGAATTCGTCGGAAACTTCCATAGTTTTCATCTCCCGCAATGGAAAACAATGCCCTAACTTCGTTTTCAGGCAGGTGGGAGAGCATCGCGCGACCAGATGCAGTGCGCGTAGCGGGAAGGCGTACACCAACTTTGGTGACCAGCGAGACGGCTTTGGAACTGCGGACCTCTTGGAGATAGAGCACCTCGGGCCCAGCCAAACGCGAAAGGTGGCACGAGCCTTTGGATAGTTCTGCGATTGCTTCGAGCTTGCGGTTCGCCAGCCGCACAAGTGGTTGCTGTTGGGTATAGGCATTGGCCATCGAATAAGCCACCATTCCCAGGCCGTAAGTTTGCTGTTCCGGAAGGTGAACCACGAAGCCGGATTCCACCATTTCGTTGAGCAGGTGATAAGTCGAGGAACGCGGTAGTTCCAGTTCGTTGCGTATCCGCGCTGCGGAGATCGGCACATCCATCTGAGACAACAGGTTGAGGATGCGCAAGGCATTGCGGGCAGCGGGGACGCGCGGAGACTTCACGGGCTAGATCCTAGCGGGCGTGGCCGTGGAGGCTGGCACGAATCTGGTATTTCAGACACTGACCGGTCCGGAATAGTCGGTCCCCGGCCGCGCGGGAGCCTTACCGCACCTAGGGTGGGGAGGGGAAACGATGACTCGGAGGATGCCATGAACACTGTCGATGAACTGCCACTATTCAGTGAACCCGGCGAATGGAAGGGGCGCGTGGATGGCCCCGGCCCAGAACACGCCCGGTGGAACTCCGTGATTACCCCGGCGGCGGATGACACGCATGATGCAGTGGCTCTGCTGGGTTACGCATCAGATGAAGGCGTGCTGCGCAATAGCGGTCGTCAAGGTGCAGCTGCTGGCCCGGAGGCGATCCGTGGAGTATTGGGTAGCTTAGCGATCCACGATGATCACCCCCGCGTGGACGCGGGTACGGTCTGCACTCAGGGCGATGATCTCGAAGGATCGCAGGAGGAACTCTCGCAGCGAGTGCAGCAGCTCATCGCGAAAAACAACCTAGTGGTTGTCTTGGGTGGAGGGCACGAAACGTCTTTCGCTACGCACCGTGGGCTACACCGAGCCCTGCACAGCAAGGGGTTAGAAACCGGCAGTGCTCACGACGAACAGAGCAGTATCGAGCAGAGCACTATCGAACAAGGCAGTGAACCTGCTGGTGCCACGGATGAAGTAGGCAGCACTGGCATTGTGAACCTCGATGCGCACTTTGATCTGCGTTCCGCAGAAAAGCCCACGTCAGGCACACCATTCCTGCAGATCGCTGAGCTAGTGGGGGATAAGTTCGATTATCACGTTTGGGGCATTTCCAAGCCCAACAACACCAAAGTGCTCTTCGATACGGCGGATCGCCTTGGTACCCACGTGGTGCTGGACGAAGAATTGTTGGCGATGACACCACAGCAGGTGGCGGATCTAGCGACTGCGACATGCAATGAGCATGAACACATTCACCTGAGCATTGATTTGGACGTTCTGCCAGCGAATGAAGCACCGGGGGTTTCAGCCCCGGCGGGCCTGGGCGTTCCGCTCAGCCACATTCGGGCCGCCGCCAAGGCTATCGCCGCAACGGGCAAAGTGCGGCTGGTGGACGTGGTGGAGCTGAATCCCAGTGTGGATGTTGATAACCGCACGGCGCGCGTGGCAGCGCGGTTGATCGACGACATCGTGGCGGCGGCTATCGTGGCGAAGACCAATTGAGCCTCAAGCCCGCCGCATCCACAGCTGCGATGCATGTTAAAGCACCCCTGAAGTGCGGGAATGATGTCACCTTCTACCATCGCCGGCACCGCTGATTACGATGGCAACCATGTCCCAAAATCAAGCGGAAACCCAGCAGGTTGTGTACGACCCGATCATGGTCGTGGCGGCGTCGGAGGAAAAGAAGAATGCCGGCAGCGCCCAAGAAGCCGGCAATCTAGACCTCACCTGCGCGACCGTTGCAATCTGGCAAGTGGAAACCGATCCGGCCGTACAGCGCGGCGATTTTTCGGGCGCGTGGGTGGTCACACCGGAGGGAATCACAGGGTTTGCCGCCGAGGCCGAATGGATCGAGGATCGGCATGATCCCGAGGCAATGATCCGCACCCTCCTGCGCTATCCGGTGTTGCTCGCGCCGGGCACGCCGCGGGCGCCGTTTGAGAAGTTGCTGGGCAAGGGAGTTTTGCTGATTGATCCCGACGCCACCACGGCCGCCACCCACGAAGAATTTGCGCAGGCTAGGGAGCTGTTCGCGGAGCAGGCTCCTGGAAAGCGGCAGCCGGCGTGGGGCGAGGTGCCGGAGCTAGGTGAGTTCTTAGCGAAGGTGAGCTCCGGGGTTGAAACCGAAGCACGCGACCAGACCCAGTCGGACGGTGAAAGCGATTCCGGTAGCGATCGCGATTCCGGTAGCGAACCCGAAGCTGGGGAAAAAATTCTGCGAGAAGATTCCCAGCTTTCACCCGCCGTGAGCCAAGCCCTCACCACCGCGCGCAACCTGCGCGAATGGCTAATCGAGTGGAATGCGTTCGATAAACTCCGCGCTCGCAGACTGGGCCAGGCGAATCCTTTGCACAGCGAACCCAAGGGAGCGCCATTACGCTAAGTGCCATGGTTGCAACAAATGCAGGAGGGGCAGCGGGGAAAATCCGGCACACAGCCGGCTCCCCCGCGCAATCCGCGCGCATCGTTGCGTTTCCAGGCGTGCGCTCGGCGGCTGAGCCTTTCCTCCAACAACAGCCTTCACTTGCAGAAAACTTCCTCATCGTCGTGGATTACGCCCAGCCAGGCGTGGGGTATTTTTCGCGTTTGCTTAGCGTGACTAGCGCTGCCAGCGTGGCTGAACTCGCTGAAACCATCCTGGTGAGTTTTCAATGGCCGCAAACCGTGGACGCGTTAGTTCCCACGAAGCCGCTGGCAAAAACGTGGTCGCTGCGGGCGCGCCGGGATGGAGTGCTGCGCGTGTACTCTCGCGATTCGCATTCCCCAGGCACCGAAGTTGGAGATGCCCTCGCGGTGGGTTCCGGAGCCGTTCTCAAGATTGGCGATGCGGCTTTCACATGCACGGTAGCCAGCTCCGTACCCCGGGGCGTACCCATTCCTTCGGCCGGCGAATCAGTCGACGAGTGGCCGGGCTACGCGGGTTTTTCTGATCTCGACGCCGCCTCGGACCAACCCGATGCGCTGTTGTTGGGGGCCGATTTCATCCCTGACGACGAAGCAGCGGGCGTGGAGCTTACTCACGGGGAAACCCAGCCGCCTGGGTACCCCGCGAAGGCTGTGGATATTGAGCGTGTGAACGTAGAGCTCGCCGGGGAAGACCCAGTGGAAAACGTTCTGGCGAACCTCAAGCCGGAACTGGCGAAGTTGTTGAAAAAGTATCAGCTTTTCCAGTTCATTCCTCTTTTGCAGGCGCTGGATTTGGATCGCCCAGCGGTAGTAGATGAGCAGGTGGCGGAACAACTGGCGGACTTGCCCATTGAGAAAACCCCGAAGGCTCGCGCAGCGGCTTGGGCGCGCATCATTGCGCTGTCTACCCTGGGTGGCGAAGACATGGTGGCGGAAACTAGCGAAGCTTTTATGGCTGCTTTGGCTGAGGCGAAGGATCGGCGGAAGGCTGAGTCCAAAACGGCGAAGGCGCGCGGTACGGCAGGCATTTACGCAGTGAGTGTCAATGGCAGCAACGAGTCCGATCACGGGGGCCGGGTGGATCTCACGGACGCTGAAATTCAATCGTTGGCGCGCCCTACGATCAAGATCTTGGCCACTGCGGGGGCGGATTCGTGGAGCCCGACCGCTTCAGCTGAGAGCGCGTTTAGCAGTGGTGATGATCCCAACGAGGCCTGCGCATTGTTGGTCCCACGGCGTTCCATCGTTGAACGGTTGGAAATGTACCGCTACATCCTGCAGCGCTAAGAACGCTAATCTGTCACGCTTCCTCAACTTTGACAGAATCGTGTTAGATTAGGGGGTGCCTATTCTAACAAAGCGCACGTCAACGGAGGAAATTCGGTTGGGAAATGTTTACGCAACGGACAACCGAGAAGCGCTACGCCAGGCAGTGGAGCTCGTTCTGTCCTCAGCTAGTCATGGGCGCATCACCAAAACCTCCGAGACTCAGCACATTGACTTCAAGGAAGAAGCTGGGCGACGAAACGGGCATATCATCGAGCCGGGTGAACGGGAAAATCCCTTTGCCGCAACGAAACTTGCCGATGAAGTGGCTTGTATGGCGAATTCACCTAACGGTGGAGCGCTTGTCCTCGGGGTGGAGAACAAAACGGGTCAGATTATTGGCACCGAATTGGATGTGGACTGGTTGCGCCAGAGGATCCATGAGGGCATCGAGGTTGCACCGGACATCGTGGAAGAAAATGTCCACGGTCAGCGGATTTTAGTCATCTACGTGGCTTCTTCACCCGAACCGGTAGAGGATACCGGTGGCCGGTTACGCTGGCGTGTCGGCGATTCGTGTCGCCCAGTAGATCGTGCTGAGTGGTGGGAATACAGGCGAAGACAGCAGAACTACGATGAAATGGCGCAACCTACTTCGCTGACCGTGGCGAATGTGCGTTCAGGAGCTATCGAAATAGCGCGACAGTTTTCTCCCGCAATTGCGGACCTGACGGCGGAAGAAATGTTGCTACGCTTGGGTGCCCTAAATTCGGATGGGAACCTTACTCAAGCGGGGGCCCTGTTGTTTACTGACCAGCCATCGAGTGTCATTGAATTAACGGTGTTTGATGTCCCCGGCGGATTTGTGACGAATCGGGTGACTGGAGAGGGCGAGAAGTCCGCCCTCGAGCAACTGGATCTCATTGAAAAGTCGCTCAAGGTCGTGAACCGAAACAACACCTTAGTGGAAGGTTGGGTGCATACGCCGGTGCCACAGGTTCCGCATAGTGCGGTACGCGAAGCGCTTCTAAATGCAATGATCCATCGCGATTGGAATCGTAGCGAGACAATTGATGTGCGCTGGGTGGAATTAGATAGCACCCTAACCGTGCGCAGCCCTGGTGGTTTTCCCGGCTCAATTACCGCCGAGAATGTTTTAAGTAATCGGGCAGCACGTTACCCTGCCCTCGCAGATTTGTTCCGTGCAATCGGCCTTGTCGACAAGCAAGGGGTGGGTGTGGATCGCATGTATCAATCGATGATTGCCGTAGGGCATCGTCCTCCAATCATTGAGCAGGTGGCGGGGGCTTTCATTGAAACCACCCTGGCTGGTGGCGAACCAGTACTGCCCGTGCTCGAACTGATGTCTAAGATCACCCCTGAGCAGCGGCAGCGGGATTATCGCGTGGCAATTATCCTCTACGAGCTCTTTTCAAGGCCCTTCGTTACAGAAAAGGTGGTAGCTCAAGGGCTTCAGTCGGGCATTGAATCGGCAAAAATTGCCCTCAAGGCTGGGAGCCAAACAGTAGTGGGAGGGCGGCCGCTCATCGAGCCATATGGCCCGGTATGGCGACTGGGAGGTCCAGCGCGCCGTATTTTGGATAATGCCGATCAGCTCCCTTATTCGTCTACGGATGTCGCCCAAATGGAGAAAGTTGCGTTTGCCTGGTTGAGGGAGATTGGTGATTTGGCGACAAGTGACATCATGGAGTTGTGCGGGGTTTCCCGGGGGACGGCAAATAAGTGCGTCGAAAAGCTGTTGGCAGATGGTGCCGTTTTGAGAATCGGCGGCGGACGATCGACGAAGTACCGCTTGCACTAATCTGTCACGCTTCCTCAACTTTGACAGAGTCGTGTTAGATTAGGCCCCCTCTATTCAAACATTGTGCAGGTGGCCAGTGGTTTCCATAGTGTTATGTGCGCGCCTGTTATTGAATCTGGCGGGGCGGGCGTAATCTAGACAGTCGATCAAGTGCGGATGGAAGTTTTAAGCTTCACCCCATATCGATGAGACCCCCAGCCCCGGCGAAGGATAAGAGTGCGACCGACTACTGAGGACGTGAACGTGGAGGAGCGTGGCGTCGAAACTAAAGAAGCAGGCGCTGCAGCGACCATGAATGCGAACACAGAAGCTACTGCTAAGGCAGAGCAAGTGCAGGGCCGCAAGCGCAAGCTGTTCGGGCAGTTCATGCAGTTCGGCATCGTGGGCGCTTCTGGATTCATCGTGAACCAAGCGGTGTTTGTGGTGGCGCGCAAGCTATTTGACGGGGCATGGCACATCGGCTCGGAGGACCCATTTCTTAACCTTTTGGGCTCCCAATTCCACATGCGCTGGTATCACGTTTTCTGCGTTATCGCGTTTGTGGTTGCCAATGTGTGGAACTTCATGCTGAATCGCCGTTGGACCTTCAAGGATTCTAAAAAGCGGGCGTGGTGGAAGCAACTGCCACAGTTCATGGCTGTGGGTATTTTTGGTCTTCTGATTACCCTTGCGGTGGCCACGTTGGTAGTCAACCCCGAGTCACCACTGGCGCTGCCACGTGAGATCTTCGATTCCTCGACGGGCTTCCGCCGGCCTGACTACTGGGGCAATTTCATCGGCGTGATGGTGGCTGTGCCCGCGAACTTCCTCTTCAATAAGCTATGGACGTTCCGCGGTTCCAGTAAGTCCGAACCGGAGAAGCTAGTGCGGACTATCGAACCGAGGGTGACGAACAGCAAGGAAGGCCAGAACTAGTGACAGAAAGTCTTAAGGCAGAAAACACCGCTGCCCCGGAGCCGAAGAGCGCACGAAACGCTGCTGCCCAAAAGGTTTGGGAGTCCTCGTTGTTCCGCTTCATTTTGGTGGGTGGCTTTTCGGCGATCGTGGACCTCGGCTCCACGCTGTTTTTACGCTTTGCTTTCGAGATGTCCGATAACCTCTCGAAGACGATCGGCTTCATCTTCGGCACGCTTACCGCGTATCTGATCAACCGTCGGTGGACTTTCAACGCGGCGCCGTCGAAGCGGCGTTTCGTGATCACAATGATCGCCTACGGGTTGACTTACCTGGTCCAGATTGGCCTATACAAGGTTGGAATTCCTTGGCTGGAAGGCTTCGGACTTAACGACTTCTGGGTGCGCGTATTCAGCTTCGTCATTGCACAAGGTGCAGCAACGATCTTGAATTTCTTGATCCAGCGCTTCATCATTTTCCGCGTGCGCGAAGAAGAGGCCGCGGCCACTGCCTAACTCCTCGCCATAGGTGCACGTCTGGAAAGTGTTGCTCCACGCGCACTTCCGAAAGGTAGTGCCCCAAGGTGCTGCCCCGAAAGCACACTGCTCTAGGCGCAGCCCCCGGGCTTTTACCTCCCCGGCCGCCTAAATTCCTCCCGGCGCCCCATAGCGTGCAGCTTTAACCATTCGCGGAAACCCTTCACATCCCGGTTCTGCACTAGGAAGAACCATGCGAAACGTGCATATTCCTGCGGCAGCAGCTTGCGCATCCCCGGCTGGCTCATCACATAGCCACGATTGCGGTAGGTGAAGAATCGCTTGAACTCGTTATCCGGGTATTGCGTGTGCATCTTTCCACCAAGAATCGGCTTGAACTCCGCAGAACCATCCGGATGTACGTATGACGTGCGCAAACACGTACCGAACTTCAACCCAGAGCGCACCAAACGCCGGTGGTATTCCACCTCATCGCCGCGAATAAACAGCCGGTAATCCGGTACGCCGATGATCTCCATCGCGGCAGCGCTGATCAGCGCGCCATTGAACAAGCTGGCAATCCCTGGGAGGAAATCGCCCTCGAGCTCATCGAGGCGGCGTCGCCACACCAAACCTTGGCGAAGTGGAAACGCCAAGCGGCCCGGATCGTCGATATTGCATACGACCGGCGAAACCTCATCCAACCCCTCGCGCTCCGCAACCTGCTGCAGGGTGGCGAGCACGTGCTCATCGCCGGGGCGACCATCATCATCGGCGCACCAAATCGCATCTGCACCCAATGCCAGCGCGGTCAAGAAGCCGTAGGCGAAACCACCCGCACCACCTAGGTTCGTTTTTGAAGGCAGGTACACCCCTCGTTCGCCACACACATCTTCGACCAGCGCCTTCACCCGCTCGTCGGCGCCGTTATCCACAACGATAATGTGGTCAATCTTCGGCGCCGTGCCCTGTTGCTTCTTTGGTTCCGACGCCCCTCGCCGCTCCCCGCCTGCCCCCTCAGCAGGCAACTCGCGCTGCCCGGCGACCATACGCAGGGAGGCCTCCAGTAACTCGACCCGATTGTGGGTCACGATGACGGCGGCAACAGAATCAGTACGGCTCAATGACATGGCATTAAGTTTGCCACAGCACGAGCCGGATTCAGTTGCAGCGTGGCGCTAGGAACGAGGCCCAGTTGCGAGGCAATCCCTAGTTCTGAGCTACTTTTTCCACGAGTTCCTTGACTTCGCGCCGGCGAATCTTTCCCATCTGATCGGCGGGGAGCTCTTCGAATGCATAGAACGCGCGCGGCACCTTGTAGCTGGTCAGATGCTCCTTGGCGAAGCTTCGGAAGGCCTTCGCATCGACTCTCGCGCCATCGGCCAAAACAAGTGCGGCCACGACCGTCTCGCTGCCGTCGCTGCGGGGCAGCCCTACCACGCATGCTTGCTCAATATCCTCGTGCTTTTCTAGCGCAGCTTCAACCTCAGCGGGGTACACATTGAACCCGCCGGTGATGATCATCTCCTTGATTCGGGAAGCGATGCGCACGTATCCATCGGCTTCCATCACAGCCATATCGCCGGTGCGGAACCAATCACCCTCGAAGGATTCTGCAGTAGCATCCGGCCGGTTTAAATAACCCTTAAAGACCTGTGGCCCGCGCACGAGAAGCTCGCCGGCTTCGCCATCTTCCAAGGTCTCGGCCGGATTCTCGGGGTCGGCAATGCGCACTTCGGTGCTGGGGAACGGCACACCAATGTAGCCTTCGCGTCCCTTGCCCAAAGGGTTGCCCAAAATGATCGGGGAAGTCTCCGTAAGCCCGTAGCCTTCCACAATCGCGCCACCGGTTAGTTCCTCCCATCGCCGCACGGTAGCCGCCGGCAAAGCCGAGGCACCGGAGAAGGAGTTCCGAATGCCCTTCAAGGAAACACCCTTTTCCTCGGCGGTATCCATGATCTTTTCGTACAGAGTGGGTACACCGGGCAGCCACGTGGGGTGGTGCTTCTTAATCACCTGCATGACCAGCGCCATCTCGGGAGCGGGCAGCAGCACCAGCTCCGATCCTGTGAAAGGCGCCAGCGTGATATTCATCGTCAATCCATAAGCGTGGAAAATCGGCAGCGCAGCCAGCATCACTTCCGGCTTTTCCCCCTTGCCCAGATCCTGTACCCAGGTCACGCCCATAACGAGGTTCGAAACGAGGTTGCCATGGCTCAGCACCGCGCCTTTGGGCTTGCCGGTGGTGCCAGAGGTGTACAGCACGAGGGCGGGCTCTTGGGCGTCGACGGAAACGGGGGTGAATGAACGCGCGAAGCGCTTACCGCTAGCGAGGAACTCCTCCCACGGTGTGGCTGAAGGAGCAGGGCTGCTGAGCTTTTCCCGCGCGGTTTTTAGCGGACCGATGGGGAGTTTCAGGGCCAAGCGCTTCAGCTTCGGCATTGCTTGGAGCATGTCGACAGCCACCACAGTTTCCAAAGGCGTGCGCTGCTTGAGCTTCTCCATCGTCTCGCCAGTCTTATTCCACGCGATAGCCACGCGTGCGGCGTGATCATTGAAGGGGTGCTCTAGCTCCGCCGTCGTGTACAGCGGGTTGTGCAGTACGGGAACCGCACCTACGGATAGCACGGCATAGAACGCCACGAGCGCCTGCGGGCAGTTGGGCAGCACGATTGCCACGTGCTCGCCGCGTTTCACACCAAGTTTCTGTAGTGCACCTGCGGCTTTTTTTACTTCGACGCCGTATTCCTCGTACGAGGTTTCCTTACCAAAGAACGTGAAGGCGCGGCGATCGCCGAACTCCGAAACTGCCTTCCAGAAGACTTCCACCAAGGTCTCGCCACGGTCGTTGAGGCCCTCAATATCCGGGGCAGTGCCCTCGGTATAGTGCTCTAACCATGCCTTGCGATTGAAGGCTTGTGATGCGGTTGACTGGGAAGAGTTCTGTGAGCTGTTCATCACGATCGACTGTACGCCGTGTGTAGTCGTTGGGCACGGCTTTTAGGGGAAACGGGGTTAGCCTAAACCCGCCCCAATTCCTTGAGCACCCTGCGCACGTGGTCACCCGCATCGGGGCCTTCGTAGGCCTCTACTACATCGTCTACACGGCCAGCTTGGCGGACTTCGCCATGATCGATCCAAAGTGCCGTATCGCACAACTGCGCGAGGAATTCATTGGAGTGGGAGGCAAATACGAGGATGCCTGAGCGCTCCACCATTTCGGTCAGTTTCTTGCGGGCTTTGGCCATGAATGCCGCATCAACAGCGCCGATGCCTTCATCGAGCAGTAGGATCTCTGGGTCAATACTGGTCACCACGCCCAGGGCCAGGCGAATGCGCATACCCGTGGAGTAGGTGCGAAGGGGCATGGAAAGGTACTCGCCGAGTTCACTGAACTCCGCGATTTCATCCATCTTGCGGTGCATCGACTTGCGGGTTTGGCCCAGGAATAGGCCGCGGATCACGATATTTTCGTAGCCGCTGATTTCTGGATCCATGCCCACACCGAGGTCAAACACGGGGGCTACACGCCCACGCACCACAGCCGTACCGCGGGTTGGTTCGTAGATACCGGAAAGCAACCGCAAAAGCGTGGACTTACCAGCGCCGTTGTGGCCGACCAGCCCTACGCGGTCGCCTTCTTCGAGGTGCAGGTTCACGTTCTTTAGGGCCTCCACCATCACGGTATTGGAGTTATTGCGCCCGATCGCGCCACCGGCGGCCCCCAAAAATGTTTGCTTCATGGAACGCGAGCGCGCGTCGAAAATGGGGAAGTCCACGCAGGCGCCGTAGGTATCAATGCTGACCATCGTTAGTCCTTTCCCTAAACCCAGTACGAAACGCGGAAGCGCCACTGCCGCATCACCAGCAGGGCCGCGATCAAGCCACAGACCGTGAAGCCCAGAACGATCCACCAGCTGTACATCTCAACTGGTTCGTGGATCATTGGGCCGCGGACAATTTCCAGGTAGTGGTACAGCGGGTTAATCTCGGCGATTTTTGCCCGTTCTGCGACAGCCCCGCCTTGCTCCTTGAGGGTGGTCGTGGTCCACACGATGGGCGTCATATAGAAAGCCAACTGAACCAGCGAGTCCAACAGCGGGGCCACATCGCGGAACCGGGTGGCGATGATGCCGAAGAACATGGAGACCCAAATGCCGTTAATGACCAGCAGGAACATGGCTGGGATCGCCAACAATACGTTCCAACCCACCGGGATTCGGAAAATCGCCAGCAAGGCTAGCCAGATCACCAGGTTGTGGCACATGAACAGGAACTGTTTCCACACGAGGCGGTAGACGTGCACCGAAAGCGCGGAAGGCAGCTGTTTGATCAAGCCTTCGTTGTCAATGAAGACCTCCGCGCCCTCCTTGATACAGCCGGCGATGAAGCCCCACAGAATCAGGCCCACGGCCACGTGTGGCAAGAACCGGGCGAGGTCTTGCTGGAACAGCAGGGAGTACAGCAGGCCCAAGGCGATAGCCATGACGGCGGTCGCGATCGTGATCCATAACGGCCCCAACGTGGAGCGCCGGTAGCGTTGCTTAATATCCTGCCAACCCAGCGCCAGCCACAGTTCGTGCTGCTGGGAGCCCCGGACGAGGTCCCGCCACGCGGCGGCAAAAGTTTGCGACTTCGAAGCTGGGATGTCGTGCGGTTCCGTAGCGGCAGTCATGCGCTCAATGTCAGCGTGCAACGCTTCGCGGGAGGACTGCGACTGGGGGTTAGCCGTCATCTACTTAACCAGTGCCTTCTCTAATCGTGATGTGCTTTGGGCTTCTACGATGCCGTATCGGTTGGCGACCGGCCCGAATGTCGACCGGACAATTTGTTGGCCGGCCGCGGGCTGAGCCACTCAGTTGTTAACTCATTCAATCTACTAGCGCTGGGGGATATTGTTTAATAGCCCACGCCGTACCCGGCGGTGCCAGTGTTGTTCGGAACACACATGGAATTCACACAATCGACTCGTATGATGAGGCGCGCTAATATCAGTCACGTCTTTAGGTGAGCAAAGGCGCGAGCTTTCACGAAAGGTGTTACCTGTGTTCGATACTCCGCGTGTCCGTGGGCTGTATTCATCCTTGGCGGATGGATGGATCTACCTCAATGCCCAGGATTTCCCGCAAATTCCGGAGCGGGTATCGTCGGCTGCTGCTCGCAGCTTCCGCATTGCTCCCCTGTTGGAAACCCAGGAGGCCAGCGGGGGCGCGCATTCACGCCAGCCACAGCCGGGCCGTCGAGTTGGGGAGTCTTTTATTGACGCCGCGCGCACCGCGATCGCCGACCTCACCGGGGCTCGCAAGGAGTGCGTGATCATTGGTCCATCGCGGGCCAGCTTGCTGGACAATCTGGCGACCGCGCTTTCGCGCCGACTGCGTTTGGGTGAGGAAGTAGTGCTTTCCCGCGTCGACGACCCCGCGAACATCACCCCGTGGAAGCGTGCCGCTGACCTGTACGGCGCCAAGGTGCGCTGGGCGGAGGCCGACTTGGGAACGGGTGCGCTGCCGGCTTGGCAGTACACGGAATTAGTTGGTGCGCAGACCTCCGTGGTCGCGGTCTCCGCAGCAAACCGTCTGGTCGGGACCGTGACGAACGTGCGCGCGATCTCTGAAACCGTGCGCGCTAAAAGTAATGCCCTGCTGGTGGTGGACGTGAACTCCTACGCGCCGTACCGTCCCGTGGTGCTCGATGAGCTGGGGGCGGACGTGGTGGCACTGGATATGTCCAGCCTGGGCGGACCGAGCGTGGGAGCACTGGTTTTCCGCGATCAAAAGACACTGCGCAGCTTGGTTCCGTACTTCAAGGCTAAGGATGTGGTGCGCGGGCCATCGCTGGAGGAAGCCCGGGAACTGCTAGAAATCGGTGGGGTATCGGAAGGCTTGCTAGGTGCGGTTCCCGAGGCCATTGACCACTTGGCCGTGTTGGATGACGCGGCGCGGGGGACACGTCGGCGTCGGGTAAGAAGTGGCCTGCCCCAGCTGAGCAAACACCTGACCAACCTCGCGCGCCGGGCTGTGGAGGGGCTGCAGGCTTTGGGCACGGTGCATGTAATTGGTGTGGATGGCGATGTGGCGAATGACGATGGCGAGCACGGTGTGCACGGGGCATTCGATGCTGTGGACCGGGTGCCGCGCTTTGCGTTCATGGTAGACGGAGTGCCAGCGCCGGTGGTGGAGCAGCGTTTGCTGGCCAGTGGTGTGGTGACGGGCGTGGTCCGGCCAGGGGAATCGATGCTGTTGAGCCGGATGGGTGTGTTTGAAGATTCTGCGTTGGGCGGGGCGGTTGCAGTGGGGCTGGCCCCGCACAACACGGCGCACGACGTGGATCACATGGTGCGCGCGGTAGCGAGCTTGCGCTAGTTCACTTCTAGGACGATTTTTCCCGTTACTTCGCCGCTCAACAGGGCTTTGTGTGCAGCGGCAGCTTCCTGGACGGGCATGGTGCGGTCGATGTGGTGCGTGATCGTGCCATCGGCCAGCAATGGCCAGATATCGCGTTGGGTGCCGGCGACGATGCGCGCTTTGTCCTCGATATCGCGGTAGCGCAGGCCTGTGGCGTGGATGCTGCCACGCTTGGCAAGAAGGCGCCCGATGTTCAACTCCCCCTTTACACCGCCTTGCATGCCGATGATCACGAGGCGACCGTCCTTGGCTAACGCTTTGACGTTGCTGTCTAGGTACTTTGCGCCGATGATGTCCAGGATGATGTCCGCGCCACCGAGCTTCTTGAGCTCCGCGGCAAAGTCTTGTTCCCTATAGTTAATCAGCGTGGTCGCGCCGTAGTTGCGGCACACATCCAGTTTCGCCTGGCTCCCTGCGGTAACGGCCACTTCCGCGCCCATGGCTGTGGCGTATTGGGTGGCGAAGGTTCCGATTCCGCCTCCACCGCCGTGCAGCAGAACGCGATCGTCTGGTTTCATGCCGGCCACATCGGTGAGGTTGGACCACACGGTGCATGCCACTTCAACGATGCTGGCGGTTTGCGCGAGGCTAAAGCCTTCCGGAATCGGCAGCAGCTGGCCTTGAGGAACCACAACGTGCGTGGCGTATCCGCCGCCACTCAACAGTGCTGCGACTTCTTCACCCTTTCTCCACGCGCTGCCGTCGGGTTTGGTGGTGCCGTTGGGATCCTCGATTACACCAGTGACCTCTAGCCCAATCACGTCTGTCACACCCTGCGGCGGCGGGTAGTGCCCCTGCGCCTGGAGGGTATCCGCGCGGTTCACGCCAGCAAATCGCACACGTACAAGAGCTTCGCCTTCGCTTGGCAGCGGCTTTTCGATTTCCTTCCATTCCAGAGACTCCGCCTCGTCTGGATTCGTCTGCACAATCCCGTAGGCGGTCGTGTTGTCTGGAGTGGTGGTGTTTGTGTCTGCAGAGCCCATGGCGCCCACCCTAGCAATGTGCCGGGGTGGGCGGGAATGAAAATTTTTGGCGGAAGTAGAGGGATTTGAACCCCCGGATGGTTTCCCATCGCTGGTTTTCAAGACCAGTGCATTCGGCCGCTCTGCCATACTTCCAAGGTTCGCTTCGGCGCTAGCCACTGTGCGTGGTTACGGAAGCACTGACAGTTTAATCGCACTCGCTTGCGGAAAACAAAGCAGTACGCTCCAAAGTGCTCGAGCAGTGCGACTATTTTTAGGTCAAGGACCGAGGCTCTAACTGAGCTGCTCACGTTCCAAGGAGAATGCCACTGACTGGATCCGTAAATAGAAGGATGTAAAGACTTACCGAGTTCGAATCACCCACTCAATTGAACTAAATAGATATGGTCCAACATCTTCCGTATGAATCCTTAAATTTAACGGGCCGGCTGGACCGTGTGGTTCCACAGGGTTATCTACTTGGAAACATCCACGTACCCACCTGAAATTGGATACAGACAGGGCTCGACGTTCGAAGGAAAAGACCGTAAGACGACGACCGAGCAGCGCCAAAGTCCCGTCCGAGCAACGGAATAGCCATTCTTGTTGCTCGAGATTTTCAGGTGCGAAGGACCTGGCGGAGGCGCAAGTGTTGAGCGGAGTTTTCAATTCATCAGTGGCGTTGGTTGAGGGGGCTCGGCGCGAAATTGCTAGGACATCCAGACCGCGTTTAATGTCGGCTAGTTCCGCGGGAAAGTCAGCCAGGCTTATGTTCGTGACCACCCCGAGGCGGTGGGGTATGCTTCCTTCGCCGATAATGACCAATGGATGGCTCACACGACAAGTACGCACCTTTGTGAATTGCCACGCGGTCGGTTGGAGGATCTCAGGATGCGGATTGGGGCGAGGACGACGTGTGTGAGGAGCTATTGGGTGGTTTTGCGAGTCAGCGGGAGGTATGTGAGGGCGGAGATGAGTATGGCCTGTAACCGTGGGGTAATTCGCCGAAGTGGTGCGTTGGCCGGGGGTGACAGGGGGTGTTTCATTGATAGGGGAAGCCAACTTCTGAGCACGGGGATGGGAGTGCATCGAATAGGCTGAACTGCCTGCTAAGGGGAGGACTGTTATCGACTTTCCACTAAGGATGATCCGCCGCGCGGGGCTTGTTGTCTCAACGATGTAGGCGCGGTGGGTGAGGTTGGCGTCGGTAATAAAGAGGGGATGAGTGGCCAGCTGGTGTTGGAGGAGTTCAGCGAGATCGTCGTCCGTGCTGGTAGCGGTAATTCCTGCGCCCTGGAGCTGATGGAGCAAGAGGGGGAGAGATAGATGGGGTTGTGCTTCCCAGGCCTCTTGCAATGTAGCCATGAGTGACGGGATACGAGTCGGGTCTTTCACTTTAACGCACCTTAGAATTTCTACGTTTTAGCAGGGTCATTTGGCGAATTTGCCAATCCACAAATAGGGTGTTCCTAAAGTTGAGCAGCACGATTGAGAGGCGAACTTCGACCGCCGAGCCTTAGGGTAAACTATGAAATTGTTAAAGCTGATTGGCGGGAATTTCAGGGAACGCCAACAGGTTAGAGTTCTAGGGCTGAGCGACTCAAGGTTGCGCATAGTGGTCCTGGTTAGGCGCTTTGCTATTATTGCTTGTCTCAATCTATCTATTTCGATAAGTGCTTTGGAAGTGTGCGGGCAGTCGAAGTCACTTTAGCGATGTGGCTTAGGCTCTAAGTTTAAGAAAGCTGGCCGAATGCAAGGCGAGGACTACAACGCGGATCGTTCCGCGAGAATGGGTGCAGCTGCGGTGCGCCCAGGGCTGGCGCATGCGCGCCATGCGGTGCTCGGCTTTGCTATGTCTGCAGTTATAACCGGGGGAGTGGCCCTCGCACCAGCATTGATGCCTACAACGATCGCTCAAGAAGCAGAGGTGGGGCAAGGTGAGACGGCCAATGCGGGAGCTGGTGAGAAAGCACCCGCGGTTGCCATTACAGTGCTTGAGGGGCGCGAGATTCGACCGATTACTATCAGTCTCAGCGGGTTTGGCGCGGGTGCGACAGCTCGTTTGGATGGGCTACCCCCGGGCATGAATTACACGCCCGCGCCAGTTTTGCCAGGGCAGAACACAAGCGCAGCAAAGCTGACGGGTGTGCCTAGCAAGGTGGGCTTTTTCACCGTTACCGCGACGGCAGTTGATAACAACGGCGTAGAGATCCTAGATAGCTATGGGCGGCCGATCGCCGAGCGGTTTACCATCCAAGTCATCCCCGTGGAGCTATCTTTGCAAGCGAAGCCAGCTAGTCAGACGGTGACTGTGGGTTCCCCGATTGCGAACGCGTGTCTGGAGACTGGTGCTGGGTACTCGGCGAAGGATGTCACCTTTGATCCAAAATCCTTGCCGAATGGTGTGACCTATGACTCGACTTCGGGTTGTTTGACGGGTACGCCAACAGAAGCGGGGCGCTATGAGGTGGTGTTTCGATTGGCGGATGAACCCTCCAAGAAATCCGTTTCCACCACGGTGGTGTTCGAGGTCGAGAAGGTGACTTCGGTTCCGACCGAGCCAACGACTTCCGAGCCGACCACGGCTGAGCCAACCGCGACAGAACCAACTACGACGGAGCCAACCACAGCCGAACCAACTACGACGGAGCCGACCACGGCAGAGCCAACCACTACGAAGCCGACGAACACGGAACCAGCGGCTGCAACCCCTTCAACCCCAACCGAGCCTGCGGAGCTTCCAACCCCAAGCCCGAACAATGGTCCAGATGATCCAGTTGTTCCCCCAACGACTGGTGGGGGAAACCCACCCACAGAAGTAGAAAAAACGGATGTTCCGCCGGTCACCCCGACTGATGCCCGCGAGGATCCCAGTCCGGATCGTGATCCGATTCTCGGGGAGGTATCACGGGGGGATTCTCCCGTAACTGGAGAAGTCACGGAAAGTATCCGCAACCGCAGTGAGCAGGCTCCGCAGCAGCCAAATGCTCGTCAGCAAGCGCCCGTACGTGGCCAAGGCACGGAATCCCAACGGTCGCCGGCCCCAAGCGAACCACGCATTCAGATTCAAGCCGAAGGCGTAATCGGCTCTGATGAAAATGAGTTGCTGGGCCGATTGTCGACGAGTGCCCCAGGGGCGCGCGAGTCGCAAAACGCGGAGCAAAACCAGAAGCCGTCGGATGAGACCAGTCGCCCCTTCGGCGATTTCAGCCGTGGAAGAAGTTCCAATGGATCAGGGGCAAAGAGCAATAAGGGCAATGAACCACACCGCAGCAACGAAGCAAGTGGCTACCTAGGAGCCTCAGCAGGCTCCCGTGGCCCCCTCCATCTCGAAGAAAAAGGAGGAATGGTGGCGATGGCAGCCACTGTGACCGTCACGCTCGTTGGCGGTGGAGTGCTCCTCAATTTGCGTCGCCGGCTCTAATTCCCGGATAGCTCGGCTGCTAGCACCTTGCGCAGGGCGGCAATCAAGCGATCAGTCTCCGCCTCATTGGTCACCGTCACGCGCACGCCCTCGCCTGGGAAACAACGCGCCACGATCCCTTCGGCCTTCAAGGCTTCATCAAATGCTTGCGCGCGTTCTGCGAGCGGTAACCACACAAAGTTCGCTTGGCTGGGCACCACCAAACCCTCGCGATTGCCACCTACCGCTACAACACCAACATCATGGCTGCTTTCATCGTGATTATCATCGGCACTGCCATGACCTTGCCCTTTGCCCACCAGCTCCGCGATAACCGCTTCCACCCGGGCGCGCTGGGAAACGGTTTCCTCAACTCGCAACATCAATTCATCCTGTGCCTCTAGGCACGCTGCACCGGCTGCTTGCGAAAGAGCATTCACCCCAAAAGGAATTCCCACTTTATTCACGGCCTCAATGAATTCCGTAGATCCCACCATGTAACCCAAGCGCAATCCCGCCAGCCCATAGGCCTTCGAGAAGGTCCGGCACACTGCAAGATTCGGGAACTCCGTCAGTAGCGCAAGCTGATCCGGTTGATCCTCAGCGCGGTTGTATTCCACATAAGCCTCGTCCAGCACTACCTGCACGTGTGCTGGGACATGGCCCAAGAAGGTGCGCAGCTGGGCGTCGGTAATGGTGGTGCCCGAAGGGTTGTTGGGGTTGCATACAAAAATCAAGCGCGTGCGGTCGGTGATGGCACCGGCCATGGCGGGGAGGTCGTGGCGGTGATCTGCGGTGAGCGGCACTTTGATGGGGGTGGCGCCGGCGATGCGGGTGAGGATCGGGTAGGCCTCGAAGGAACGCCACGCGAAGATGACCTCGTCGCCCTGGGAACATGTGGCTTGGATGGATTGCAGGCACAGCGCCGACGAGCCATTGCCGAGTGCGATGTTGTCCGTACCGAACGCTGAAGCATTGTTCGCCTGGACGCTAAACCATTCCGCAAGCTTTTGCCGGAGTGCAAAGCCGCCCATGTCTGGGTAGCGGTTGATTCCGGCGGCTGCTTCTGCGATTGCGCGGGAGACCGAAGGGAGCGGGGCAAGTGCGGATTCGTTGGAGGCCAATTTCAACGCGCCCTCGACCGAGGCTCCGGGAACATACGCAGGCAGTGAAGATAAATCAGAGCGGACCATTGCCCCAGCTTATCGCCTTGGCCCGGATCCGGAGGCAGAATGCTGGCCGCACGCGAGCTTTGCCTACCCCGATGAGTTGTCAAGGGGTGACCTGCGATTTGGGGAAGGCTGGTTTCCTGTGTAGGCTTATGCCGTCGAAACTGGTTTGGTTGTCGGGTTTTTATTTCGACGCCACCACGGTTCGAATGGAGGCGTGCCAGAGCGGCCGAATGGGGCTCCCTGCTAAGGAGTTGTCCCTCCGGGGACCGCAGGTTCAAATCCTGTCGCCTCCGCAAGAATATTTGCGCACCGATTCCTACCGAAAGGCTGGGATCGGTGCTTTTTATTGCAATGCTGCAATCGTGCGTTGGCTACCCCTTTTGGGTGGGTGATGGGCGGAAAAGCTTTTCTGCTGTAAATGGAACTGGTTTTCATGCTGTACCCTGCTCATTCGGTGAAACATAAGAATTCCATGTTTCAAGTTGTGCAAAGTACTGTTTGGGGTTATGGGCAAGAAGTGTTAGCATTGGGGGCGGTTAACAACCCTGTTGACCAGCGGAAACAGGGCCGGAGTCGCTTGCGATTTTGTGCCGCGTCTCCGTGCCTTCGGCGAAACGCGAAGCGCCAGAGCTGCTCAAGTGCTGCTCAGTGACTTGTGGTGAGGTCTGGGTTAGCGGCGGACAGTGTTGTGGGGCGTGTGGTGCGCCTGTGGTGGTCCGCACGAGATTGTGCTCGGCAGCATCGCTTTCGTCGCAAGGCGAATGCGCCCGTAGCTCAACGGATAGAGCATCTGACTACGGATCAGAAGGTTGGGGGTTCGAATCCCTCCGGGCGCACAAAATTTTTTTGGATACATTCCCCAGCGAAACTAGTAATCGATATTCTCCTAGGCATAGCCGAGTTGCTCGGTGCAACAGTGGCTAGATTCAGCTGCTCATTGGATGTCATCGCCCTCTTAGGGCGAATAGGAGAACGAACGATCATGACTTTGTACCGCGGGAGTTTTACTGCGAACCCAGCTGCGAAATCGACTGACAATTTAGCGGCAGGGCGTTCCCGCTCTCGCGGAACTCGTCGCGCTATGGTTGCCGGCGCTTTAGCTGCTGGTATCGCCCTTGGCGGTGCCGTCGCGCCCAGCGCTCAAGCTGCCGAATCGTCCCTGCCTGCGGGTTCTACCATTTCCAAGCCGTTGAATGACTTGGCCGCGATGTCTGGCCCGTCGACGGATTTCTTGGCGTCGATTACCCAATTCCTCCATAAGCTGTTCCCACCGTTCCTGCCGGGACCGTTCGTGGGCTCTACTGGAATGGGCTCTGGCGAAGGCTCCCTCGACTGGAATCTGCGCCGCTAAAACAACTGGTTAACGTGCGGATTTGTAGATATCCAGCAAGTCTGTGTAATGTTATCCCTCGTTGCAGCGGATGCTGCTGAATCTCGTTGATTCGGCTGCAGGCATCTGATCGCACGGTTGCGCCCGTAGCTCAACGGATAGAGCATCTGACTACGGATCAGAAGGTTGGGGGTTCGAATCCCTCCGGGCGCACA